>Ga0310811_10004130_pt1 | contig 18272 bp, 16 predicted proteins | sample YCmetagenome_FD_207642 | JGI IMG/M metagenome (GOLD analysis project Ga0310811, IMG submission 207642) | Soil microbial communities from experimental microcosm in Duke University, North Carolina, United States - YC | ecosystem: Engineered > Artificial ecosystem > Soil microcosm > Unclassified ...
ATGACCAGCTCAAGGAGATGGACGACATCAACGACGACTTCGTCCGCACCGATGTCGCGCTGGTGATCGGGGCGAACGACGTGACCAACCCGGCCGCGCGCAACGACTCGTCCAGCCCCATCTTCGGTATGCCGATCCTGAACGTCGACCAGTCCAAGCACGTCATCGTGCTGAAGCGGTCGATGAACTCCGGGTTCGCCGGCATCGACAACCCGCTGTTCTACGACGACAAGACCTCGATGCTCTTCGGTGACGCCAAGAAGTCGGTCACCGCGGTCACCGAGGAGCTCAAGGCTCTCTGAGCGGCCCAGCCGCCTCCGTCACGAGATCGCCCACCCGCTCGTCCAGCGGGTGGGCGATCTCGTCGGCGGGTAGCCGCCAGACCACCAGCGCGATGCCCGCCAGCAGCACCGGGATCACCGCCACCACCACGAAGGTGACCGGCACGCTCAGCCGCTCGCCGACCGGACCGGCCAGCGCCATCGACGCGGGCATCAGCGCGATCGACACGAACAGGTCCACACTGGAGACCCGGCCCAGCAGCCGTGCCGGCACCCGGCGCTGCAGCAGCGTCCCCCAGATCACGGTGCCCGCCTCCATCGCGTAGCCGACGGTGAACGTGGCCGCGACCATGACCCAGAGCCGGTCGGTCAGCCCGATCACCGCCAGCGGCAGCGCACCGAGACCCCAGATGAGCATCATCGCGGTGAGGTAGCGGCGCGGCAGCGGCAACGACGCGGTGACCACGGACCCGATCGCCCCGCCGATCCCGAACGCCGCCAGCACCAGGGAGAACCCGGCCGGCCCGGCTCCGGTCTGATCACGCGCGGCGAACGGCAGCAGCACCTCGATCGGACCGAGCAGCAGCAGCACGTAGATCGTGGCGAAGGCCATGGTGGCCAGGAACCAGGCGGTGCGGAACATGTAGCCGAACCCTTCGCGCAGGTCCCGCAGCACCGGGTCGCCGGAGGTCACAGGGCGGGTGGTGCCACCCCGCATCGCAACCAGAGCGACCAGGGCCAGCGCGTAGCAGGCGGCGGCGGCCAGCATGGCGGTGGCCGGGGAGTAGGCGGCGATCAGCACACCCGCCAGCGCCGGGCCGGCCCCGGTCTGGGTGAGCGGACGCAGGGTGCCGTCCACGCCATTGGCGGCGAGCAGCTCGTCGGCCGGCAGCAGGGCGGGCAGCAGTGAGGTGTAGGCCGGGTGGAAGAACCCCTCCGCCGCACCGACCAGGAACGCGAGCACGGTCAGCTGCCAGATGCCCAGCCGGTCGGACAGCGCGAGCAACCCGGTCGCCCCGACCGCGAGCACCCGCACCGTCTCGACCGCGAGCAGCAGCGTGCGCTTGGGCAGCCGGTCGGCCGCCACGCCACCGGCCAGCACACTGAGCACCATGCCGACGCTGGTGCCGGTGGTCACCAGGGACAGCTCGGCGGGACCACCACCGACGCGCATCACCTGCCAGACGATCGCCACGACCCAGGTGCCGCTGCCCAGCAGGGAGGCGGCCACCGAGAGCATCAGCATCCGGTAGTCGCGGTCGGCCAGCGGACGCAGCGCGCGAGGCAGCCGGGTGGGCCGGGCGGTCGGTTGCACGGTGGTTCCCTTCTCGAGCCCGGCCAACGCGTTCGCCCGGACGACGTCAGCCGAGGCTAGCCAGGTGACCCGCGCGGACTCGACCGAGTTTCGAGGTTCGTAAGAGCTCCCGGCCCGTCGTCCGTCGCACACGGAGTTCGTGCGCCGCACACCGACCGCAGCGCGTGTGCGGGACACGAGATGCGTGTGCGGACATGGGATATGTGTGCGGCCGCCGAAAGATGCTTGCGCCGATGCGGTAACGGCGTTACCGTAACGATGTTTCGATTGGTTGCGTTCGGAGCCAGGGGGCGGTGGGATGTCGGTATCGGAGCTGTCGGGGCTGAGAGCGTCGAACGACGATCGGGAGCGGGTGGTCGAGCGGTTGCACCGCGCGCACGCCGAGGGTCGGCTCGACCTGCACGAGCTCGACGAGCGGTTGGCCGTCGCGTACGCGGCGCGCACCTACGGGGAGCTCGAGCCCCTGACCGCGGACCTGCCGCCGCACGTTCCGGGTGCCGGCGCCGCGGGCGCCGGAGGTGCGGGCTCCGGTGCGGGTGCGGGCGCCAGTGGGGCGGGCGGCTCAGGCGCCGATGCGGGTGTCGGCGCCACTGGCGTGGGGGGTTCGGGCGCCGGTTCGGGCTCACGTCGCGCTCGGGGCTACGCGCTCGCACTTCGTGTCGAAGGGGCGTCGTGGCTGTTCGCCAGCGCGCTCAACCTGGCGATCTGGGTGATGGTCTCCGTCTTCTCGGCCGAGTCGGTGTACCCGTGGTGGATCTGGGTGGCCGGACCCTGGGGCGCGGTGCTCCTGGCGCGTATCCTGGGCGAAGGCTTCCGGGTGCGCTCGCGGGCGGGGTGTAGTACCCGGTTTTGAGGCGCGCCGCAACGACACGTACACTTGACATACGGCGCGCGATGCGCTGGTTCCGTCGTGCCATCCCGCACTTCCGGTCCCGGTATCGCCGCGCGCCCGACACCAGAAGCTAGTCACGAATCGCGGAGGACATGGCCAAGAAAGACGGGGCGCTCGAGGTAGAGGGCCGGGTGGTGGAGCCACTGCCGAACGCGATGTTCCGCGTGGAGCTGGAGAACGGCCACCGGGTGCTCGCGCACATCAGCGGCAAAATGCGGCAGCACTACATCCGCATTCTTCCCGAGGACAGGGTCGTCGTCGAGCTTTCGCCGTATGACCTGACCCGCGGCCGCATCGTCTACCGCTACAAGTAAGGATCAGGGCGTGAAGGTCCAGCCGAGCGTCAAGAAGATCTGCGACAAGTGCAAAGTGATCCGCCGTCACGGGCGGGTCATGGTGATCTGCGAGAACCTGCGCCACAAGCAGCGCCAGGGCTGATCACCCGCTTCGACCGGAGTTCTGACGCAAGTAGAAGCCCTTCCGACACCTACCCGCTCACGAGGAGCGGGTTTGCCCCCGGAATCCAGGCCGGGGCCCGGTAAGCCATGGAAGTCATATGGCGGCCGGGATGGGTCGGAAGCAAACCTGGACGAGACTGACGAGGAGACATCCGTCGCATGGCAAGACTTGCCGGCGTCGACCTTCCCCGCGAAAAGCGGATGGAGATCGCGCTGACCTACATCTACGGCATCGGTCGTAGCCGTTCCAAGGAAATCCTGACCTCGACCGGGGTGGACCCGGACCAGCGCGCGCGTGATCTGTCCGACGAGGACCTGACCAAGCTGCGTGACTGCCTCGAGGAGAACTACCAGGTCGAGGGTGACCTTCGCCGCGAGGTGCAGGCCGACATCCGACGAAAGATCGAGATCGGCTGCTACCAGGGCATCCGCCACCGTCGCGGGCTACCTGTGCACGGCCAGCGCACCAAGACCAACGCGCGCAGCCGTAAGGGCCCGAAGAAGACCGTGGCCGGTAAGAAGAAGGCGGGTAAGAAGTAATGCCTCCCAAGACCCGTTCCGGCGCCGGACCGAAGAAGGTCCGTCGCAAGGAGAAGAAGAACGTCGCGCATGGTCACGCGCACATCAAGAGCACCTTCAACAACACGATCGTCTCGATCACCGACCCCATGGGTGCTGTGATCGCGTGGGCTTCGGCCGGGCACGTCGGGTTCAAGGGCTCCCGCAAGTCGACCCCCTTCGCCGCGCAGATGGCCGCCGAGAGCGCCGCCCGCAAGGCGCAGGAGCACGGCATGCGCAAGGTGGACGTGTTCGTCAAGGGGCCCGGCTCCGGCCGGGAGACCGCGATCCGTTCACTGCAGGCGGCCGGCCTCGAGGTCGGCACGATTTCCGATGTCACCCCGCAGCCGCACAACGGCTGCCGTCCGCCCAAGCGGCGCCGGGTCTAGGGGAGAGGGAGTAACCGAAGATGGCTCGTTACACCGGTCCCATGACCCGCAAGTCCCGCCGGCTCAAGGTCGACCTCGTCGGCGGCGACCAGGCCTTCGAGCGCCGTCCCTACCCGCCCGGCCAGCACGGCCGGATCCGGATCAAGGAGACGGAGTACCTGCTCCAGTCGCAGGAGAAGCAGAAGGCCCGCTTCGCCTACGGGGTGCTGGAGAAGCAGTTCCGTCGTTACTACGAGGAAGCCAGCCGTCGCGAGGGCAAGACGGGTGACAACCTGCTGCAGATCCTCGAGACGCGGCTGGACAACGTCGTGTACCGGGCCGGCCTGGCCCGTACCCGGCGGATGGCCCGCCAGCTGGTGAACCACGGTCACTTCCTGGTCAACGGCCAGAAGGTGGACATCCCCAGCTTCCGGGTGTCCCAGTACGACATCATCGACGTCAAGCCCAAGTCGGTGAAGACGGATCCGTTCATCATCGCCAAGGAGACGATGGGCGACCGCGTGGTGCCGGCCTGGCTGCAGGTCGTGCCCAGCACCATGCGCATCCTGGTGCACTCGCTGCCGACCCGGGCCCAGATCGACACCCAGGTCACCGAGCAGCTGATCGTCGAGCTCTACAGCAAGTAATCGTTGCGGCCCAGGCGGTGCGTAAGCGCCGCCTGGGCTCCGACGCGCGGTAACCCCTGACGCAGAAGGGCGCGTCAGGGGCGCAATGACACGGCGTCAAATAGCGGTCGTCGTGGATCACAAGGAGACAAGCACGTGCTGATTTCCCAGCGTCCCGGCCTGGCCGAGGACTCTCTCGCCGAGACCCGCTCACGGTTCGTCATCGAGCCGCTCGAGCCCGGTTTCGGATACACCCTCGGCAACTCACTGCGCCGTACCCTGCTGTCCTCGATTCCGGGTGCCGCGGTCACCAGCATCCGCATCGACGGCGTGCTGCACGAGTTCACCACCGTCCCCGGGGTCAAGGAAGACGTCACCGACATCATCCTGAACCTCAAGGAGCTGGTCATCAGCTCCGAGGAGGACGAGCCGGTCACCATGTACCTGCGCAAGCAGGGACCCGGGACCGTCACCGCCGGCGACATCGTGCCGCCGGCCGGTGTGGTCGTGCACAACCCCGACCTGCACATCGCAACCCTCAACGACAAGGGCAAGCTCGAGGTCGAGCTCGTCGTCGAGCGGGGCCGCGGTTACGTGCCGGCGGTGCAGAACAAGGTCAGCGGTGCCGAGATCGGCCGTATCCCGGTCGACTCGATCTACTCGCCGGTCCTGAAGGTCACCTACAAGGTCGAGGCCACCCGAGTCGAGCAGCGCACCGACTTCGACAAGCTCGTCCTCGACGTCGAGACCAAGCCCTCGATGACCCCACGTGACGCGCTGGCCTCGGCCGGCAAGACGCTGGTCGAGCTGTTCGGGCTGGCCCGCGAGCTGAACGTGGACGCCGAGGGCATCGAGATCGGCCCGTCGCCGCAGGAGGCAGACACCATCGCCGCCTTCGCGATGCCGATCGAGGAGCTCGACCTCACGGTCCGCTCGTACAACTGCCTCAAGCGTGAGGGCATCCACACCGTGGGTGAGCTCGTCGGACGCAGCGAGGCCGACCTGCTCGACATCCGCAACTTCGGGGCCAAGTCGATCGACGAGGTCAAGATGAAGCTGGTCGGGCTGGGTCTTGCGCTGAAGGACAGCCCTCCCGGGTTCGACCCGTCCGCGGTCAGTGACTACGACATCGAGGGCTTCGACCCGGACCACCTGGGCGATGACGGCCAGGACTACGCAGAAACGGAGCAGTTGTAGCCATGCCACAGCCCACCAAGGGGCCCCGCCTCGGCGGTTCACCGTCCCACCAGCGGCTGATCCTGGCCAACCTGGCCACATCGCTGTTCACGCACGGCCGGATCACGACCACGGAGGCCAAGGCCAAGCGCCTGCGGCCCTACGCGGAGCGTCTGATCACCAAGGCCAAGCGCAACGACCTGCACAACCGTCGGGAGATCCAGAAGGTCATCCGCGACAAGGCCGTCGTGCACCGTCTGGTGGCCGAGATCGGCCCGCTGTTCGAGAACCGCGACGGCGGCTACACCCGGATCACCAAGACGATGCCGCGCAAGGGCGACAACGCCCCCATGGCGGTCATCGAGCTGATCACCTCCGAGACGGTGAGCAGCGAGGCCGACCGTGCCCGCAGGGTCGCGTCCTCGAAGCCGGCGTCCAAGCCGGCCGAGTCCAAGCCGGCGAAGGCCGACGAGGCGAAGGCTGAGGAGACCGCGGCCGAGACCGCGGCGGAGAAGGCCGAGGAGTCCGCCGACGTGTCGCTCGACGCCGCGGTCGAGGTCGACGAGCAGGCTCCGGGCACCAAGGCCGCCGACAAGTCGATGGAGGCCGCCGAGGCTGCGGAAGAGGCCGCCGAGGCTGCCGAGGACGCCGCCGACGCCGCGGAGAAGAAGGACGGCTCCTGACCGAACCGCTGGACGCCCAGCCGCTCGTGAGAGCCCGGCTGGACATCAGCTATGACGGCACCGACTTCTCCGGTTGGGCCGTCCAACCCGGCCGGCGCACCGTGTGCGGGGTCCTCACCGAGGCCCTGAGCACACTGGTACGCCGGCCGGTGTCGTTGACGGTGGCCGGTCGAACGGACGCGGGGGTCCACGCGACCGGCCAGGTGGCCCACGTCGACCTGCCCGGGGAGATCGAGCTCGCGCCGCTGCCCCGACGGCTGGCCCGGATGCTGCCCCCGGACGTCCGGGTCCGCGCGGTCACCACTGCCCCACCGGGTTTCGACGCCCGGTTCTCGGCCTTGCGCCGCCACTACCGTTACCGGGTCGCGGTGACGCCGTACGGTGCCGAACCGCTGCGGGCCCGCGACACGCTGTCCTGGCCACACGCCTGCGACCTCGACGCGATGAACACCGCCGCTCAGCTGCTGCTCGGCGAGCACGATTTCGCCGCGTACTGCCGCCGCCGCGAGGGCGCAACCACCATCCGTGAGCTGCAGCGATGCGAGTGGGTGTCCCTCGACTCCACCGAGCCGGGTGTGCTGGCCTGCGAGGTCAGCGCCGACGCGTTCTGCCACTCCATGGTGCGCAGCCTGGTCGGGGCGCTGCTGGCGGTCGGCCGTGGCCAGCGGAACCCGACCTGGCCCGCCGGGCTACTCGCCTTATCGGAGCGGGCCAGCGACGTGACCGTGGCCCCCGCGCACGGGCTGGCGTTGACCGCCGTCGACTACCCCGAGGCCCGCGAGATGGCCGATCGCGCCGAGCGGACGCGCCGGGTCCGGGTCCTGCTGAACCCCCCGGCGGCCGGGAGCGTCGGGCCCGTCGGAACCCCCGCTCCCGGACCCGCCTCCGGCCTGCCGGGGGCCCGCGCGGGATGCGACGGCGCCGACCCGGCAGGTTAATTTCACGTAACACGCCTCGGTACCGGGTTCGCGGGGGATTGAGCTGGGACGGTCCGGCGGGTGAGGCTCACCCCATGAGCACTGACGTGGGAGACGCGATCGAGCGCGACTACGGCGCCAAGGTGGTGGCCGTCGAGCCGGGCGGAATCGAGCGGATCCCGCAGGCCGAGCGGCACGGCCGGCCGCTGCAGCTGGCCTGGACGTTCAGCTCGCCGAACCTGGAATTCGCGACGATCTTCGTCGGGGTGCTCGCCGTGCAGGCGTTCGGGCTGTCGTTCTGGCCCGCGGTGGCGGCGATCGTGCTCGGGAACCTGCTCGGCTCGGTGGCCCAGGGACTGCTGGCGGCCCAGGGGCCCTCGGCCGGCGTGCCGCAGATGGTGCTCGGGCGGCTGGCGTTCGGCTACCGGGGCAACGTGCTGCCGGCCGGGCTGATGACCATCACCTCGGGGTTCGGCTGGATCGCGGTGAACAGTGTGAGCGCGACGTTCGCGCTGAACTCGCTCACCGGGCTGCCCCTGCTGCCCTGCCTGATCGTGGTGATCGTGCTGGAGATCGGGATCGCGTTCTTCGGGCACAACCTGGTGCAGGCGTTCGAGCGGTACATCTGCCCGCTGCTCGCGGTGATCTTCGTGGTGGGCGCGGTCGCCGTGTTCACCCACTTCGACCCGTCGGCCGCGCCACCGCCGGGTGGGGCCGGCGGCGGCATCGGCGGCTTCCTTCTCGCGTTCGGCACCGTGTTCAGCTACGCCGCCAGCTGGAACCCCTACGCCGCCGACTACGCCCGCTACCTGCCGACCGCGACCTCCAAGCTGCGTACCGGGCTGGCGGCCGGGGTGGGGCTGTTCCTGGCCACCACCATCCTGATGATCGCCGGGGCGGCGTCGGTGAGCGCCGCCTCGCTCGCCGGGGTCAGTTCGGACAACCCGACCACCGCCTACGTCGGTGTGCTGCCGCACGCGCTGGGCATGCTCACCCTGCTGGCGATCGCGCTCGGTGCCGCCGCGGCGAACGTGCTCAACGTCTACTCCGGCGCGCTGGCCTTCCTCAGCCTCGGTTTTGAGGTGCCGCTGCGCCGGGCCCGCGCGGTCGTCGCGGTCGCCTTCGGGGTGATCGGGTTCGTCACCGCGCTGTTCGCGCTGCCCGACGCGGCGGCCAACTACCAGGCGTTTCTTTTGGTCATCGTCTACTGGACCGGCCCGTGGCTGGGTGTGGTGCTGACCGACCAGTGGCTGCGCCGGCGCCGCCTGCCCGAGGAGCTGTTCTACGACCGCACCTACCGCAACCGGGCCGGTGTCATCGCGTTCGTCCTCGGCATCGCGGTCTCCGTGCCGCTGTTCTCCAACCAGGAGCTGTTCACCGGGGTGGTCGCCAAGGCGGTACCGGCGGTCGGGGACATCACCTTCATCGTCGGCTTCGCGGTGGCGGCGATGATCTACGCCGCGCTGTTCTCCCGGCTCAGCCGCGCGGAGTGAGCGCCCCGGACCCGGGTGGGCTGCTCGAGGTCGCGCTGGCCGAGGCGCGGGCCGGCCTGGAGGAGGGCGGCATCCCGATCGGCGCCGCCCTGTTCGCCGAGGACGGCACGCTGCTGGGGCGGGGACGCAACCGCCGCGTGCAGGACGACGACCCGTCGATGCACGCCGAGACCGCCGCGTTCCGGGCCGCCGGGCGCCAGCGCGACTACCGCCGCACGATCATGGTCACCACGCTGTCGCCGTGCTGGTACTGCAGCGGGCTGGTGCGCCAGTTCGGCATCGGCGCGGTGGTGATCGGGGAGTCCCGGACGTTCACCGGCGGCCACGGCTGGCTGGCCGAGCACGGGGTGCGGGTGACGCTGCTTGACGACCAGCGGTGCGTGACGCTGATGCGTGAGTTCATCGAGACCCACCCCGAGCTGTGGAACGAGGACATCGGGGAGCCGTCGTAACCCCAGGTGAGGGGTGTCCCTGACCGTGCGGGTCCGGTCTTCCCAAACGACCCCACGGGATCCGCCGCCGCGGCTAGCGTGATCACGTCGGCGCCCGTGCCGGCCGGACGGGTGGAGGAGTGGGACGCCGCTATGGCCAGGGAGCCGGTCACCCGGATGCAGCTCGACGCCTACCGGTTCGGACAGCGTCGGCTCGAGTCCGCACTCGCCCGCCGGGACCCGGTGCTGCTGCACGAGGAGATCCGGGGCCAGCGACGCGTGGTGACAGTCGGGCTCGCGCTGGCGGTGCTCGGGCTGGTCGCGGCATTCGGCTGTGCCAGGGTGGCGGGCAAGCCGGCGTGGGAGCGCCAGGACATCATCGCCGCCAAGCAGTCGGGCCGCATGTTCGTCGTGATCCACAACCCGGACCGGCTGGTCCCGGTCCGCAACCTCGCCGCCGCCCGGCTGGTTCTCGCCGCCGCCCGCAAGAGCTCAGGCCGGGCAGGCTCCTCCGGTGGCAGGACAGCCACCGCGATCGACGACGTGGCCCTCGAGAAGGCCCCCAGGACCGCGCTGGCCGCCGTACCGGGCGCCGACGGGGTCCGCCTACCCGACGGCTTACCCGACGGCTTGCTCGGCGGCGATGACGTGCCCGCGGTGGGCCCGTGGGCCGTCTGTGACGTCACGACGCCGAGGGCGCAGACCATCGTGGTCGCCGGTGCGGCCTCGGGTTCAGGGCCGGCTGCAGGCCCGGGGCCGGGTTCAGGGGCGGCACCGGATGGTCTGCCCAGGCCCGTGCCTGCCGACCAGGGCCTGCTGCTCGAGTCACCCGACCACGACCTCTACCTGGTCACCGGTTCCCACCGGTACCGCCTGGACAGCGTGGACGCCGCGCAACGGGCCTACGACCTGGTCGACGTGACCGCCCGCAAGGCCAGCGCCGCGCTGCTGTCCGCGATCCCCGAGGGTCGGCCGATCACGATGCCGATGATCCCGGACGCCGGGGAGGCCGGGCCCGACGGGTTGCCGGCCGAGGTGGGCGAGGTCGTGCGCACGACCGGGGCCGCGACGGACGCCGGGAGCCGGTACTACCTGGTGCTCGCCGGCGGGGTGAAGGAGATCTCCCGGCCGGTGGCCGACCTCATCCGGACCGGCCAGCGGGTCGACCGCGCGTCACCCCCGCGGGAGGTGCCCTCCGAGCAGATCAACGCGATCGCGCGGGACCGGACGGCGCTGCCCGTGCTGGACCAGTTCCCGCCGCTGGTGCCCACGGTTCCACCGGGTGCCGACGTCCAGTCGCTGTGCTGGCAGTGGGACGCCGCGGGCAGGGGTGGCGTCGTGACGATGGGCGCGCGGCCACCGGTGCCGGCGGACCAGCCGCCGACCCAGCTCGCCCAGACCGACGGCCTCGGTCCGAGACTCGACATGGTGTCCGTTCCGACGGGGGTGCCGGTGGCGGTACGCGGCGTCGGGGGAGACGGTGGGGACTCCGGCCTCTGGCTGGTGTCGGACACCGGGGTCGGCTACCAGGTCGCCGCGGGCCAGAACGGCGGCAACGAGACCGCCGGCGCGCTCGGCGTCGCGCCGGACGCGGCCGGCCCGGCACCGGTGCAGGCGCTCCGGCTGCTCCCTCGGGGTGCCGACCTCGACCTGCAGAGCGCGACCCGCACCGTCGACGTCCTGGTCGACGCGGACGACGTCCGGAACGTGGGCGTGAACGACGGCCCGGGCGCGGACGACGGCCGGGGCACGGCACCCGCCCGGAACGACCGGTGACGGCCGGTCCCCACCGGTCGCCCACCTCTCTCGCCGAGCGGCCGCCGGCGGTGATCGTCAGCGGCGGCCGCGGGTCCGCAGCACTCCGAGCGCCCCTGCCGCCGCGGCGGCGCCCAGGCCCAGGGCCCCGCCCCACAGTGCGGCCGGTCCGGTGGTCCGGCGGGGGTCCTCGTGGGACAGCGGGATCACCCCCGCACCGGCGAGCACGCCGGTATCCGGCCGGCTCGGCGGATCGAGGACGGCCGGGGTGCGGGTCAACGCGGCCACCGGATCGATCGTGCCCCAACCCACTGCGTCACTTCGGCCGGCGTCCTCGGCCCGCGTCGCGGTGGCGGTGATCCGGTCCATCACGTGGCGTGCGCTGAGCTCGGGGTAGCGGGCCCGGATGAGCGCGGCCAGGCCGGCCACGGCGGGTGCGGCGAAGCTGCTGCCCTGCAGCGGGTCGCTCTGTCCGGACACCGAGACGATCTTGTCCGTGAGCCCGGAGCCGTTCGGGCTCAACGACACGACCTGCTCACCGGGTGCCGCGACGTCCACCCACGGGGCCCGGATGCCGAACTGGGACGCTGTGCCGTCCGGTGCGACCGAGGCCACGGCCAGCACGTCCTCGTCGTACCAGGCGGGCAGCACGACGACGCTGTTCCCGGACTGCGCGGGGCAGCCGCCGTTGCCTCGGTTGCCGGCGGCGACGACCACGACCACGTTGTGCTGGGCCGCGTAGTGGACCGCGGCCTGCACCCCGGCGCCCCTGGCCGCGGCCTCCGCGACGGGGACGCACGAGGTCTCGGAGATGTTGATGACGCCGGCGCCGAGCGCGACGGCGTGGACGATCGCCCTGGCCAGGGTGTCCACATCGCCGGTCGGGGTTTCGACGCCGTTCGCGCCGGTCGTCCGGTACGAGGCGCTGGTCTGCCGGATGGAGATCACCTGGGCGCGCGGCGCCAGCCCGGCGAACCCGGAGCCCGAGTCGTAAGCGGCCGCCGCGATCCCGGCGACGGCGGTCCCGTGTCCCTCGCAGTCCGACAACCCGGAGCCGCCCGCCACGTAGTCACCGCCGCCGACCAGCCGGCCGGTCAGCAGGGGGTGCTCGGCCACCCCGCTGTCGATCACCGCGATGCGGACTCCGGCGCCCTTGGTGATCGTGCGTAGCCGGGACAGCTTCATCGAGCGTGTGCCCCACGTCAGACCGGTCAGGTCACCGTCGGCGGCCTCGGACGGCGCCGCGCAACCCCGGACCCGGCGCAACCCGGGCAGCGCCCCGGGCCGGCTGTCGGCGGGCAACCGGCGCATGTCGACCGGTGGCGGCGGCGGGAACCCCGGCCCGGGATCGGCGTACGCCGTCGCGGGACCGACGAGCATCGCGGCGAGCGCCGGTGCCAGGGCCGCGACCCCGAGGGCGGGGCGGGGCTTCACCGGCGCGGGCCCCGGCTCACAGGCCCTGGACGGCGCGGTAGAGGTCGAGGACCCACAGCGCCAGCGGGAAGGTGGCCACCACCAGCAGCGCCTCCGCGACGTCCACCGCCTTGCGGGCCACCGGTGACGGCTTGCGCTCCGACCCGGTCCACACCAGCGTCACCGCCGTCGACGCGGCCACCAGCCCCAACACCCCGCCGGTGAGCCGCAGGGACGGGGGACCGGCGGTGGCCAGCCCGACGACCAGGGCGGTGGCGGTGCCCAGCCCGGCCACCATGGGAGCCCCGGAGGCCAGGGCGGTCGCGTAGGCCCGCGAGCGCAGCAGCAGCACCGCGACCACCACGGCGGCGAAGACCGCCCCGCCGGTGCCCCCGGTCACGGCGGCCAGCACCGCGCCGATGCCGGCCACCGCTGATGCCCCCATCATCAGGCCGCCCAGGTAGACGTGCGCCAGCCCGGACCGGTGACGGATGTCCTCACCGGTGTCGAGCTGCCACTGCGCGTCGGCGGCGAGCATCTCCTCGGCGGTGGTCGGCACCACCGGCGCAGGCAACCCGGCCAGCCGGATGCTGACCTTCGACAGCAGCGGGAGCGTCGCCACCGCGGCGGCCGAGGCGGCGGCGGCGAGCCCGGCGGTCGAGCCGAGGTCGAAGCCGGCGAGCATGGCTGCCAGCGCGGTGAGGGCGGCCGCCGGCACGGCTCCGACGAGCACCGGCGCGGGAGTCCGGAGCATCGCCAGCGCCGCCGCGCCGGCGGCGGAGACCAGCGCGGCGGCGAGCAGCAGGTGACCCGCGCCGGGCACACCCGGGAGCGCGGCGAAACCGCATGCGGCGGCCAGCGGGAGCGCGCCCGAGGCGAGCAGGACGGCGGTGGGAACGTCCAGCCGGACGGCATGCACCGATGCCGCCAGCGCGGCGACCGAGGCCAGGCCGGCGATCACGGCGGCGACCGGGTCCGGCGCCGGCCCCAGACCGCGGGCGGCCGCCAGCAGGACCGCCGCCAGCAGCATCCCGAGGCCGCCGCCGGTGAGCCCGGCCAGCCGGCGGCAGCGGTCGCCCCACGGCCGGACCGCCGGTGGCACCTGATGGCCCGGCTCGCCGCCGCTGGGGTTCGGGCGGCCCCATGGGCCGGGCGTCCCGTCCAGCGGGGGCACCACCTCGGCCACCGCGTCCACGGGGTCGTCGAAGACCGGAGGCGGAGGTGCCTCGGCCCGCCGGCGCAACCGCAGCAGGTCGCCGTCCAACACCCCCAGCTCGCCCAGGGTGGCCCGGGGCGGGAGCTCGGCACCGGCCACGGCCGCAAGGCACCAGGCCGTCGGGTGGGCCATCGTCCGAGCGCCCTGACGTGCGCCCGCGGGCCGCCCCGAGGTGCGGGGACCCGACTCGCCGGCCAGGTCGCAGAGCATGGGCACGAGCTCGGCCACGGTGAGGTCGGTGGGCAGCGATACGTCCATCCGGGTACGGGCGGTCAACAGCGTCACCCGGCAGAACCGATCGACCTCGAGGGGAGGCTTCACGCCCGCCGAGACCCCACCCGGCGGGCGCGCCATGATCGGCCCGGCGGCCTCCAAGCTGGCCATTCGCCCTCCCCAGATCCTGTCACCCGCCGCCGAACCAGTTTTCTCAAACCGCCACGGACGATCATCAACGGTTCCTAGTATTGCGGCGGCCGACCGGCCGTGAGGGCGTTTTCGCAGAACTGGGGAGGGCTCACCGAGATGAGTACCCGCGTCGTGGGGCGCCCGCCCCGGATGGCTGCGCCGCGTATGCCCGGTGGCGAGATCGCGCTCGAACCACCACCCGAGCCGGCCCGGCCGGTACCGGCCGGGCAGGCGCAGCGGCTGATGCCGGCGCTGATGATGCTCGGCTCGATCGGCTTCGTTGTGGTGATGGGCAACAACGCGCAGTCCTGGCTGTTCGGCGGCATGTTCGCGATGTCGGCACTGGGCATGATGGCCGGCGGCATGGGCCGGGGCGGCGACCGCGCGGAGACCGACGAGAACCGCCGCGACTACCTGCGCTACCTCGCCCAGGTCCGCCGCAACATCCGGGCCGTCGCCGGCGCGCAGCGGGCCTCGCTGGAGTGGACCCACCCGGAGCCGGTCGCCCTGCTGAGCGTCCTGGACGGCGAGCGCCTGTGGGAACGTCGTGACGGTGACTCCGACTTCGGCCAGGTGCGGGTCGGCCGGGGCCGCCAGCGGCTGGCCACCCGGCTGGTCGCACCGCAGACCGGCCCGTTGAACGAGCTCGAGCCGGTGTGCGCGTGGTCGCTGCGGCGGCTGGTCCGGGCGCACAGCCTGGTCCCGGACCTGCCGGTGGCGGTGGCGTTGTGCGGTGACCTGCGGCGGGTGGTGATGCAGCCCGTGGGTGACGACCGCGACGGATCGACCACGCGCGCCCTCGTCAGGGCGATGATCATGCAGTACGCGGTGTGGCACAGCCCGGCCGAGGCCCGGCTGGTCGTCGTGAGCTCCGAGCGCGCGTGGCCGGCGTGGGAGTGGGTGAAGTGGCTGCCGCACGTTGCCCACCCGAGCCTGACCGACGAGGTGGGACCGGTGCGGATGGTCACCGCGCGGCCCGGTGAGGTCGGCGAGTGGCTCAGCGCGTCGGCGTCCTGCGCGGGCACCGGCGCCGGACGCGGTGGCCCGCCCCGGGTGCTCGTCGTCGTCGACGGGGTCGACGTACGTCGCTCCGGAGCGGAGTGGTCGGAGCGCCCGGAGGTCACCGTCCTGCGCGTCGACGGTGACCTCGGGGACCGCCGACCCGGAGAGCGCGCGGCGCGGCCCGGGTCGCCCGGCGAGCTGAGGATGGCCGTCGAGTCGACCCGCGTCGGCGTCCGCAACGGCTCGGACCCCGACACCGAGCCCAGCTGGATCGGGCGTCCCGATCAGCTCTGCCTCAGCGAGGCGACCGCCCTGGCCCGCAGGATGGCCCGTTACCGGGCGCCCACCAGCGCCGACCCCGACTCCGGCCGCCCGCTACGCACGACCGTCGGGCTGCCCGAGCTCCTGGGGCTGGACGCGCCGCGGTCGATACCGGTGGCCCGGGCGCGCTGGCGGGACTCCCCGCTGGACAGCATGCGGGTTCCGATCGGGCTCGGTGAGAACGGCGAGCCGGTGCTGCTGGACCTCAAGGAGGCCGCGCGCGGCGGGTCCGGCCCGCACGGGCTGTGCATCGGCGCGACAGGTTCGGGCAAGTCGGAGCTGCTGCGCACCCTGGTGCTCGGGCTGGCGGCCACCCACCCCTCGGACGAGCTGAACATGGTCCTCATCGACTTCAAGGGCGGCGCCACCTTCCTGGGCCTGTCCGAGCTACCGCACGTGGCCGCGGTGATCACCAACCTCGCCGACGAGCTGTCGCTGGTCGACCGGATGGCCGACGCGCTGGCCGGGGAGATCAACCGTCGGCAGGAGGTGCTGCGGGCCGCGGGGAATCTGGCGAGCGTGCACGACTACGAGCGGTTGCGGCGAACCCGACCGGACCTGGCACCCCTTCCGGCGCTGCTGGTGGTGGTCGACGAGTTCTCCGAGCTGCTGGCCCAGCGACCCGAGCTGATCGACCTGCTGGTCAGCATCGGACGGCTCGGACGTTCGCTGCAGATGCACCTGCTGCTGGCCTCGCAGCGCATCGACGAGGGGCGGTTGCGGGGTCTGGAGTCGCACCTGTCCTACCGGATCGCGCTGCGCACGTTCTCGCCGGCGGAGTCGCGCGCGGTGCTCGGTGTGCCCGACGCCTACCACCTGCCGCCGATGCCCGGTTCCGGGTACCTGGCGCTGGGCACCGACGAGCTGGTCCGGTTCCGGGCGGCGTACGTGTCCGCCCCCGGTGGCTCCGGCGCCCGCGCGGCGCTGACGGGGTCGGCGGCCGGGCGGGGTCGGCCCCGCCCGTTCACCGCCCGCCGGGTCGGGCCGTCCGACCCGGAGGTGGCCGGCGTCCCGACGACGGTGCTGGGCTCGGTGGCCGGGGCCGGTACGGGTGCGGAGCAGGCCGAGAGCTGCTCGACACCCACGGTGCTCGAGGAGATGGTCACCGGGATCGCCGGCGACCGGCAGCTCGCCGACCCGCCCGCGCACGAGGTGTGGCTGCCCCCGCTGGACGAACCGCCGGCCCTGGACGAGCTGCTGCCGCCGTTGGGGCGCAGTGCCCGGGGCCTGGGGACCCGCGAGTCCGGGGGACTGCGGGTGCCCGTCGGTCTGATCGACCGGCCCTACCACCAGCGGTGGGATCACCTGGTGGCCGACCTGTCCGGGGCGGCCGGGCACGCGGTGGTGGTCGGTGGACCGCAGTCGGGCAAGTCGACGCTGCTGCGCAGCCTGCTGCTCGGGCTGGCGCTCACCAACACCCCACGTGAGCTGAGCGTGTTCGCGCTGGACTTCGGCGGCGGGCAGCTGGGGGTCCTGGACGGGTTGCCGCACGTGGCGGGGGTGGCCGACCGGCAGGAACCGGACGTGGTCCGGCGCACCGTCGCCGAGGTCGTCGGGCTGCTCGCCGACCGGGAGCGGACCTTCCGTGACGCGGGTGTGGAGTCGGTCGCCGATTACCGCCGCCGCCGCGCCGCCGGCGAGTTCGCCGACGATCCGCACGGGGACGTGCTGCTGGTCGTCGACGGCTACCTGACCATGCGTACCGACTTCGAGGACCTGGAGGCGCAGCTGCTGCAGCTGGCCAGCCGGGGCCTGTCCTACGGGGTGCACCTGGTGGTCTCGGCGGCCCGGTGGTCGGAGCTGCGCCCGGCGTTGAAGGACCTGCTGGGCACCCGGTTCGAGCTGCGGCTCGGCGATCCCGTCGACTCCGAGATCGATCGCCGCAAGGCCGCCGCCGTCCCGGCCAGGCCGGGACGGGGCCTCACCGCGGACGGCGCGCACAGCGTGATCGCCCGGCCGGCGGCCGATCGGGTCACCACCGAGGGATTGCTCCAGGTGGTCGCCGCGATCGCCGCGTGCTGGTCGCTGCCGCCGGTGCCCGAGGTCCGGCTGCTGCCCGAGCGTCTCGGCTACCAGGCGCTGGTCGCGGCCGGCCACCGGGCACCCTCACCCGGCGCCGTCCCGATCGGCGTCGACGAGGCCCGCCTGGAACCGGTCTGGCTCGACTTCGCCGACGACCCGCACCTGCTGTGCTTCGCCGACGGGGAGAGCGGCAAGACCAACCTGATGCGGGTGATCGCCCGCGGCCTGACCGACCGGCTGTCCCCCGAGCAGGCCCGGATCGTGCTGCTGGACTACCGCCGGACCCTGCTCGGCGTCGTCCCGGACACCCACCGGATCGGCTACGCCACCACCGCCGAGACCGCCACGGCGGCGATCGGCGACGTGGCGGCCGCGTTGCGGCGGCGACTGCCCGGGCCCGAGGTCACCCAGAAGCAGCTCCGGGACCGCTCGTGGTGGAGCGGCCCCGAGGTGTACGTGCTGGTCGACGACTACGACCTGGTGGCGACGCCGGGCGGCGGTGGCGCGGGCAACCCCCTGCTGCCGCTGCTGGAGTTCCTGCCGCAGGCCAAGGACGTGGGGCTGCACCTGGTCCTGGCCCGCCGCGCCGGCGGTGCGAGCCGGGCACTGTTCGAGCCGGTCATCGCCCGGTTGCGGGAGCTGGCGACCCCGGGCCTGCTGATGAGCGGCAGCCCCGACGAGGGCCCGCTGCTCGACGGCGTCAAGCTCACCCCGCAGCCCCCGGGCCGGGGCCTGCTGCTGGGCCGGCGCCACGCTCCGCGCCGGGTCCAGGTGGCCATGCTGGCCGAGGAGACGGCCGATCCGGCCGATCCGGCCGAGCACGATGGCGGGGCCTGACCGGTGGAGGACGGGTGGCGGCCCGGGATGCCGCTCGGTGCCGGCCTGCTGACACCGCCCCCGCGGACGCGCCGGGCCGGACGGGTGCTCACCGCCGCCCTCG
>Ga0310811_10004131_pt1 | contig 18268 bp, 14 predicted proteins | sample YCmetagenome_FD_207642 | JGI IMG/M metagenome (GOLD analysis project Ga0310811, IMG submission 207642) | Soil microbial communities from experimental microcosm in Duke University, North Carolina, United States - YC | ecosystem: Engineered > Artificial ecosystem > Soil microcosm > Unclassified ...
AGCCCAGGGTGAATCCGGCCACACCGCCCAGCGCGGAAAGCACGAGGCTCTCCGTCAGTGCCTGGCGCACGAGCCGAGCGCGGTTCGCGCCGAGCGTGAGTCGCAGCGACGCTTCCCGCTCTCGGCCAACCGCCTGCACGAGCAGGATGTTGCCGACGTTGGCGCAGGCGATGAGCAGTAGGAGGCCGACCGCCACCTGGAGCAGCAGCAACGGCGTGCGCACGTCGCCGACCAGGAACTCGTGCAGCGGCACGAGATCCGCGCCCATCACACGGTTCGTGACGGGATATTCGGCCTGCAGTTGCCGCACCACCGTCTGGAACTCGGCATCGGCCGCTTCGGGGGTGACGCCGGGTTTGAGACGGGCCACGACGCGCAACCAATGCGCTCTACGAAAGAAGACCTGCGAGCGGCTCGAGGACTCCCACCCTACGGCGCGCCACACGTCCACGGTGTCGGCCGCGTAGGTGAAGCCGGCCGGCATGACGCCGACGATTTCGGTGAGCGCGCCGTTGATCGAGACGCTGCGACCGACTGCCGCGGGGTCTGCGCCGAAGCCGTCCCGCCACATCCGATCGCTGATGACGGCGACCGGGGTGGCCGACTTCCAGGTTTCCTCCGGGGCAAGCACGCGGCCCAGCGCCGGTCGCACGCCGAGCACCGTGAAGTAATTCCCCGTCACGCCACGCAGCCGAATCCGTTGCGGCTCGCCGACGCCCGTCAGCGTCGCCCCGCCTCCCGGCTCGTAGGCGGCGACGTCGGCAAACGCGTGGACGCGCTCCTTCCAATCGACGTAATTCGCCGGGGCCGCCGTCTCGCGGTGCCACCCCTTCTCCGGGTTGTCTTCCGAGAGCATCACGAGCCGATCGGCGTGGGGGAACGGCAGCGGGCGGAGGATCACCGCGTTGACGACGGAGAAGATCGCCGTGTTGGCTCCGATACCGAGCGCCAGGGTTAGGATGGCCGCACCGCTCAACACCGGGTTACGCGTCAGCGTCCGCAGAGCGAAGCGCGCGTCGGCAATCGAATCCTCGATCCAGCGGATTCCCAACGCGTCGCGGTGCGACTCCTTGGCCAGATCGACGCCGCCAAACGCGATCGCCGCCTGCCGCCGCGCCTCGTCGGGCGGCATTCCCCGCCGGCGATTCTGCTCCGCCTCGAGCTCCAGGTGCAGGCGGATTTCCTCATCCAACTCTTGTGCCGCGGCCTGCCGCCGTACGAGGGCGCGCAAACGGGTGCGGAGTCCCCGGAAGAACGTGCTCATGCACCCTCCAGGATCCACGACACCGCCGAGACATAGCGCCGCCAGCTCTCCGTCTCGGCACCCAGGGCACGCCGGCCCGCCGCCGTCAGGCGGTAGTAGCGGGCACGACGATTGTGCTCCGACGTGCGCCACTCGGCGTCGATGGCGCCTTTCAGCTCGAGACGCTGCAGCGCCGGGTAGAGCGAGCCCTGGTTGACCTCGAGCACGCCGCGCGAGAACTGCTCGATGCGCTGGCTGATGCCCCAGCCGTGCATCGGCTCGAGCGCCAGGGTCTTCAGGATCAGGAGATCAAGCGTACCGCGCAGGACGTCGGTCGAGGGTGTAGCCACGGGGCTCTCTCTGTAGGAATCCTACAGAAGGTCGGCCCGCTCCTGTCGGAAGTCAAGAGGAGTGGGCGACCGGCGGATTCCCCGTCGTGACGAGCGGCATCACCGTCTCGGCGAACCGCTCCATCTCTTCGAGCTGCGGGCTGAACTGCAGCAACAACAGATCCACGCCCGCCTCCGAAAAGCGGTCGATCTGCTCGGCGATCTGCTCCGGCGTGCCGACGAGACCCGCCTTGAGGCCGCGGTTCGACACGGAGTAGTCCTCGAGACTGACGCGCTGCTCGAGCTGCGTGTTGGCCAGCCATTCCTGGTAATTCGCGTATCCCCCGGCGCTCTGCTTCACATCGGTGATCCGCGCAATCTCGCGCCGGGTGGCGTCTTCCGATTCGCGGCACACGACGTAGCCGGCCACGCCGAAGCGCAGCGGGGCGCCGCCGGCCCGCTCGCGCCGCTGCTTCATGTCGGTCACCTTCGCGGCGATACGCTCGGGGGGATCGCCGTGCATCAGGTACGCGTCGCACGCCCCGGCGATCAGCTGTTTCGCCGCGTCCGATTCCCCGCCGGCGTAGAGCGTGGGCCGGGGACGCGCCTGCGGTTTCGGTTCGAGGATCGCGTTCTCGATGCGGTAATACCGGCCGGCGTAGCTGAAGCGCGGCTCCGCCCACATCCCGCTCACGACCGCCAGCCACTCGGCGGTGCGCGCGTAGCGCGCATCGTGCCGGTCGAACTCGACGCCGTATTGCTTCGCCTCTTCCGCCCACCAGCTCGACACGACGTTGAGACTGAGCCGTCCGCCGCTGATGTGGTCGATGTTGGCCGCCTGCTTTGCCGCCAGCGCCGGTGGATGAAACGTCGGCCGTACGGCCACCATCAGCTCGAGCCGCTCGGTGACCGCGGCGAGCGCGGCGGTCGTCGTCCAGGCGTCGAGCGCGGGGGCGTCGGGGCCTTTGATGTCGTTGAGGTTGAGCTCGGCAATGAGTGTCAGATCGAACCCGATCGCTTCGCTGCGCTTGGCGAGTCGGCAGACGTACTCCCAGCTCGCCTCCATCTCTTCCGACGGGACGTTGCGCAGCCAGCCGCCGAACACCGGGAGCCAGAACCCGAAGCGCATCGTTCAGGCCCCCCGCTGCTCGAGATAGTCCACAAGGCGCGCGAACGGATCGAAGCCCACCACGCGCGGCGCGTCCGCCACGAAGTTCGACAGCGCGTTGATGTCGTAGTAGTACCGTTCGCCGTCCCTCGCGTCGATCAGGTATTCCACGCCGCCGACGTCGATCCCGGCCACCGCCATGATCTGCTCGACCTCGGCGACGATGTTGGGCGGCGGAGTGTAGCCCTCCACGCGCAGGTTGTTCTTGGGCGCATCCACCGGGCACGCCGCCCGCTCGAGCTCCGCGCCGCCGACCGTCTGGCAGACGTCGGCGGGACACAGATTGAAGCTGTCCCCGGGCGTGTAGATTCGGATGGCATAGAGATAGCGCCCACCCAGCACCTCGACCCGAACGATGCGCTGCTTGTCGGCGGGGATGAATTCCTGCACCAGCGCCGTCTGATCGACGCCCAGGTCGAGCGCCCCCGCCCGGGCCGCGGCGTCGAGTGCGTCCGCCGTTTCAAAGCGTCGCACGCCGGCGCCCGAGCCGCCGATGTTCGGTTTCACGACCACCGGGAAGCGGAGCCCCTCCGCCGCTGCACGAGCCTCCGCCGCATGGTTGATCACCCGAGCGCGCGGCGCGGGGAGACCCAGCTCGCGCAGCAGTGTGAGCTGCAGCGCTTTCGAGGTCTCCGTGACATAGGAGTTGTAGTCGTTCACGACCGGCACACCGTGGCGTTGCAGGAAGGCGAGGTAGTGCAGCGTATAGAAGATCGCGTTGCCGTGGCCGCGCGTGTACGCCGACGGACTCATGCGGTTGAATACGAGCCCGTACGGCGGCCGACCGTCGGTCGCGTCGAACCGATGCTGGGTCGCGTCGAGCCGCACGTAGGGGAGCGCCCGTCGGTCCAGCTCGGCGAACAGCGGCCGGAACCAGTCCGGGTGTTCGTAATAGATCGCGAGTGGGCGATCGACCGATATCGTCATTTCGTCACGTCCCCGATTCGTTCCGCTTCACGAACCGCGCGCGCCACCGCCTCGCGCAGCTCCGTCCCGGGAATACCGTCGTGGAATTGCTCCGGCGTCGCATACACGCCCCCCGCGATCACCGTCGCGCCGAGACTGGCGAAGAGCGGCCGCAGGCCGTGATCGAGCGCCAGCGCGTGACCACGTGATTGCCCGCTCACCAGCGGAACCCCGACCTTCCCGACCAGGCTGTCGGACGACATCAGGTCGAAAAACACCTTGAGCAGCCCGCTGTACGTCGCGCGATACACCGGCGTCCCGACGACAACGATGTGCGATCGCCCCACCGTCTCGAGCGCTCCCGCCACTTCGGGCGCCGTCCCCCGACCCAGCAGCGCGTCCGCCGGAAGCGCAGCCAGATCGATCAACGTTGTCTCGGCGCCATGGCCGGCAAAGGCGGCGAGCGCCGTTTCGACGAGCACGCGCGATTTCGACACCGGGCTCGGGCTGCCGGAGATGCCGGCCACCCGCTTCGTCCGCGATCCGGTCATCCCTGGCTCCCGCGAAAACGAATCGGCCGCGACGTCCTGGTGGGGGTCGCGGCCGATCACGTGCTGGTTGCGCTTCAACGCGCCGGTACTACCCCGCGATCGCCCGCCCCCTCGTCCGCATCATCAGCGGCGAGTGGCAACACGCGCAGGCCAACATGGCATACCGGTTCACGCCCGCAACGTAGTGGGCCTCGCGCACCTCGGCAAGGCCGTAAGTCTCACGGGCAGGCGGGATTGGTGACCCGACGGTTGACGCGGGCGCGGGACCGTGATTACTGTGCCCCCATGACGTCGTTCGTCTCGGGTTCACACCATCTGGTAGCGGCGCTGACCGTCTGCCTGACCCCGCATTGCGCCAATACCATGGCGAACACGGGATCACCCGATCCAGCGCGTGGGCGTGGGACGTAGCCGTTACACAGCTACAGCGAATCGCGAGACGCCCCCACGCTACGATGACAGAGCGCGGGGGCGTTTGATTTTGCAGCGGACTTGAACCAGTGAGAGGGTGATGACCGACAAGCTCGTGAAACGATATCTGCTGGCCAGCGATTTCGATCAGACGTTGAGCTTCGACGACTCGGGCTACGTGCTGGCCGAGATGCTGGGGATCGCGAAAGAGGAGTTCGAGCGCAAGGCCGCGGGCATGACGCGCCTCAACCTCGTGCAGCAGGGGGCCGAGCTCGCCTACCTGCTGCTGCACGATCCCGAGTTTCGCGCCAAGGTGCGCAAGGAGCACCTGATCGAGGTGGGCAAGCAGACTCGCCTCAAGGACAACATCGGGCTGCTCTACGACATCCTCGATCACGGCATCGACGGATATCATTTCGATTTCTACGTTCTGTCGGCGGCGCCCGTCGAGGTGATCCGGTCCGCCCTGGAGGGGATGGTGCCAGCCGATCACATCTTCGGCACAGAATTCCGCTACACCGCGAGCGGCGAGATCGACACGCTGGTGCGGGCGACGGCGGGGTTCGGCAAGGTGGCGGTGCTCGATCAGCTGCAGGCCGAATTGCAGCTCGGACCCGATCACATCGCCTATGTCGGAGACGGCAGCTCGGACATCCACGTGATGCTGCATGTCAACGCGCGCGACGGCCTGTCGCTCGCCGCGTCGGAGAGCAAGCACGTCGCCCGCCTGGCGCGCCGCACGATCCTCTCCGGCGATGCGCTGGCGATCCTCGTGCCGATCCTCGAGTCCATCGCGCGGTGGCAACGGCCCCAGATCCGCGAGTTCTTCGAATCGTACGGGTTTCTCATCCAGGAGTGGGACAAGGTCCGCACCGACTGGCTCACGCTGCGGCCGGCCGAAGACCTCAAGACGGCTTGACGGGACCGCTACGGGCCAGCATCCCGCAGGCTCGCGAGATCGATGACGAACCGGTACCGCACGTCGCTGCGCACGGTCCGATCGTGCGCTTCGTTGATGCGCTGGATCGGGATCATCTCGACGTCGGCGGCGACGCCGTGCTGCGCGCAGAAGTCCAGCATCTCCTGGGTTTCCCGGATCCCCCCGATGTTGGACCCCGCGAGGCGCCGGCGGGCGTTGATGAGCGCGGGGGCGCCGAGCGGGGACGGATCGGGCAGCCCCACGAGCACCATCACGCTATCGCGCCGCAACATCTCGAGATACGGGTCGTAACTATGTGCGGCCGAGACCGTGTCCAGGATGAGCGTGAATCGTTTGAGGTTGCGCTCGAAGACGCCGGGATCCCCGGTCGCCAGGAAATCATCGGCGCCGAGTCGCAGGGCGTCGGCGCGCTTTCCGGGAGAGTGACTGAGGACGGTGACCTCTGCTCCCATCGCCTTGGCCAGACGGACCGCGACGTGACCGAGCCCGCCCAGCCCCACGATGGCGATCGGATCGCCGGCACGCACGCCGAAGTGCCGGAGCGGCGAATAAGTGGTGGTCCCGGCGCAGAGCAGCGGGGCGGCCCGCTCGAGCGGCAGCGCGGGCGGCACGCGCAGGACGTACGCCTCGTCGACAGTGATACGCGTCGAATACCCGCCGTACGTCGGAGTCCGTCCGTCCTGCTCGGTACTGTTGTAGGTCCAACTCACCTGCCGCTCGCAGTACTGCTCCTCTCCTGCGCGGCACGCCTCGCAGCGCCGGCACGAGTCGACGAATACCCCGACCCCGACGACGTCGCCGACCTTCCATCGGGTCACCGCAGCACCGACACGGGAAACCACCCCCACGATCTCGTGCCCCGGCACCATCGGAAAGACGGCGTCGCCCCACTCGTCGCGCACCTGATGGATGTCCGAGTGGCACACACCGCAGAACCGGATGTCGATCAGGACATCGTGCGGCCCCGGGTCACGCCGCTCGATCGTGAATGGGGCGAGCTGAGCACGCGCACCAGGGGCGGCATACGCAGGCGTTTTCATGCCGGGAATATGCCGCCCTCCCACTGCCGTCGCCCAGCCTCGACACGGCGCGTCTGCTGCCTACGGCACCGGCAGCCCGCTCGGCACGCTGGCCGGGACGAGAGCGCTCAGGTCGCGCGCCGTGGGATCGGTCAGCGACTTGAGAAATGCCACGAGCTCGGCGCGCTCCATATCCGTCAGTTTGAGCGGCTGCTGCAACCGGAAGTCGAGGCGCTCGAGCACCGCCCCGATCGTGTTGGCATCGCCGTGGTACAGAGCGCGCACCGCCTGCGGCAGCGTCGCGGAATCGAAGCCCGTGATGTCCGTCGTCACGTCGTTGTAATGGTGCACGACGGCTTCGAGCGTCTGGTAGGCCCCGTCGTGAAAGTAGGGGGCCGTCAACTCCACGTTGCGCAGCGGCGCGATGCGAAACGCGAAGCGATAGGATTCGTTGAACTGCAGCTCGCCGCGACCCAGGTCCAGCGGGAGCTGCGCGCCCACGCCGGGACCGAGCTGCGGCACCCCGACATCGGCGAAGCTCTGCCCGCCGAGAAACGGCCCGTTATGACAGCCGGAACAGCCGGCTTTGCCGAAGAACAGCAGCCCGCCGCGCTTCTGCTCCGGGGTGAGCGCATCGTCGTTCCGCTGCAGGTAGCGATCGAAGGGGGAGTCCGTCTTCGTGAGATCGGCGATCTCGAAAGCGGCGATCGCCGACGCGGCGTGCCGAAAACTCACCTGATTGGGTGCGAGACCCGGGAACGCGGCGTTGAACGCCGTCACATACCCGGGGATCTTGAGCAGCCGTTGGGTGACCGCCGCCCAGATCCCGGTCCACTGGCTGTCGCCGAATTGCGCCAGTTCGTTCGGCCGGCCGAAGACGTCCGTGTCGCCCGGCTCGCCGCGCATCTCGCGCCGGTTGGCGACCGGAAACATGGCCTGGACCGCCATGATATTGGGCAATCCTGGCGGCAGCGCGCTGTCCGCCGGGGTCGTGAACGAGCCCCCGAACCCCGAGACCCTGCCGTCGAGGAACACATACGGCAATCCCAGGGCGATGTTGAGCAGGGTCGGTGCGTTCCGTGGGATGTAGGTGCGACCCGGACCGAGCGTGCGCAAGGGCCCGAGTCCCGTGCCGCCGGTTCCGACCGCCAACGACAAGCCGTCACCCATCGCCGCCGCCGGCTCATGACAGGTCGCGCAGGCGATGTCGCGGTTGCCGCTCAGCTCCTTGTCGAAGAACAGGTCTCTCCCCAGCGCCACGAGCGCCGGATTCTGAACCGGCTGGGCGGCGATCGGCACAGCGCCGTACTGCCCGATGTTTTGACGGAGCTCGGCATCGATCGATCCGGGCTGGGTGAAGCTGCGGTCGCTCTCCACGCAGCCGAGGCCGACGATCGTCCCGAGACACGCCGTCCGAACGAGAGTTCTCAGCATGGCGGCTCCTCCGTCAGTGCAGGGGAAGCGACAGTGATATCTGGTGCGTGACCGTCGAAACGCCGGCGAGTCGCAGCGTCTGATCCGGCGCGACGATGAGCATCCCGGGAGCCACGTCCGCGGCCGGGTTGAACACGCCCACGACGACCCCTTGCATCGGGCGGCCCATGCCATTCGCCACGCGGCCGCGATAGCGCAGGTCGAATTCCGCAAATCGCAAGCTCAGACCCCAGGCCGGTGTCCATTCCACCCAGGTGGATCGAACCTGTTGCCGGGCGGCCGCCACGAGATCGGTCTGGTCCAGGCGGTAGTGCACGGAGCGCAACCCGAGGCCGAGCTGGAAGGCGACCGCTTTGGGGCGGCCCGCGAGGGCGACTTCGTGGCTCACGCCGAGCCGCAGCACGACGTTCGAGAAACGGAACCGGTTCGTCACGGTGCGACCACCGGCCTGAATGGTGTCGCCCGGCGCGACCACCACCGGTGCCTGCGCCACTCCCCACGTCGTGCTCCAGATCGGCTCGTACAGCATATCGGCGGCGAACGTCGCGGGACCCCGCGTCTTCGAGAAACCGACGCCCACGTCGGCGGCGGTGGCGCGTCCCTGGTCGCGTGGCAGCGTCACGATCTCGTTCTCGGCGATGCGCGGCTGGGAGACGAGATTCAGCGTCGCGACCCAACCGATCCGCCAATCCGTTGCCGCGAGGGGTCGCTGATACGCCATGTGAAACGCGGAGGTGGTCGCGCGATCCAACGCGTGCTCGAGCCGAATCGTCTGGACGAACAGTTGCAGCCCGGGGTCCCAGACCTGATCGCCATACGTCACGTCGTGCGTCATCCGGAAACTGTTGTGCACGACGAGCGCCTCGAGGGACCGGTTCCCCGGCCAGTCCTTGAGGAGGCCCAACCGCAAATCGAGACCATGTCCCGCCTCGGAGAGGCCTTGGCCCCCCTGATAGAGCAGGTCTCCTCCGTCGAGGCCGTGCAAGCGGGACCATTGCAGGCTGCCGCCGATCGACAGGCCGGTCCCATTGAGCGCTCGGCCGAGCGACAGGAGCCCATATTGGTTGCCGTGCGACTCGCCTCCGGTGGAGACCGGCGGGGGCGCGAACCCCACCGGTGGACCGATGCGAACGCCGGGCGCGAATATCAGCTGCTGCATCGGCCGGCTGCCGTCGACCTGCTGCACCGCCACCGAAACTGCGCCAAACCACGCACCGGCTCGTCCGAACCCGGCGACCGGCAGGGTCGCTCCACCACCGGTCTCCTGGGTGGTGCGATAGACGGTGGGGGATGCGAAGAGTCGGGCCTGCGCCAGTCGCGCTCCCATCGCCGGGTTGCGGAAGGGGTCGAGCAGCGAATCGGCCAGGGCGACGGAGACGCCACCCATGCCGAGGTTGTTGGACGGATAGATCAGGAATTGGTCCCCCTGCGCGAGCGGAACGGTCCGGATCGGTATCACCTGGGCCGACCCCGGGACCGCAAGCAACAGGAGAATGAGGAGAACGAAGGAACTGCGTTGGCCATCACGGCGCCGCGTCCACCTGGGACGGGGGGCGACGAGGCCGAAGGAAATCATATGCGCCTCGGGCTGTGGACGCTGTTGGATACCCAGGCGACCACATGGCGCGTCACACGCTTTCATCCGGCCAGCAGGACGGACCCCCCGTCATGGTCGTGTCCGGAGGCTGTGAATCGGGCAGCCGAACCACGTTCCGGACACTACCTTGGTGCCCCGTGACCTTTCCTGTCGCGGTCGCACTCCACCTCAGCCTGCTCGGCCCCGCGACGTATTCCGGAATCGCCGGGCAGACGAACGTCACCGTCCCGCGTCTGGACGACGCCGGTGTCACGATCGACGGCAGTTTCGATGAATCGTCGTGGGCGCAGGCCGCCACGTTGACCGGGTTCTCCGAATACACACCGGTCGACGGCCGGCCCGCCGAAGACTCCACCGAAATCCTCGTATGGTATTCGCCGACCGCGATCTACTTCGGAATACGCGCCTTCGAGACGCACGGCGCCGTGCATGCGACGCTCGCCGACCGGGATCGCATCGCCACCGACGACTACGTCCAGATCCTGCTCGACACCTTCGACGACCGCCGCCAGGCGCTCGTCTTCGGCGTGAACCCCATGGGCGTGCAGTCGGACGGCACCTTGACCGAGACGCAAGGCGGCTCGCGCGACACCGTCGATCGCTCCGCCGATTTCGTATACCAATCCAAGGGACGCGTCACCGACACCGGGTACGACGTGGAGATCCGGATCGCCTTCAAGAGCATCCGCTACCAGCCGGCGGACTCGCAGCAATGGGGCCTCAACATCGTGCGGCAGGTGCAGCATTCCGGGCACCAGCAGACGTGGACGGCGGCCCGCCGCGCGGCGGCGTCGTTCCTCGCCCAATCAGGGACGCTCGTGGGGTTGAGCGACCTGCACCGCGACCTCGTGCTGGACATCAATCCGGAGATGACGGCGAAGGTCGACGGCGGGCCCGACGCCGCGGGGTGGTCGTATGGCCAGATGCACCCAGTCGTCGGCGGGAACGTCCGCTGGGGGGTCACGAACAATCTCACGCTGACGGGCACGGCGCACCCTGACTTCTCGCAGGTCGAGTCCGACGCCAGCCAGCTCGTCTTCGATCCGCGCCTGGCGCTGTTCTTCCCCGAAAAGCGTCCCTTTTTCCTCGAAGGGTTGGAGCAGTTCTCGGCGCCCAACTCGCTGATCTACACGCGGCGGCTGGTGCAGCCCGTCGCGGCGGTGAAGCTCACCGGGAAGGTGTCGGGGTTCGGAGTGGGATTTCTTTCGGGCGTGGACGATCGGGCCTACTCGGCGAGCGGCCGGGACAACCCGGTCTACAACATCCTGCGGGCGCGGCGCGATTTAGGCGGGCAGTCGACGTTGGGCCTCGTCTACACGGACAAGATCGACGGCTCGGACTACAACCGCGTGGCCGCCGCCGACACGCGCATCGTCTTCGGACAGGTCTACACGGCGCGGGCGCAGATCGGAGAAAGCTTCACGCGGAGCGCGGGGATGACGAAGGATGCGCCGATCTGGGCGTGGAGCCTCGATCGATCGGGGCGGCAGTTCGGCTTCACGTACTCGCTCGGCGGCATCGCGCCCGATTTCCGGGCGGCGAGCGGGTTTGTTTCCCGGCCCGGTATCGCGACCACGGTCGTCGACCACCGCATCACGCTGTACGGCCGCCCCGGAGCCGCGCTCGAGAACTGGACCGGCGACATTCAGTTGTACGGTCGCTGGGACTACGCCCGTCTCACCGCCGGGCTGATGCCCGATGACCAGCAATTCCACGTCAATTCCACGTGGACGGTCCGTGGGTGGTCGCTCTACAGTGGCGTGTTTGTTGAATCCTTCCACTACGATTCGGCGCTCTACGCCGGCTACCGGTTACAGCACACGTCGGGCGGCGTTACGGACACAGTGCCGTTCACCGGCACGGCGCGGATCGCGAACTTCGACCTGATGTTCCAGGTCACCACTCCGCAGTTCCGCCGCTTTGACGCCAACATCATGTTCCTGCCCGCGTTCCAGGACGAGAATTTCTACGAATGGTCTCCCGCGCGGATCATTCTGATCCAGGCGGGGGTCGACTGGCGACCGTCAGACCGGATACGGGTCGGCGCGACGTATCTGCACCAGCAGTATTGGCGCAAGACGGACGGCTCGACCGTAGCGCGCGACCTGATCCCGCGACTCAAGGTCGAGTATCAGGTTTCGCGACCGCTCTTCGTGCGGGTGGTCGGGCAGTATCAGGCGACGTGGCAGGATTCGTTGCGCGACGATTCGCGAACCAACGATCCGATTCTCATCTTCGATCCCGCGTCGGGGACCTACGTGCGCGCCGCGGCGCAGTCGAGCAACACGATGCGCGTCGATTGGCTCGTGTCCTACACGCCTTCGCCCGGCACCGTGTTCTACCTCGGGTACGGCTCGAGCCTCGCCGAACCCGAGGCGTTCGCGTTCCGCGGCCTGCACCGCCTGAGCGACGGTTTTTTTGCGAAGGTGTCCTACCTGTACCGGATGTAACGCGTCACATCTTCGGCCACAGCCAGCCGAACGTCCCGGCCGTCAACAGCGCGTAGACCAGACCGTCGATGATGGCCTTGACCGTTGCGCTCCAGGTCTGCCCGCGCCAAATGGAGTCGATCGGGGCTCCGGCCGCGTACGCGAGGAACGCCACCGTCCCGGTTACGCGAAAGACCGCGAGGTAGGCGGCTCCAGCGCCCAACGTTCGACCGGTCACGTATGCGACGAACACGCCGATCACGACGCTGTAGACGAACCACTGGACGAGGTTTTTGCCCATCCCGGGAGCCCCGCTCTGGCGCAGGAAGAGCATCCCCACAGGACCCTTCTTGAACTTTTCGATTCCCTCCGGAGACCGCATCTCGGTCATCGACATGTGCGGGATCAGATACTGCCCCGGCGCGGCATTTCCAGCCCGAATCGCCGCGCCGACGGCGTCCTCGTTGGGCAGCTTCTGGTAGTCGCTGCGGTGATACGTCAACACCATATGCAGCAGCGAGCTCGCGACGAACACGATCACCGACGACAACAGGATCGGCAGCAGCAGCGCGGAGATGCCAACCATTGCGGGCTCCAGGTTTATGGGAGGGATGTCGGCAGGAGAATCTGGGGCCCCCCCCGCCGGGTCGCTACCTGACCGGGCACGGCTCCCCCCCTGTCGCCGTGAGGGGTTCGGTTGCGGTTGACAGATGTCCCCCATCTGGTAATGCTTCGATCGGTGGCGACAAGACGTCGCCGCGCACACCAACACAGTGAGGAGTGGCACCAGATGGCACGCATTATCGGGACCGTGAAGTGGTTCAACGACGCGAAGGGGTTCGGCTTCATCACCCCGGAGAACGGGGAAAAGGACTGCTTCGTCCACCACACGGCGATTCAGGCAGACGGGTTCAAGACGCTGGCCGAAGGTCAGCGCGTGGAGTTCGAGGTCGTGCAGGGACAGAAGGGCCCGGCGGCGCAGAACGTCGTCAAGCTCTAGACCCGACTGCTCGGAATACGAACGGCGCCGTCATCGACGGCGCCGTTTGCATTGAGGACCAGCGGCCCGGCTTAGGACCGCAGCTGAATTCGCATCGTACGGGTGTCGAGGTCGATCCCCCACGTCGCGATGCGTGGGATCAGGAAGTCCATGCAGTCCTCGACTGTGACCGAATCGGGCACCGCATCGAGGAACTCGAGCAGCCGCATGCGCACGTCGATGTACTCTTTCCCCTCCCGCCCGGCGGCCACCTTCAGCCCCACCTCGTCGTCCAGCTTGCGGATGACGAAACCGCGCGCCACCTCGAGCAGCCGGTTGACGATCACCCACTCGAGCTCCGCCCCGTCCGGCCGGGCGACCCGCCGGGAGAGCGACTTGGCCTGCTGCGGATCGCACAGCTCGAGCACGATGCGGCGTACCTCAGGGGACGGCCGCCGCTGGCCGGGCCGCTCCAGGGCCCGCTCGGCCCGCGCGCAGCTCGGCAGGTCGTCGCGATGCAGGCCGAGGAATTTGCCCATCGTGACGTAGACGTCGCTCCCGGGCGCGGGCGCGCGCCGGCGCCCGGCCATCAGCTCCGTGATGTAGGTTTCCGATACCCGGGCGGCCGCCGCCAGCTCTCCCGGCGTGCGTTTGAGCAGGCGCAGACGACGGTTCACGAGCTCGCCAACGGGGATCGGCTGTTTCAGCGGCAGGGCTGGGGGCACGCACCTCTCCTGGGATGAAGCGACTCCCGTCCCGGACCGGGACAGGCAGATATCATCTCGAGGGTGTAAATATCGCTAGAAACGCCTCATAAACACAGCGCCGGACCTTGCTTACCTTGCCTCGCAGCCCTCTCCGGCCCAGTTTTGCTGACTTCCCTACGCCCCCTGGAGGAGCGTGCAAAAGCTCCGGATCGGCATTATCGACCTCGTGACGCGAGGCCCCACCCGTGCCCTGTACGCGCGGGTCATGAACGCCAACCTGGCGAGCATCATGCCGCAGGTCGTCGGCGTCTGGTGTGAAGAGGAAGGGCACGACGTCACGTTCATCTGCTATACCGGCCTCGAAGACCTGGTGCAGGAGCTGCCGCAGAACGTCGACCTGGTCTTCATCGGCGCTTTCAGCGAAGCCGCGCTGCTCGCCTACTCCCTCAGCAACCTGTTTCGCTCGCGCGGCGCGATCACCGTGCTGGGTGGTCCCCACGCCCGCTGCTATCCGGAAGACGCGGCCAAGTACTTCGACTACGTCCTCGGATTCACCGACCGGTCGATCATCCGCGACGTCCTGCAGGATTGCGCGCAGCATCGTCCCATGGGGATGCAGCTTGCGGCCGCCCGCCAGCCGGCGGCGCTGCCGGGCGTCCGGGAGCGTTGGAAGTTCACCGAGGCGACGCTACGCAAGGCCCCCGTGCTGAAGCTCGTCCCGATGCTGGGCAGCCTGGGGTGTCCCTACACGTGCAGCTTCTGCATCGATTCGGTCGTGCCCTACCAGCCGCTCGACTTCGGGGAAATCACGAAGGATCTGCAGTTCCTGGTGAAGCAGCAGCGCCGGCCGCGCGTCGGGTGGCACGACCCCAACTTCGGTGTGCGGTTCGACGACTACATGGACGCCATCGAGGCGGCGGCACCGCCCGACAGCATCGATTTCATCGCGGAGAGCAGCCTGTCGCTGCAGTCGGAGCCGCACCTCCAGCGGTTGCAAAAGAACGGGTTCAAGGCCGTGCTCCCGGGCGTCGAGTCGTGGTACGATCTCGGGAACAAGTCGAAGACGGGCAAGCACCAGGCCATGGACAAGGTGCGCGACGTCTCCGAGCACGTGAACATGATCATGCGCTACCTGCCGTACGTCCAGACGAACTTCGTGCTGGGTCTCGACAGCGATGCGGGGGCGGAGCCGTTCGAGCTCACCAAACGATTCATCGATCTGACGCCGGGCGCGTTTCCGGGCTACTCGCTCTTGTCGGCCTTCGGGCGCGCGGCGCCGCTCAATCTGACCTACCAGCGGGCCGGCCGCGTGCTCGGGTTCCCGTTCCATTTCCTCGACAACAACCACGCGATGAACGTGCGGCCCAAGAACTACTCGTGGGCCGAGTTTTACGATCACGTCATCAGTCTCACGGAATACACCTTCTCGTGGCGGGCCATCGCGCGGCGCTTCCGCGCCACGCGCACGATGATTCCGCGCTGGATGAACGTGGTGCGCGCCATTTCGTCGGAAGGGTTCGGCCGGATGAAGTATTACAAGGAGGTCCGGCGCCGGCTCGACGTAGACCGGCCGTTCCGCCGCTACTTCGAGCAGGAATCGAACGAGCTGCCGCAGTTTTTCGTGGAACGCATTCGCCGCGAGCTCGGCGCCCTGTTCCAGTGGCTCCCGCAGGGCGCCATGATGCACGACCCGCACGCCTATCTCAAGGCGGAGGCGGCGATCGCCCCTCCGCGGCGCGTCGCCCAGGCGGAGGTTGCGTCGTAGAGCAAGCGCGGATCACGCGCTCTTTACGGCGACTCCCCCGTTGTCCCCACGTGACGCTCCCGCAATCTCGCGGGGGCGGTCGGCGCCCGTTTCGCGCAGCAGCGTGACCAACCCCTCGGCCTGCTTGGCGTAATACTCCAGCGCGCCCGCCTTCTCGATTACCTGGTCCAGAAACACCTTCTGTCCGTTGAGTGAGTCGAGGCTCGACTCCATGTCCGCCAGCAGCGCCTCGACCCGCGCCAGTCGCTCCTCGGCCTGCTCCACCTGCCGTTTGCGCTGATCGAGACCGGTCGCCGCATCCCGGGCCTGATGGACCATGTCGAGCACGTTGACGAGCATCGCCTGCGTTTCCGACACCTGCTCCTTGGCGCCGGCGATCGAGCGCACGTGATCGACGGTCTGCTCGGCCACCTCGAAGAGGCGGTGCAGATCCGCCTGAAGGGCATCCACCGTCGCCTGGCGGTTGGCGGCCTGGTCGAGAGCCCGGGTCAGCTGCTCCTCGGTGGCGTGCCACTTGGCGAGACGCTCCTCGAACTGGGTCATCCGCTTCTGGATGAACCGCAGATTCCCAGCGCGCCCCTCCAGCTCCTCGATCGTCGCCCCGAGGGCGGCGGTGCGGTCGGCGGCCCCGACGAGCGTTCCGTTCAGCTGCCGGGCACGCTCTTCCAGCTGTTGCGCGATGTGCCCGGCCTCGGCGCGCAGCTCCGACGCCCGCTCCAGGTGCTCCGTCGCCGATTGCAGGGCGACGCGGCGCTGCTCGATCTCGCGGCCCAGGGCGGCCGTTTCGTCGGACAGCCGCTCGACGCTTTGCGCCCGGGTTTCGAGCGAGCGGATGGTGCCATCGATCTCCCCGAGGCGCCGCTCCGCCTGCTCCACGCTGCCGAGCACGCTCGGCACGAGCTTCTCGATCCGCGCGGCCTCTTCGGCGTGCGCCGCGAGCGCCTGGAAGCGCTCGTCGGTCGAATCCATCCGGATCCCGATACCCCGCGTGCGCTCTTCCAGCTGCGCCGCGGATCCCGTGAGGTCGGACATCCGCTCGTGCAGCTGCTGCACCAGCTCCCGCCGCGACTCGATCTGGGTTACGGACTGCGACAGCCGCTCGGCCTCGCTCCGCACCGCGGAGACGGTGGGCTTCAGCGCCTCGACCTTCGCCAGTTCCTCCCGCAACCCGTCCACCGAGGCGGTGACGCCGTCGAGCCATCCCTTGGTCTGGCTCTGCGCGTCCCGCGCCCGCGCGATCTCCCCTTCTGTGACGCGCAGCCGCTCGGCCGCGTCGCGCACGGCCTCATGAGTGCCCTTGAGGCTCGCGAAATCCGCCAGTACGGCGTCCACTGTCGGCTGCGTCTTCTCGAGTCGCTGCGTACGCTCGGTGATCGATTCCACGGTCTGCGCCAGCCGCTCCGCGTCCGCCCGCACCGAAGCGATCCCGGCCGCCTGCGGCTCGAGCTCCGCCACCTGGTCGGCGATGTGGCCGACCTGCGTGGCCAGCCCGTCGGCGCGCGAGCGTACGTCGCCGATGATCCGGCCGGACTCGTCGAGCGCCTGGAAGCGCGTCTCGAGGTCGGTCAGAGCGCCGCGCAACCCGATGATCCGCTGCTCGACGGCGTTCAATCCCTCGTGCTCCAGTTCGAACCGCTTGACGGTCCGCTGCACGTCGTCGCGCAGGGCGCTGAGCCGGCCACGCAGCTCCCGATCGCTCTGCGCGATCCCCTCGTGCCCGCTCGAGATGTCGCGCGTGCGGGCGATCAGGTCGGCATGCTGCGCCTGGAGCTCCGCGACCCGCGTGCCGACTTCTCCCAGCGTCCGGGCGTGCTCTTCGTGCTGTGCGATCTTGTCGTCGATGTCGCGCATGACGCCGCTCAGATGATCCGCCTGCCCCAGCGCCCGATCCACGACTTCGCGCTGCTCCTCGAGCGCGGCCACCTTCTGGGTGACGTAGTCGGCCAGCGCCTTGAGCGTGCCGAGCTGGTGCCGCGTCTCGGCCGCGTCCGCCGCCGCCTGGGTGAGGTGCGCGAACGCCTGATCGAAGCCCGAGATGCGGGTCTGAGACGACGCGACACTGGCCTGCAGCTGATGCTGGTGCTCTTCGAGGGTCTGCAGGCGGGACGCCGCCGCTTCGCCGGCCCGTTGCAGCTCGTCGTGGCGCTGGCGGGTCCGATCGAACCCCTGCGACAGATCGCGCAGCTGCCCCGTCAGGGCGTCCGCGTCCGTCCGCAGCGGCTTGAACCCCTTCGAGAGCTCGATCAGGTCCTGCACGTCGCTCTTCAACGAGAACGCCGCGTCGAGCGCACCGCGCAGCTGCTCGATCTCGGCATGGATGCCCTTGGCGTCGATGGCCATCTGGTCGAGCTTCTTCTCGGTGTGCCGCTGCGTGCGCGAGACCGTCTCGGTCTCCTGGTCGAGTGTGGCCAGCACCGGCACGAGACGCTCCAGCGCCTTGATCCGCGTCTGCAGCTCCAGCACCACCTTCTGGGCTTCCGTGACGGGCTGCTGGATCTGGGCCAATTGCTGGGCGGCGTCGTGCGCCTTGACGGTGGCGGCCTCGAGGTTGGCTCGTTCGTGCCGCAGCTGAGTGAGCACCGCGCGGAGCTCCGCCGGCAGCTCTTCCATTTTCACATCATGCCCTAGCAAGTTCTTGAGCGAGACCATGATCATCCTCGTTGGGGACGGACGCTGCGCGGGTAAGCGACGGGAGCCTCACGGAGCAAACCGCATACCGTGTCCGAGTCAATTCGTTAGCGAAGCTGCTATCACGATTTACGCGTCCAGTCCGGCGCAGCGACGGTGCGC
>Ga0310811_10004132_pt1 | contig 18267 bp, 15 predicted proteins | sample YCmetagenome_FD_207642 | JGI IMG/M metagenome (GOLD analysis project Ga0310811, IMG submission 207642) | Soil microbial communities from experimental microcosm in Duke University, North Carolina, United States - YC | ecosystem: Engineered > Artificial ecosystem > Soil microcosm > Unclassified ...
AGGACCGGATCACGAACGGCACGCACCTTCGCGTCGGGCTCCGGCTCGTATCCGCGCAGGGATACGACGTGCGCATCGGAACGTCGCTCAACGGCAACCCGGGAACGCTGCGCCTCAAGGTCTCGACTGATACGGCGGTGCACCCGCTGGTCATCCAGCCGCTCTCGAATACACCGCCGAATGTGCCGTTCATCGCGGGGCCGCTCCGCGACTACACGATCGTGCTGCAAGGCAACACGACGACTCCGGCCAGCCGGTTGGCGGTCGGCGGCCTTCCGTCGCGTCGGACACTGTTCCGATTCAACATCCCGCCGCGCATCGTCGATTCGACGACGATCGTTCGCGCGACGCTTATTCTGACGCAGTTACCCAACCGCGGCGTCAATCCGCGCGACTCGGTTTGGGTGTTTCCCGTGGCGATCCTGGCGTCGCCAGTGGTCAACGATGCGGGCACCGTTTTGCGCTTTGTCAGCGGCGGTGGGTTCCTCGGCTTGGACTCGCTGCGCTTGGCGCCCGGCGACAGCGGGCAGCGCGCGTTCCAAATCGTCGGTCTCGTGCGCACGTGGCATAACACGACCGAAGAGGTGAGTCCGAACGCGATCGGCATGCTGAGCGGATCGGAGGCGCAACTTCCCGCGGAGATCGATTTCTTCTCGATGGAAGCGCCGGCCGCGGTGCGCCCGAAGCTTCGCATCACGTACGTCCCGCAGGTCAACATCGGGCTTCCGAAATGACGCGATCAATCTCCGCCGGCCTCGCGTTCGGCCTCGCGGCCACGCTGGCGAGCGTGGCGTCGGGGCAGGCCGCCCTGAGCACGCAGGGTTTTGGGTTTCCCACGGGCCAACTCAGCTCGCGGGCCTGGGGCACCGGCGGATCGATCGCGGAAATCGATCCACTGTCGCCGGTGAATCCGGCGACGATATCGATGATCGGCACACGTCTGATCAATTTTCAAATCGAGCCGGAGTACCGATCGGTGTCGTCGTCGGGAGGCATCGACCGAACGACGACAGCTCGCTATCCGGTTGTCTTCGGCGCGATTCCGATCAAGTCGTGGGTGCTTGGCTTAGGCGCCTCGACGCTCCTCGATCGGACGTCGACGACGATATTCCCGTCGACCGAGCCAATCAACAGCAGCGAGCGGGTCGAGACGACGAACCGGGAGCGCGTGGACGGCGCCATGGACGACGTGCGCATCGCCGGCGCGTGGATTCCCACGAACTGGCTTCGCGTCGGCATCGGCGTGCACGGCATCGTCGGGCACAATCTGATCGCGACCACGCAGTCGTTCACCGATTCTTCGCAGTTCGCGACGTTCACCGAAGAGCGCCTGTTCGGCTTCACCGGTTTCGCCGCCTCGGCCGGCGTTGAGCTGGTGTCGAAGTTGTTCATGGGCGGCGTGTCGTACAGACAGGGCGGCAACGTCCAGATGTCGTCCAACGATACGGTGATCACGAAGTCGAAAGTGCCGAATCATTTCGGCGCGTCGCTCGCCTATACCGGGATCACCAACTCGTCGATCGCCGTCCGTGTGGCTCACGACAACTGGTCGGCGCTTGGGCCGCTCGGCGGTCCGGGATTTACCGCCGTCAACGGATGGGATAGCAGCGTCGGCGCCGACATGGCGGGCCCGCGAATGCTCGGACGAACGGTGTTTCTGCGCGGCGGCTTCCGCTACCGCACCCTTCCATTTCAGGCGGACAGCAATACCGTAACGGAGAAGAGCTTTACCGCCGGCTTCGGAACGACGTTCGCCAATCAGCGCGCCCTGGCCGACGTCGCGCTGATCCACGCGATTCGCACGGCCGACGTACCGGTGACCGAGAGAGCTTGGACCATCAGCATCGGACTCAGCATTCGTCCGTGACCGCTCCATGGAGCCATCCACACCGCCAGCCGATGCGCCGCTGATTCTGGTCGCCGACGACGTCGCGGCGAACGTGGAGCTCCTGTTCGACCAGCTTCACGTTCTTGGCTTTCGCGCCATCGCCGCCGCGGATGGACCGTCGGCACTCGCCGCGTGTTTCGAGCACCGGCCGGATCTCTGCATTCTCGACGTATCGATGCCGGCGGGCGATCTGGGGGTGGACGACCGCTCGACCGGCTTCGAAGTTTGCCGGCGCATCAAGCGCGACCCGCGCACGAAGCGCATTCCGGTCATCTTCGTCACCGCGCTGAACGACACGACCGATCGCGTGAAGGCGATCGAGGCGGGCGGCGACGACTTCCTCACCAAGCCGCACAACCGCCTCGTACTCGGCGCGCGCGTCCGCAGCCTGCTCAAGCTCAAGGCAGCAACCGACTCGCTCGAGGACACGCTCAGAAAGCTGCGCGAAGTCGAGAAGATGCGCGACGATCTGATGAAGATGATCGTGCACGACTTGAAGACGCCGCTCACTTCGGTGCTGGCGACGATCGAGATGCTGGCCGACGGCGATTTCGGCTCGATCAACGACGATCAGCGACGCATGCTCCTCGACGCGGAGGGAAAGGCCGAGGATCTGCTGGCGTTGATCGGCGACCTGCTCGAGGTGTCGCGGATCGAAGAAGCGACGATGACGCTCGACGCGCAGCCGATCGCGCCGGCGGCGCTGCTCAACGAGATCGTACACGAGTGGGGGATTCGCTTTCAGCAGGAGGGTGCGACGGCCGTCGTGGATGTGGCGGACGACGCTCCGGTATTCGAGGCGGACAAGGCGCTGCTCAAGCGAGTCCTCGGCAACCTGGTCCAGAACGCGCTCACCCACTCGGCGTCCGCGATCTTGCTTCAGCTGTCGGCGCGGCGGAACGACGACGGGATCCTGTTCACCGTCGCCGATAACGGTCCGGGAATTCCGCCCGAGTATCACGAGGTGATCTTCCGCAAGTTCGAGCGCGTGAAGAACCCGAACATGCCGCGCACGCGGAGCTCGGGATTGGGCCTGGCGTTCTGCAAGCTCGTTATCGAGGCGCACGGCGGCCGCATCTGGGTGCAGAGCGCCGGCGAAGGAAAGGGAAGCGCGTTCCACTTCTCGCTGCCGCGCGCTCCCGCGCACAAGGTGGTGCGCGTGACCGCCGGAGGCGCGGTACCGGCGTGAGAGTGTTTCTGCGCACCTTCGGGTGCCGCGCGAACCACTACGACACGGAAGCGGTTCGCGGTATGCTCGACGCCGCCGGTCACACGGTCGTGGCGTCGCCTCACGAGGCAGACGTCGCTGTGTTCAACAGCTGCGCGGTCACCGTGGAAGCGGAAGCCGAGCTGCGCAAGGTGGTCCGCAGGGCGGCACGCGAGCGTCCTGGGCTGCGAAGTGTGGTGATGGGCTGCGCCGCGGCGCTGGACGAGCAGCGTCCGATATCGCTCCAGGCGCGCGCGCTGCCGACCGTCGAGCGTGTCGTTCCCGGCGCGGATCTCGTCGCCCTTGCCGACGCGCTCGATGTGCCCGCGGAGCTCGCGCTGCGTGGCACGGTGGCGCAGAGCGGGACTCGCGCGCTGCTCCGCGTTCAGGACGGTTGCGACGAGCACTGCACCTTTTGCGCGACGCGATTGGCGCGCGGCGCCAACCGGAGCCGCGGCGCGGACGTGCTTGTCGCCGAGGCCACGCGGCTCGCCGGGCGGCACGCCGAGATCGTGATTACCGGAATTCACATCGGGTCGTACGGCGTCGATCTCGGATCGACGCTCGGCGCGCTGATGACGCGATTGATCCGCGAGCTACCGTCGGCCCGGTTCCGTCTTTCGTCGATCGAAGCGACGGAGTTGGATGACGAATTGCTCGACCTCCTCGCGGGCGAGCCCGCTCGTCTCGTGCCCCACATCCACGCACCGCTTCAATCTGGCTCAGATGCCGTGTTGCGCCGGATGGGGCGTCACTGGTACACGTCGGCGACGTACGCGCGCGGGGTCGAGCGACTGGCGACGCGGATGGAGGTTCTCGGACTGGGCGCCGACGTGATCGCAGGCTTTCCCGGCGAGAGCGACGCCGACCACCAGCAAACGCTCCGCCTCATCGAGCGTTTGCCGTTCACGTACCTGCACGTCTTTCCTTATTCGCCGCGCCCCGGGACTGCCGCGACGCGACTTGGCGCGCCGGTGTTGCCCGCCGTCGCCGAGCGGCGAGCGGCGGAATTGCGCCACCTCGGGGCCGAAAAGGCCAGCGCTTATGCGGCGCGGCGCGTTGGCGGACTGGTGGACGCGATCGTGGTGGGCCGTGGACGGCGGCGAGAGGTTGTGACTGGCGACTATCTCACCGTCGCGTTGGGAGATGAAGCGGCGCAACCGGGTGAACGATTCGTCGGGGTGCTCGACAGAGATGCGTCCGGCGCCATGGTAGTTCGGCGCGCCGCCGGCGCCCTGACAGCCTATCCGATGTCGAACGCGCAAGCTATTTTGCAAGAATGACTTGCGAGCGGCGCTCCACGGTCTACGTCGAGACCTACGGCTGCCAAATGAACGTCAGCGATTCCGAGCTCATGCTCGGAAAGTTGGCGGCACATGGCTACGACGCCGTGGATAGTCCGAGCGGCGCGGACGTCATTCTCGTCAACACGTGCGCGATTCGCGACCACGCGGAACAGCGCGTCATTGGTCGCCTGGGCGAACTGCGGCGCGACATGAAGCCCGGCGCCATTGTCGGCGTCACCGGTTGTATGGCGCAGCGCCTTGGCCCACAGCTTCTCAAGAAGGCGAAGCACGTGAGCGTGGTGCTCGGTCCGGATGGATATCGCGCGTTGCCGGAGCTGATCGAGCGCGCGCGACAGGGCGAACGGACGATCGCGACGACGTTCGATCTGGAGGAGCACTACGAGGACTTCCAACCGCGCCGCTTCGACAAGGTGAAGGCGTGGATCCCCGTGCAACGCGGCTGTGATTACCGATGCACATACTGCATCGTGCCGACGACGCGTGGGCCGGAGCGGAGCCGCAAGCTCGCCGACGTCGTGCGCGAGGTGGAGTCGGTCGTCGCCGACGGTATGAGCGAAGTCGTGCTTCTCGGGCAGACAGTGAACTCGTATCACGACGGCGCCGGCGATTTCGCGGATTTGCTTCGGGCAGTGGGGAGCGTTCCGGGCGTTCGTCGCGTGCGCTTCACCAGCCCGCATCCGAACGACTTCAGCGATCGCGTGATCGAAGCGCTGGCGACGGTGGATACGGTCTGTGAGCACGTCCACCTGCCGATGCAGTCGGGCTCGACCCGTGTGCTCAAACGCATGCTCCGGCGCTACACGCGCGAAGGCTATCTGGAGTGCGTGGCCAAGCTGCGCGCGGCGATTCCCGGATTGTCGCTGACGACCGACGTCATCGTCGGCTTCCCCGGCGAGACGGACGAGGATTTCGAAGAGACGCTCGAGGTGGTGCGCGAGGTCGGCTTCGCCGACGGTTTCACATTCAAGTTTTCGCCGCGCGACGGCACCCCGGCTACGCGCATGCCGGCCGAGCTCACCGTTCCGGACGAAGTGGCGAGCGAGCGGTTGGCCCGCTTGGTCGGCACGATCCGCGGCATCGCGCGCACGACCAACCTTCAGCAGCTCGGTCGTCGGTACGAAGTGCTGATGGAGCGAGAGGCGCGTCGAGGCGACGCTCTGATCATGTCACGCACGCGCGACTTCAAGACCGTGCTCGTTCCCGGCGATGCTTCGATGCTCGGCAGCTACGCAACGGTCGAGCTCACCGGTACCACCGGTTCGACTTTCACCGGCCAGATCGTGCGCGAACGTCAGCCCCTGCCGCTCGCCGGCTGAGCCGACGTCCGACTCCTATTAGTAAACTGTAATTGGAGTCTGACCCCGAACGACAATCGTACGGGTCGCAATGAAACGATGACGGCTCGGCGGCGGGCCGCGGCGACCATGACGAGATGCCGCTCGTCGCATACTCCCTCGGTGCGTATCTCGTGGGGCTGCTCGCCGGGTTTCAGGGGTCACTGATCCTGATCGGCGCGGCGGTCGCCGGTGCGGCCGCGGTGGGCGCCCTCCGCGACAAGACCGTCGCGACGACGTTCGGTGCGTTGGCAATCGCGGGGAGTGTCGTTGCGCATGACGTGGCGACCGACGACTTCATCTGCGCGAAGGACGCGGCGCGTCGCCCCGCCTTGACGATTCTGCTCGACCACGACGTCGACGAGGGCGGCTTCGGTCGCGGAGAGATCGTTCCGTGCGGTGGGTCCGTGTCCATTTCGGCGGACGAGGGCCGCGCCGTCGCCGGTTCGATCGTGGTTGCGCGCGGCGATGTCGTCGCCACGACGCGCGGTCTCCTCGTTCAGCACGCCGAGCTGCGGACGATTCGCGGGCCGTCGCTGCTCGCGCGTTGGCGCAACGCGGCGGGAGCGGCAATCGACCGCACCTTCCAATCGGACGCGCCGCTCGTCCGCGCGCTACTGGTCGCGGACCGCCACGACCTCTCGCCCGAGCTCCGCGATCAATTCGCCACCGCCGGACTAGCGCACATCCTCGCCATCGCGGGACTCCACGTCGGCATCATCGCGCTGGCGATCGAGATCGCGCTGCAATTGATCGGCGTGCCGCGGCGACGCGCCGCGATCGTCACGATCGCCGCCGTGATTCTGTACGTCGCCGTCATCGGTGCGCCGGTGCCCGCGGTGCGTTCTGCGGCCATGCTCACCGTGCTGCTGACGACGCGCATCGCTCAGCGACCGACCTCTCGTTGGGCGATCGTCACCGTCGGTGCGTGCCAGCCTCTGTTCGATCCGCGCGTGGTGCTCGACGCCGGGTACCAGCTGAGCGTGGTCGGTGTAGCGTCGATGATTTCGGCGGGGATCGTCAGCCGGCGGATCGGCGTGCACCGCCTCCACTGGCTGCTCAAGTCGGTCGTCCTTACCCTCATCGGGACCACGATCGCGACGATCGGGTCGGCGCCGATCGTGGCGTGGGTCTTTGGCCGTGTGAGTCTCGTCGCGCCGCTGAGTAACCTCGCGGCGACGCCGCTGCTCGAGCTCGCACAGCCGATGATCTTCGCCGGCATGCTCACCGCGCCGATCCATCCGCTGGCGTCGATCTTTGCCGACGCGGCCCACCCGCTCCTCGCCGGGCTCACTCTCGTCGCGAGCAGAGCCGCGTCGATTCCCGGTGCTTCGATTCCCGTTGCGCCAACCGCTGTTGCGACCGCGATCACGGCGCTCATGTCCGGGGCGGTGATCGTAGCGTGTGCGTCGCGCGAATGGCGAGCTCCTCTCGGGATCGCCGCGTCGGCGGTGGCGGCGCTTGTTTGGCTTCCGCTGGCGCCCGCGGTATCCGGAGAGCTCGAGCTACACATGATGGATGTCGGCCAGGGCGACGCGATCGGCCTCCGAACGCCGCACGGACATTGGATTCTCATCGATGCCGGCCCGGCGTGGCGTGCCGGCGACGCGGGGCGCTCAACGGTGATGCCGTACGTCGGGCGGCGCGGCGGGCCGGTTGATCTCTTCGTGCTTTCACACCCACACACCGATCACGTCGGCGGCGCGCCAACCGTGCTCCACGCGCTACACCCCGACACGTACCTCGACGCCGGCTTCCCCGGATCCGCCGAGCGCTATCGCGCGTCGCTCGACCTGGCTCGCCGCGAGGGAATTCACTGGCGGCGCGCCCGTCCCGACGACGTCATCACCATCGACGGCGTCCGGCTTCGCATTCTCGCCCCGGACTCGGCGTGGACGGCGTCGTTGACCGATCCGAATCTGGCGAGCGTCGTGGTGGTCGCCGAATACGGCGACGTCCGCATGCTGTTCATGGGTGACGCCGAACGTCCCGAGGAAGACTGGCTACTCGAGCACGAGCGCGCGCAACTCCACGCGGACGTGCTCAAGGTTGGCCATCACGGGAGCAAGACGAGCAGCAGCGAGCCATTCCTCGACGCGGTGTCGCCCCGTCTGGCGCTGGTGTCGGTCGGTGCGGGGAACACCTATCATCTTCCGACGCCCGACGTGCTGCGCCGGATCGCCGCGCACGGGGCGCAAGTATTGCGCACCGACCTGGCCGGCCCGATCGTGGCGCGGACCGATGGTCACACGATCTTCGTCGAAACCGCTGGAGACAGATGGGAATTGCCGACGCGTTCGCCGCTCTCGCCGCACCATTGATCGGTCGTAAGACGACATTGCCACGTGAGCTGGTTGATCGGTATCCCGAGTTGGCCGAGGCGCGTTGGCGCCGTGGTGGGCTGCCGGTGCGCATTGGTGGATGGTGTCTCGGACAACGCGCTGTGTCCGCGATCACTCTATGGCATACCATTTGGCTGGATACTGAATCCCCGCCGTCGGAAGAATTGCTCTTGCACGAGATTCGGCACGTAGCCCAGTTTGAGGCCAGCGCGGCGTTCCCGCTGCTTTACCTGTGGGAGTCGGTGCGCCGCGGCTATGTTGGGAATCGCTTCGAGGTCGATGCGCGGGCGTACGCGGCGTCGCGCGTCCGGCGCAGGTGAGAAGGCTCCCGCGACGAGGTGAGTAGCGTGGTCAAACACACGGCAACATCGGTCGTCACGATCGAACGCTTCATCATCGAAGAGGAGAGAAATCACCCCGAGGCGACGGGTGAGCTCTCGGGCATCCTCTACGATCTCGCGCTGGCCGCGAAGATGATCGCGAACAAGGTTCGCAGCGCCGGCCTCGCCGACATTCTCGGCTCCGCGGAGAGCGAGAACGTGCAGGGCGAAGTCCAGCAGAAGCTCGACGTGCTCGCCAACGAGATCATCGTCAAGGCGATGGATCATGGTGGTCGTCTTTGCGCGATGGCGTCGGAGGAGGAACCCGACATCATCCAGATTCCCGAGCACTTCAAGTGCGGGAAGTACTGCCTGCTCTTCGATCCGCTCGACGGCTCGTCGAACATCGACGTCAACGTCCCCGTCGGAACCATCTTCTCCGTCGTGCGAAAGATCACGCGCGGACGCCACGGTGAGATGGAGGACATCCTCCAACCGGGACGCCGCCAGGTCGCCGCCGGCTACGTGATCTACGGCTCGAGCACGATGATGGTGTACACGACGGGGCAGGGCGCGCACGGCTTCACGCTCGATCCATCCATCGGCGAGTTCCTCCTCTCGCATCCGAACATTCGCATCCCGGAGACGGGGCGCTACCTCTCCGTGAACGACTCCTACGAGGAGCTGTGGGACGAAAACGTGCGCACGGTGATGCGGAAGTACAAAGGCCTCGACGGCGCGTCCAAGGCGCTCAGCACGCGCTACGTCGGCTCACTGGTCGCCGATTTCCATCGCAATCTGCTCGGCGGCGGCATCTTCGCCTATCCGGCGAACCGCAAGACGCCGCGTGGCAAGCTGCGCTTGCTGTACGAGGCAAACCCGCTCGCATTCATCGTCGAACAGGCCGGCGGCGCCGCCACCGATGGCGCCCAGCGCGTCCTCGACGTGTCGCCGACGGAACTGCACCAACGCACGCCGTTGTTCATCGGCAGCAAGCACGAAGTCGAGCTCGCGAAGCGAGTTTTGTCCGGTGCCCCGGAGCTTGTAGGCGCGTAGAGTTCCATTCGAGGCCGGCTGCGAACATTTTTTGAAACACAGAGATCACAGAGATCACAGAGCGTGGCTGTAGTTTCCTCTGTGATCTCTGTGTTCTTCTGTGTTCCAAAAGCGTTTTGACTGAATGCAGTAAGTGGCCGCCTGGCCGCAACCAACACATGGCCGAACGCTCGACACCATCCGGAATTCCAGTCGACGTGGCGTACCGCCCGGAAACAACACCGGTCGACTATGTCCACGACCTTGGTGACCCTGGCGCCTTCCCATTTACGCGGGGCGTACAGCCGACGATGTACCGCGGGCGGCTGTGGACGATGCGCCAGTACGCGGGCTTCGGCACGGCGGCCGAGACGAATCGCCGATTCCGGATGTTGCTCGACGCGGGGCAGACGGGGCTCAGCGTCGCCTTCGATCTGCCGACGCAAATGGGCCTCGACTCCGATTCGCCGCGCGCGCTCGGCGAAGTGGGGCGTGTGGGAGTTGCGATCGACAGCGTCGAGGACATGCACGTCTTGCTGGATGGAATTCCGCTCGACACCGTCTCGACGTCGATGACGATCAACGCGACGGCGGCAACGCTGCTCGCGATGTACATCGTCGTCGCCGAGGAGCGCGGAATCACGCGCGACCGCCTGAGCGGGACGGTGCAGAACGACATCCTCAAGGAATACATCGCGCGCGGAACGTACATCTATCCGCCCGAGCCGAGCCTCGCGCTGATCGCGGATTTGTTTCGCTTCTGCGCCGCCGAGGTGCCGAACTGGAATCCGATCTCGATCTCCGGCTACCACATTCGCGAAGCCGGCGCGACCGCCGTGCAAGAGCTGGCGTTCACCTTCGCCAACGCGATCGAATACGTGAAGCGGGCGATCGACGCCGGATTGGTGGTCGACAAATTCGCGCCACGTCTCTCCTTCTTCTTCGCCGCGCACAACGACCTATTCGAGGAAGTCGCCAAGTTCCGCGCGGCGCGACGATTGTACGCCCGCCTGATGCGCGACCGGTTCGCGGCGAACGACGCGAGCGCGCGACTGCGGTTTCACACGCAGACCGGCGGCGTGACGCTTCAGGCGCAGCAGCCGCTCAACAACGTCGTTCGCGTCACCGTCCAGGCGCTCGCCGCGGTACTCGGCGGCACGCAGTCATTGCACACGAACGGATACGACGAAGCTCTCGCGCTGCCGACCGCCGAGGCAGCGACGCTCGCGCTGCGGACGCAGCAGATCATCGCCAACGAGTCGGGCGCCGCGCTCACCGCCGATCCGCTCGGCGGATCGTACTACGTCGAGCACCTCACGACTACGCTGGAACGGTGCGCGCTCGAGCTGATCGAGAAAGTGGATGCGTTGGGTGGCGCCGCGGCGGCGATCGGCGCGTCGTTCTTTCAGGAGGAGATCGCGCGAAGTGCGTACGAATTTCAGATGCGCGTGGAACACGGCGAATCGATCATCGTCGGCGTGAACAAGTACGCGGACAACGAGTCACCGCCGGCCATTCCAACCCCCGACTACTCCGAGCTGGAGCGCGATCAGCGCGCGCGCGTTGCCGCCGTCCGTGCAAAGCGCGATGCCTCGCGAGTGAAAGCGACGCTGTCCGGGCTCAGTGAGGCCGCCGCGGCCTACGGGAGCCAGGACGGCGAGCGCGGACCGCTGGTCGAATTGATTATCGACGCGGTTCGGGCGCGGGCGACCGTCGGTGAGATCGCCGACACGTTTCGCGCGTCGTGGGGCGAATATCGTCCGGCGTAGCGGGCGCGTCGTCCCTTGAACGGCGGGTTCAGCGCGCCTAGCTTTCGGATTCGATTCCATGGTCTAAGTCTCAGCCAAATGCCGACTTACGAGTATCGCTGCCCCGACGGACACGAGTTCGAGCACTTCTACCGCAAGATCAGCGATTCGGTGCCCGAGCTGCCGTGTCCTGAGTGCGGGAAGCTCGCTACGCGTCGGCTGAGCGGCGGCGCCGGACTCGTCTTCAAGGGGTCGGGATTCTATCTCACCGACTACGGAAGGAACGCGCATCGCAAAGCTGAGCCGTCGAGCAGCGGCAAGAAGGAAAGTGGCGAAGGCTCAGCGGGTGAATCGAAGTCGTCGGAATCGAAAGCATCGGAATCGAAAGCGTCGGAATCGAAGGCGTCGGAATCGAAGTCGAGTGAAACTTCCGGGACGTCGGAGAAGAAGGCTCCAAAGGCCGAGTCCAGCGGAACGAGCTCCGCCGCGCCGCCGCCGAAGGGAAAGAGCGAATCGTAATGGCCGACACCGATCTGCTCCGCGCGGAGCTGGCTCGGGCCGCGCATTCGCTCGGTGCCCCAGCCGACGTCGATCCCATCCTCGAGCGGCCGCGTGATCCAGCGTTCGGCGACTGGGCGACGAATCTGGCGATGGTGCTCGCGAAAAAGCTCGGGCTCAAGCCGCGCGATCTGGCCGCGGCGATCATCGAGCGGCTCGACCAATCGCGCGCCGGCATCAAGAGCGCCGAGATCGCGGGACCCGGTTTCATCAATTTTCGGGTGTCGTCCGACGTCTTCGCCGAAGGGTTGCGTGGCCTGATCGTCGCCGACGCGAAATACGGGCATTCGAGCGCCGGCCAATCCTGTCCCGTGAACGTGGAGTTCGTGTCGGCGAATCCGACCGGCCCGCTCCACGTGGGCCACGGCCGACAGGCGGCGATCGGCGATGCGATCAGCGCGTTGCTCTCCGCGACGGGCTGGCGCGTGACGCGAGAGTTTTACTACAACGACGCCGGCGCGCAGATCATGAATCTCGCGACGAGCGTGCAGGCGAGAGTCCGACAGTTAGGCGGGCAAGCCGCGGCGCTGCCCGAGGGCGGCTATCACGGGGAGTACATCGTCGAGCTCGCGCAGCGGTATATCGACGAGCACTCGTCCGACCCCAACGCCGACGATCTCGACGCCGTGCGACGCTTCGCCGTGCGCGAGCTCCGCAAGGAGCAGGACCGCGACCTTCAGGCGTTCGGGGTGAAGTTCGACGTCTACTTCCTCGAGTCGTCGCTCTACGACGACAAGCGCGTCGACGAGACGGTGCGCCGCCTCGTCGAGGCCGGGCACACGTATGAAAAGGACGGCGCGCTCTGGCTGGCGACGACCGAGTTCGGCGACGACAAGGATCGCGTCATGCGCAAGAGCGACGGGACGTTCACGTACTTTGTGCCGGACGTCGCGTATCACATCACGAAATGGGAGCGCGGCTTCACGCGGGCGATCAACGTCCAGGGCGCGGACCATCACAGCACGGTGACGCGCGTCCGTGTCGGCCTGCAGGCATTGGACGCGGGGATTCCGCAAGGCTACCCCGACTACGTGCTGCACCAGATGGTGACGGTGATGCGCGGCGGCGAAGAGGTGAAGATCTCGAAGCGCGCCGGCAGCTACGTCACGGTGCGCGATCTGATCGACGAAGTCGGTCGGGACGCGGTGCGCTACTTCTTCCTCATGCGGAAGGGCGACTCACAGCTCGTGTTCGACGTGGACGTCGCGCGGTCACAGTCGGACGAGAACCCCGTCTATTACATCCAGATGGCGCACGCGCGGATGTCGGGCATCTTCCGCGTCGGCGAGATCGACCCGGCGTCGATATCCGGCGAAGACGTGGACCTCTCGGTTCTCGCGCTCCCGGAAGAGACGGAGCTCATGAAGGCCCTGCTCGATTTCCCGACGCTCGTCGCCGGCGCCGCCGACGCGCTCGAGCCGCACCGGGTCGCGACCTACCTGCACGACACGGCGGGCAAAGTTCACCTGTGGTATCACAAGGCGCATGTGCTCAACGAGCCCGCGCCGATCATGCGGGCCCGGCTCGTCCTCGCGCGCGCCGCGCAAATCGTCTTACGCAACGGCCTCGATGTCCTCGGCATCTCGGCGCCGGAGCGGATGTAGTCGGCCGCCATGCTGAGCGAGCATAGCGAGCGAAGGACCGATTGTCCCTGACTAGTTACCAACTCGTGAAAGTAGGTCCTTCGTCGCTTCGCTCCTCAGGATGACAACACCAGAACAACACCCAATGACCGTCCTCGTCGTAGGCTCCGTCGCGCTGGATTCGGTTGAAACGCCTTTCGGCAAGGCCGACCACGTGCTCGGCGGATCGGGCACGTTCTTCTCGGCGTCGGCGAGCCACCTCGCTCCCGTCCAACTCGTCGGCGTGATCGGGAACGACTACCCGATCGACGACCTCCGAAAGGCCTTCGCGAGACGGCCGATCGATCTTTCCGGACTCGAGCAGCAGGACGGGGCGTCCTTTCGCTGGCGCGGACGGTATCGCCACGACCTGAACATGGCCGAGACGCTCGAGACACACCTCGGCGTCTTCTCGAACTTCCGGCCGAAGATTCCGGAGCAGTTCCGTAACGCGCCGTTCGTCTTCCTCGGCAACATCGATCCGCGGCTGCAGCTCGAGGTGCTCGAGCAAGTATCGAAGCCGAAGCTCGTCGCCTGCGACACGATGAATTTCTGGATCGAGAGCCGTCGGCCGGACATACTGCGACTGCTCGAGCGCGTGGACCTCATCACCCTCAACGACGCCGAGGCGCGGCAGCTCACCGAGGAGTTCAACCTCGTGAAGGCGGCGCGGTGGATCATGGCGCGCGGGCCGAAGCACGTCCTGATCAAGAAGGGCGAGCACGGGGCGTTCATGTTCACGTCGGACAGCATCTTCTTCGCGCCGGCGTATCCGCTCGAATCGGTGTTCGATCCGACGGGCGCGGGGGATTCGTTCGCGGGCGGGTTCATGGGCTATCTCGCGCGCACGGGCGATCTCTCGGAGGCGAACCTGCGCCGGGCCGTGGTGTACGGCTCGGCGATGGGATCATTCGCCGTCGAGAAGTTTTCGGTCCAGCGGCTGCTCGAGATCACGCCGAGCGATATCCAGCGGCGCGTCGCCGATTTTCACAAGCTCGTCGTATTCGAGCAGGACGCCTCGTGAGCGATCGATTGGACTATCGTTCGGCCGGCGTCGACATCGACGCGGCGGACGATGCGAAGCATCGCATCAAGGCACATGTCATGTCCACGCTCACCGCCGGCACGCGCGGCGAGTTCGGTGGTTTTGGCGGGATGTTCCGTGCGCCGGCGGACGTCGCGAAGCCGGTGTTGGTCGCCAGTGCGGACGGCGTCGGTACGAAGCTCAAGGTGGCGATCGAAGCGGGTCGTCACGACACGGTGGGACACGATCTCGTGAACCACTGCGTGAACGACATCCTGGTGCAGGGCGCGACGCCGCTCTTCTTCCTCGACTACGTCGCGTTCGGCGCGCTGGAGCCGGCGGTGGTCGAGCAGGTTGTCGCCGGTGTCGCCGCCGGCTGCCGCGAGAACGGCTGCGCGCTGCTCGGCGGCGAGACGGCCGAAATGCCCGGCGTCTACACGCCGCCGGACTACGATCTCGCCGGGTTCATCGTCGGCTATGTCGACGAGGATGCGATTCTCGGAGCGTCGCGCGTCCAAGACGACGACGTACTCGTTGCCCTCGAGAGCACGGGCCTGCACACGAACGGATTCTCGCTCGCGCGCCGCATCGTGTCCGATCGAATGCGTCTCGCCGCCGGCGACCCGTTCCCCGGTTCGGGCGCGACAGTCGCCGACGTGTTGCTGGCCGTGCACCGCTCATACCTCGCGATCATGAAGCCGTTGCTCTCGCGCGTGCATGCGATGGCGCACATCACCGGGGGCGGGATCCCGGGGAATCTCAATCGCGCCTTGCCGTCGACAGTGGACGCGGTGGTCGACACGGAGACATGGGAACCACCCAATCTTTTCCGGCGGCTGGCAGACGCCGGCCGCGTGGAGCGCGCCGAGATGTTTCGCGCGTTCAACATGGGCGTCGGGATGATAGTGATTTCGCCCGAGTCCGCGGCGGAGGATGTCATCGCGAGCGCGACGGCCCACGGTGTGCGAGCGTGGCGGGCCGGCCGCACCCGACGCGGATCGGGGCAGGTGGTTCTCAACCCGGAGTGAACGGCATGAAAGTGCGTTACTTGTCCGCGTTCGTTCTTGCTTCTCTTTCGACCAGCGCCATCGCCCAGGATCTCGCGGCGCCGAAGTGTCCTTCAGGACCGCCGGTGAGCGCGACGGTTGCTCAAGACGCCTGCCAGCAGGCCTTCGACGTCTACCAGTTCATGGCGCCGCAACTCGGGCTCGCCCTCACCGGTGGCAACGCCACGGCCGGGCAGGGCGGAGTGCTCGGTGGTCTTGGCCATTTCTCGGTCGGCATTCGCGCCAACGTTTTTCACGGGAAGGTTCCCGACGTCAACAATCCGGCGTTTGCGCAAAGCGCGACCGGTGCCCAGCGTCGCACACTGCCGACGACCGATGAGTGGGTGGGCCTGCCCACCGCCGACGCGGCCATTGGTCTCTTCAAGGGCTTTCCCCTGGGGCTGAGCAACATCCTCGGACTCGACGCGTTGGTGAGTATGTCGTACGTGCCGACGCTGTCGCGGGACGATTTCTCCGTCACGCCGAGCTCCAACTTTCAGTTCGGTTACGGTGCGCGTCTCGGACTGCTTTCGGAGTCGCTCGTTTCGCCGGGCATCTCATTGACCTGGCTGCAGCGGGATCTGCCCAAGACCGACCTCGTCGCCAATCTCGCTGGCGCATCGCTGAGTGTGACCGATACGAAGGTTTCGACGAAAGCCTGGCGCGTCGTCGCGAGCAAGAATCTGATCAGGTTCAGCGTCGCCGCCGGCATCGGGCAGGACAAATACGAGCAGTCGGCCACCGTGCGCGGCAGCATCACGCAATTTGGCGGCAGCGTCACCGCCGAGGCGCCGGGAACGAGCGAATCCCTCTCGCGCGTCAACTTCTTCGGCGACTTCGCGTACAATCTTCCCATGCTCAAGATCGTCGCCGAGATCGGACACGCGACCGGCGGCACCGTGCAGACGTACAATTCATTCTCCGGTGGACGAGCCGATCAATCGTACACCTACGGCTCGCTTGGCCTTCGCTTGACCTACTGATGACCGATGGTTGAGTCCGCGGCGTCGTCCGAGCGCGACGTGCACTACATGCGTCGCGCGTTGGAGCTCGCCGAGCGAGGTTGGGGACAGACGGCGCCGAACCCGATGGTCGGCGCCGTCGTCGTTCGCGACGGCGTCGTGGTCGGCGAAGGATTCCATGCGCGGTACGGCGAAGCGCACGCCGAGGTGAACGCACTGCGCGCCGCCGGCGATCGCGCACGCGGCGCGACGCTGTACGTCTCGCTCGAGCCGTGCGCGCACGTCGGCAAGACGCCACCATGCACGGGCGCGATCATCGGGGCCGGGATCGCGCGCGTGGTCGCCGCGGTTCGCGATCCGAGCCCGATCGCGCGTGGCGGGGTCGAGGCCCTGCGAGCGGCAGGCATCGACGTGGACGTCGGAGTGGAGCGCGACGCCGCGCTCGAAATCAACGCGTCCTTCTTCAACGCACACGCGTCCGACCGTCCGTGGGTCGTGCTGAAGCTCGCGATATCGGCCGATGACGCGATCGCCGATCTCACCGGGATGCACCGCTGGATCACCGGGCCGGAATCGCGCGCTGAAGCGCATCGAATGCGGGCGAACGCGGACGCGGTCGCGGTCGGCGTCGGGACGGTGCTCGCCGACGATCCGTCGTTGACCGTGCGCGACGCCCCGCCGGCGCGTGTCGCGCCGCGTCGGGTGATCTTCGATTCTCGGCTGCGGACGCCGCTGGCGGCGAATGTCGTGCGCACGTCCGCCGATGTGCCGACAATTTTCGTGGCGTCGCCTGGCGCGCCGGCGGATCGTCGAACGGCCCTCGAGCGTGCGGGGGTAGAGGTCGTTCCGGCGCGGGACCTTCACGAAGCGCTCACATCGCTTCGTAATCATGGAATTCGATCGCTGTTCTGCGAGGGAGGCGCTCGGCTCGCCGGCGCCATGCTGGCTGACAGGGTGGTGGACCGCCTGGCTATCTTTCAATCGCAGATGCTCATCGGTCCGAACCGGCTCGGCGCGTTCGATTTCACGCCGGCGGGATTCGCGGAGCGGCTGCCGAGACTGCCCGTGGTCACGCGGCGCGGATTCGGCGACGATGAGCTGACGATCTACGCGCTGCGCGAGGTTCCGTGTTCACCGGATTGATCGACGATGTGGGAAGAATCGAGGCATTGTCGCGCACGCCGGCCGGTCTCGAGCTCCGCATCTCTTGCCGCTACGACGATCTGGTCGAGGGCGAGAGCATCGCGGTCAACGGCGCCTGCCTCACGGTGCTGTCGCACGGGAACGCCTGGTTCACGGTTGGGGCGATCACCACGACCCTCGGCCGCACGACGATTGGGTCTTGGGAGGTCGGCCGGCGCGTAAACCTCGAGCGGGCCCTCCGAGTGGGTGACCGGTTGGGTGGCCATTTTGTGCAGGGCCACGTCGATGGCGTGGCGCGCGTCACAGCCGTCGCCGTCGACGGCGATGCACAGCTTGTCGACCTTGCCCTCCCGGCTGGGCTCGCCGAGCTTATGGTGCAGCATGGGTCGCTGACCGTGGACGGCGTGAGCCTGACGGTCAACGACCTCTCAGTCCCGGGCAGTGTGCAGCTTTCCCTGATCGACTACACGCTGCGCCACACGACGTTGGGAACGCTCGTCCCGGGCGATCAAGTGCACGTGGAAGCGGATATGTTGGGGAAGTACGTGCACCGCTTGCTCAAGGAATCAACATGGGTTTCGGAACGATAGAACAGGCGATCCAGGCCATCCGCGACGGCAAGTTCGTCATCGTCGCCGACGACGAGGATCGCGAGAACGAAGGGGACCTCATCTGCGCGGCGCAGCTCGTGACGCCGGAGATGATCAATTTCATGAACAAGCGGGGCAGCG
>Ga0310811_10004133_pt1 | contig 18266 bp, 13 predicted proteins | sample YCmetagenome_FD_207642 | JGI IMG/M metagenome (GOLD analysis project Ga0310811, IMG submission 207642) | Soil microbial communities from experimental microcosm in Duke University, North Carolina, United States - YC | ecosystem: Engineered > Artificial ecosystem > Soil microcosm > Unclassified ...
AACCGGCTTAACAAACCTGCGTAATAGCCGGAGTACCGGCCTAATAAATTGAAACCCTGCGATCCGCAGGGTTTTCTCTTAAATAAATACCCTCGTCCCCGAATTATAATTCTCCCTGAACTCCTTCGGGGTACAGGTCTTCTTCTTTTTGAAGATCCGGTTGAAATTCGAAATATTATTGAACCCGCAGTGGTAGGAGATCTCAGAGATCGAATGCGTCGTATCGATCAGCATCCTGGAAGCATGCCCCAGTCTTATTTCATTCAGGCTGTCTATGAACGTATTGCCCGTCCTCTTCTTGACAAAACGGCTGAACGAGACCTCCGTCATGTTCACCATCTTCGCCACCTCTCCCAGCGATATCGGCTTGTCATAGTTGCTGTTCATATACTCGAACGCCTTCTCGATGCGCCGGCTGTTGTAGGTGAAATGCTGATTGGTAAAAGAGGCGTCCGACAAAGTGCGCATGTTCCGCGACGTGGACAGATCGTGCAGTATCGACAGTAGTTCGAGCACCGAGTCGAAACCCTGTTTTTGATTCAGCGACAGGATACGCGGCGCGAGGGCCTCCGTCGTCTCCCGCGAGAACAGGATACCCTTCTTCGACCGCTCCATCATGCTGCGGATAAAACTCAGCTGGTTGCGACGAAGCAGCTTGTCCTCAAAAAGGTCCTTATGCCACTGGATCGTTACCTCCCGTATCTCCTCGCTCTTGCACTGATGGGTGAACCAGGCATGGTACAGATTGGGACCCACCAGCACCAGCTCCATATCGTCGATAGTGTCGATATGGTCGCCGACGATCCTTCGGGCTCCCCTCGCATTGATGATCAGATTCAACTCCAGTTCTTCGTGATAGTGTAACGGAAAAGAGAACTCTCTCTTAAGGCGGGAAAAGATAGTGAAGCAGTCATTCTGGGTCAAAGGGGTGATCTCACGGATGATGTTCGTACTCATATGGCTAGCAGTGCTTTTAAGGTTTAATAAATATAGGTGCTCTTCTTACCCCATCCTGTTTCGATCACAATGGGATAAAATAGTATCATTAAAAAGTCCTGTCTGTACAGCTAATTACCACACTATCTATCAACAATTTACGCTTTTTGTTCCATATTCAGGGTCGATTTGCGATAAAACAGGGATAAAAAAGTAGTAGTTTTTTAGCCCGATTGCAATATACCTTCACGCCAACAAAACGATCTCGCTATATGAGAAAAAAAGTATTCCCGCGGGTACTCCTATGTCTTATAGGCGTATTTTCCATCCTTTCCGCTGCTTTCGCCCAGACAAAAACTATCACCGGCACAGTACACGATGATAAAGGAAGTGTCCTTCCTGGCGCCACTGTAACGGTAAAAGGCACAAAAATTTCCACCACGACAGCCGCAGACGGCAAATTCTCCGTCCCCTTCCCCGCGGGGGCCCGGACTCTGATCGTCTCCTACATCGGTATGGCGGACGAATCCATTGACCCCGGAAGACAAACCAGTCTCAGCATCTCACTCCGTACCTCCGCCTCCCTGCTCGGCGACGTGGTCGTCATCGGCTACGGTACACAAAAAAGAGGCGATATCAACGGCGCCGTCTCCTCGGTCAGTTCGAGGGACATCGCCGACATCCCCCAACCCAGTATCGACCAGATGCTCCAGGGCAAGCTCGCCGGCGTCACCGTCACCCAGAACTCCGGTGCACCCGGGGCAGCCGTCTCGGTTCGCGTCCGCGGCATCACCACCTTCAGCGGCAGCGAACCGCTGTATGTTATCGACGGAGTAGCCATCGACGGCAACGGCGCCAACAACGGACACCAGCTGGTCAGCTCCGCCAGCCCCAGCGAACAGGAGAAAAGCCCCAGCGTCCTCGCCTCGCTAAACCCCAATGATATCGAAACCATCGACGTCCTCAAGGACGCCTCCGCCACCGCCATCTACGGCAGCCGCGGCAGCAACGGGGTCGTGATCATCACCACCAAAAAGGGCAAACTGGGTCAGAACCGCATCAACTACGACGGCTACTACGGCAACCAGACACAGGGAAAATTCCTGAAGATGATGGACCTCCCGCAGTACGCCGCCTACGAGAACAACCTCGCCGATAACTTCGGCCTCAACCGCCGCATCGAATTTTCCGACCCCTCCAAACTCGGCCCCGGCACCAACTGGCAAAAGGCGATATTCCGCCACGCGCACCAGAACAGCCAGACGATCGGCTTCTCGGGCGGCGCCAACAAGACGGACTATTATGTCTCCGGCGGCTATTTCCAGCAGGACGGCACGGTGATCGGCTCCGACTTCAACCGCTATTCCTTTCACGCGGCGGTCAACTCACAGGTTAAAGACTGGTTCAAGGTCGGCGCAAGCGTCTCGGCCAACCAGAACAAGGCCAATATCAGCCTCGGCAATTCCTACGGGATCATCTACAACGCGCTGATACAGGCGCCCGACGCCTCGGTGTACAACGCGGACGGCAGCTTTGCAGGGCCGGTGAAAGTCAATGGAACGGTACAGGGCGGGCTAAACCCGGTTCAACAAGCGCTCAGTATCACCAACTCGCTCAGAAGAAGCAATATCCAGGGCAGCTTTTACGGCGACATCCTCTTCACAAAAGACCTGACCCTCCACTCCGAGATAGACGGCAACTTCAACTGGAGTGAGGCCAAGGCCTTCCTGCCCACCTATTCCTACGGCGCCGCAGGCTCCGACCCCGCATTCGTCAACACCCTCGCCGAACTACAGGAATACAATACCTGGGACAATTTCTGGAACTGGCTCGAACACCTCAACTACAGCCACACTTTTGCTGACAAACACGCCGTGACGGCACTGGTCGGCCATGAGGTCTGGGAGTCGACCTATGACGGCATACAGGCAGGCACAAAGGGCTTCACCGCCGGCAATACCCTCCAGACGCTCGGCCTCGGTACACAGGCCAACAATACCCTCGGCGAACCCAAAGGCAGCTCGGTCATGGAGTCATGGATCGCCCGCCTGATCTATACCTATAATAATAAGTACAGCGTCACGGCGACCGAACGCCGCGACCAGTCCTCGAACTTCGCCCCCGCCAGCGTCGCACCGCCGGGACACCAGATCGGCTATTTCCCCAGCGTCGCCGTGTCGTGGAGAATATCCGAAGAACCGTTCATGCACGGACTCGACCCGGTACTCAGCAATCTCAAACTCCGCGTAGGCTATGGCACAACGGGACAGTCCAATACCAGCGGCGGTTATAAATACGGCTCATCCATCAAGCCGATCGTAACCGGCCTCGGCACAGGCTTTAGCTTCAACAATTTCAACAACCCGAATCTTACCTGGGAGACCGCCATCCAGACTAATATCGGCATCGACTTCAGCCTCCTCAACAACCGCATCGACGCTTCCGTCGACGTCTATGACAAGACCTCGAAGAACTTCCTCTTCCAGCAGCCGCTGCCCGCCTTCCTCTCCGGCGGAACGGCAGAATACTCCAACGCCGCTGTCGTGCAACCCCCATGGGTCAACGCCGGCAAGATCCAGAACAAGGGCATCGAGCTGAGTATCACCAGCCGCAATATCGAATCGAAGGATTTCCGCTGGACGACCAGCGTGATCCTCTCCCACTATACCAACAAGGTGATCTCGCTGAACGGCTTCCCCGCGCTGAGCGGCATCGTCTCTACCGGATTTGGTCCGCAGATACCCGCTACATATACGCAGGTCGGCGGTCCGATCGGAGAGTTCTATGGATATAAGACGGACGGCATCATCAAGACCACCGACCAGCTGGCCTTCCTCGCACAGCACCCGCAAAACGTCACGGGCCAGCCGCTGATCGTCAGCAGCGACCGGACGCTCAGCAACGCCGTCTACCTCGGCGATATCCTCTACGCGGGCAATGACGGGAAAGGCGGCGCGAACAAGCAATATGCGCTTGGCAATCCCAACCCGAACTTCACGTACAGCCTGACAAACAATTTCTCTTACAAAGATTTCGAGCTGTCGGTGTTCTTCACCGGCGTACAGGGCGGCAAGATCCTGAATGCGGTAAAATTCCAGATACAGGGCCTCTATGGTCTCTACCAGAATCAGCTGGCCCCGACCGCCAATTTCTGGACGCCTTCCAACCCCAATTCGAATATTCCCGCACCCCGGTCCGGCTTTGGCAACAACAACCTCGTCATGTCCGACCGCTTCCTTGAAAGCGCTTCTTTTCTGAGGCTTCAAAATCTGCGGCTTGGCTACAACCTGCCTTCGCCCTGGGCCACCAAAGTAAAGATGCGCCACCTGAAAGCCTATGTCAGCGGTCAAAATCTGTTCGTGATCACCAAATACCAGGGACTCGATCCCGAGGTAGGCTCGCTGAACCAGAACCCGCTGCTGCAGAATATCGACTACGGCAGGTATCCTTCTCCGAGAGTGGTCACTTTTGGCCTGAACGCAGAGTTTTAATACTATAAACCAAAACAATGAAAACACATATCTATATATTGGCGGCCGCGCTCATCACGACATCGGCGGGCTGTAAAAAAAGCTTCTTCAACAGGCCACCCGAAGACCAGCCGACGGTCGGCACCTACTATCAGACCACGGACCAGGTGCAGTCCAGCACCGCTATCCTCTACGCCGCGCCCTGGTTCGGACTCAACGGCAAGGCCTTTCTCGCTATCGGCGACCTTCAGAGCGGCAACGCCATCTGCTACGCCGGCACCGACGGCGCATTCGACGCCTTCCGCAATTTTTCCCAGGGCAACGCGACCCAGGGTATACAAAGCGCGTGGAACTCCCTCTTCACCGTCGTGGCACAGGCCAATGCTCTGCTGAACAACCTGCCCACTGCCGCCCCGGCCTCCGTGCCAAAGGAGGTCGTCAACAACGCCCTCGGCGAGGCGCACGTCATGCGGGCCGCCGCCTATTTCTATCTGGTTCGCCAGTTCGGAAATGTTCCGATCATAACGGACCCTACACAGTACGTCAGCAGCTTCCAGTCGGTACCGACGAATCCCGTGACGGACGTCTATAAGTTCATGATCAACGACCTGAAGTTCGGAGAAGCCAACTGCAGGTCCGGAACGGCCAGCACGGGTCACGTCTCCAGTGCCTCCGCCTCCGGTCTGATGGCCAAGGTCTATCTCTATATGCAGGACTACGCCAACGCGCGGACACAGGTTGAGAAGGTGATCAACAGCGGCGAGTTCGGCCTGATGGGCCTGGACTTCTCCGGCAGCTATGCCCAGTTGTTCGAGTTCGCAGGCAACAACTCGAAAGAGTCGATGATCGCCCTGCAGTGGACGTCCAACGGCGGCTACGGCTTCGGCAACCAGCTGCAGTCCGTGATCGCGGCCAGCTCGGATATCACAGGCACCAGCGACGGCTACGGCGAACTCGGCCCCAGCTGGGACCTTCAGGACGCGTTCAGGACAGCAGGCGACTCCGTCAGGCGTCACGGCTGCATCATGCTCGGCGGCGACCACTATGCAGAGATCCACAAAAAGGACGGCGGTTATACGGTACCGCTAAATATAAACGCGCAGGGCTCACACGCGGGCATGAAGAAATACGTCGTCGGTACCCCCGACGACAACAACGGCTACAGCGCAAAACAGGCCACATCGAACAACACCTATATTCTACGCTACGCCGATATATATCTGATCGGGGCCGAAGCAATTCTTGGTACCGCGTCAGGCGCCAAACCCGGCACAGGGATACCAATGAACGCATCGACCGCGGACGCCACCGCGCTAAAATATATCAACCTGATCCGCCAAAGGGCGATGCTGCCTGCGCTGACGAGCCTCACCTATCAGCAGCTCATCAACGAGAGAAGACTGGAGTTCGCCATCGAAGGCGAGTACTGGTATGATCTGCAGCGGCTGGACGGTTTCAACAACCCGCACCACGCCACGGCGATCGCCATCATCTCACAGCAGAACAGGGGCGACTCCGACGGCGCGGGCACTGCGGCCAACAACTATACAGACTATAATCGCAACACGCTGCACGTGACCCCTTCGGACGCCGCCTTCCTCCTGCCAATCCCGGCTACGGAAACGGCCGCCGACCCCGCGCTGCTGCAACCGCCGGTGCCCTATAAATTTTAAAACTTCAATCGAAAAGAAATGAGATCAAGATATATGAACGTTTTGGCGACGGTGCTCCTGCTGCTCACGTTCGCCGCCTGCAAAAAATACAACAGCGCAGGCTTTACTCCCGGCACCGGCGCACCCGCTATCAGCTCGGTACACACCTACAGCAAGACGGACACGACCACCCGAATGGACACCGTGGTGGCCTATGACTCCTCGGGAACAAAGAGCCTGTCGTTCAAGTTCAAGTCCAACTTTGTGACCCCTTTCGACTCGACGACCACCGCGGGCAATCTGGGGAACTACTATATCATCTACGGCTCCAACCTCGGAAGCACGACAAAGATCACGTTCAACGGAGCCAACGCCTATTTCAACAGGGCGCTGATCACGGACAAGTCGCTTGTCGTACAGATACCTTCCACTACGCCCTTTATCGGCCCCAGCGCGACCGACAGTCTCGTGGTAACCACCCTCTACGGCAAGGCCTGGTATAAGTTCAGGATCATCCCGCCGCCACCCACGGTGAACGCCATGTCGGACTATAATTTCTGGACGGGTTCGCAGATCAGCCTGAAGGGGGTAGGTTTCACCAGCATAAGTTCCGTTGGTCTCACCGGCACTGCGGCCACGGTCACCGTAGTTCAGAAGACCGATACCACAATGACGCTGCAATTCCCGTCGACAACGGTCAGCAGGGCAAGCCTCGTATTCACGTTCAGTCTGACAGGGGCCCCGCAGACGGGAACCATGGCCATGGAGCTGATCGACCTCGACAACGCCTATGCGATCTTCTATAAAGACAATTTCCAGAACTCCTGGATCGATAACTCCTGGTCGCATCCATCCGGGCCATCCACAGAGGCGACCCACTCGGCGCCCGGGACTTCCTCGCTACGCGCCAACTACCCCGCGGGCGCGTGGCAGATCGAAGGCTGGGCCGGATGGAACGGACCCGGCGGCGGCTTCAGCTACGACGCCGGCTACAAATACCTGACCTTCTGGGTAAAGGGCGGTACCGCGGATCACACACTCGTCCTCGTCGGCGACCAGATGACCGGAGGCTATGGTCAGATACAACTGAGCGCCGCTATGGCCATACAGAAGATACCCACACCCAAAGGAGTCTGGACCTATTACAGGATACCGCTGGGTACCGGCACCAACCAGCTGAATTTCTGGGCCGGCGGCAACCTGGCCAAACAGCTCGGGTTTTTCCTTCAGGGTCAGAGCGGAGACGTGGACGAAGTCATGTACTTTGATGAAGTAGCTTTTGTTAAATAAATTATGCGCAGCCTTTTTTTCGTGATCATTCAGACTATCCTGTGGACGGATCCCAGCGCCCAGTCTCTGCCGATCGACCACCAGGCCACACGGGAAACGATCCTTCTCTACCGGCATCTGCAGACGCTTGCCGGTAGAGGTTTCCTCTTTGGGCACCAGGACGACCTTGCCTATGGCGTAGGCTGGAAATACATCCCCGGCCGCAGCGACATAAAGGACGTGACCGGCGACTACCCGGCCCTCTATGGCTGGGAGTTGGGACGGATCGAACTGGACCAGCCCAACAACCTCGACGGTGTGCCCTTCAGTCTGATGAAGAGCTATATCCGCGAAGGGTACCGGCGCGGCGGAGTCGTCACGATCAGCTGGCACCTCAACAACCCGCTGACTGGCGGGTCGGCGTGGCAGCCGGCTGCGGGAACAGTCGCTTCCATCCTGCCCGGTGGTGACAGGAATGAGCTCTACAAGACCTGGCTCGACAAGGTCGCCGCCTTTCTCGGTGATCTGAAAGGGCCGAAGGACGAGCCCATCCCCGTCATCCTTCGCCTTTTTCACGAACTCAACGGCAACTGGTTCTGGTGGGGTGGAAAGAACTGTACGCCGGACGAGCTCCGGCGGCTGTGGCGGTTTACCGTCGCCTATCTCCGTGACGAAAAGCACCTGCACAACCTGCTGTACGCCTATAATACCGACCGCTTCCCCACCGAAGCTGCCTGGCTCGAACGCTACCCGGGTGACGAATGGGCAGACATCGGAGGTTTCGACATCTACCAGGCCTATGACATAAAAAAGAATGAGGACTATATCAGGGCGTTCGACCATGACCTGAGCATGCTGCAATCGATCGCAACGGCGCACGGAAAGATCGCGGCGCTGACGGAGTTCGGATACAACGGCATCCCCGACAGCACCTGGTGGACCGGCATATTCCTGCCGACGGTAAAAAAATATCACCTGGCGTATGTGATGGCCTGGCGCAACGCGGGAGAGAAGCCCGGCGGTGAACACGAGTTCTACGTACCCTGGCCGGGTCAGGCGTCGGCGGCGGATTTTGTCCGGTTTTTCAGAGACCCGCAGACCCTTTTCCAGAGCGACGCGACAAAAGAAAACCTTTATCGGTAAGGACGGTAAGCTTTTTTTATATTCACGTATGAGATTACAACCACTCGACCTTGCCATAATTGCCGCCTACCTGATCGCCATGGTGGTCATAGGCTGGACGCTGCGAAAGAAAGCCCGGCAGAACAAACTCAACTACCTGATGGGCGGAAAATCCCTGCCCTGGTATATGCTCGGACTCAGCGACGCATCGGATATGTTCGACATCAGCGGAACGATGTGGATGGTCAGCCTGTGTTTCGTATACGGCATGAAAAGCATCTGGATACCCTGGCTCTGGCCGGTATTCAACCAGGTCTTTATGATGGTCTATCTCTCGCGCTGGCTCCGCCGTTCGAATGCGACCACGGGCGCCGAATGGCTTGCTACCCGGTTCGGCAGGTCGGGTCCGGGCGTGCGGTCATCGCACAATATCGTCGTGGCTTTCGCTCTGCTCAGCTGCCTCGGATTTATGGCCTACGGATTCGTGGGTCTGGGTAAGTTCATGCAGATATTTATCCCGTGGGATACGATAAAGACCTATATCCCTCTCGACATACCGGCCAACTATGTTCCGCATTTCTATGGGATCGTCTTCACCTTATTCGCCATGTTCTATTCGATACTCGGCGGGATGCACAGCATCGTGCTCGGAGACGTGATAAAGTATATCATTATGACCATCGCCTGTATCAGCATCGGTGTCATCGCCATGCGCCGGCTTCACCAGCAGGGCAGTACTCTTCATGTCCCGCAGGGATGGCTCAACCCCTTCTTCGGCCGGCGCCTCGACCTCAACTGGTCCGGACTGGTGGCGGATGCCAATAAGAAGATAAGGGACGACGGCTTCTCGCTATTCGGCGTCTTCTTTATGATGATGCTCTTCAAGGGCGTCTTCGCCAGCCTCGCCGGCCCTGCGCCCAACTACGATATGCAGAAGATACTCAGCACCAGGTCGCCGCAGGAAGCAAGCAAGATGAGCGGTTTCGTATCCATCATCCTGCTGCCCATCCGGTATTCCATGGTCATCGGACTGACTGTGCTGGCACTGCTGTACTATAGTACGATCAGCGGCGACCTGCAGACGGCATCCGGTACGGACTTTGAATACATCCTGCCCGCAACGATCAACCGGTTCCTGCCCGTTGGGCTGATGGGTCTCGTGCTGACAGGGCTGCTCGGCGCCTTTATGGGCACTTTCTCGGGGACGCTCAACGCCGCACAGGCCTATCTGGTCAACGATGTCTACCTGAAGTATGTCAATCCTGCTGCGTCCAACAGAAAGGTCATTTCGATGAACTATCTGGCCGGCCTCGTCGTAGTCGCTACCGGCATAATTCTGGGTCTGTTCGTAAAGGACGTGAATACGATCCTGCAGTGGATAGTATCCGGACTCTACGGTGGATACGTCGCGTCCAATATGCTGAAATGGCACTGGTGGAGGTTCAACGCCAGCGGCTTCTTCTGGGGTATGCTCGCCGGCATCCTCCCCGCTATCGCGCTGGCTGTATTCAAGTCCGCGGGTCTGCTGCACGGCCTCGACCTCTACTACTGGCCAGTACTCTTTTTGCTGTCGATGGCCGGGTCGATCATCGGCTCGTACGCCACTCCGCCAACGGACAAGGCCACCCTGATGTCCTTCTACCGCAACGTCAGGCCCTGGGGATTGTGGCGGCCGGTACACGAAATGGTACTGAAAGAAGACCCCGGATTTACCGGCAATAACAACTTCCAGCGAAACCTGCTGAATATCGTATTGGGTATTATCGGACAATTATGTCTTACCCTGCTGCCCATGTATATCGTATTATGGTTGAAGATGCCGCTGCTGTTAACGGTTGCCCTTCTCGCGATCATTATACTCGTTCTCAAAAAGACCTGGTGGGATAGGCTCAATGAATACTGAATGCCGGACCCGTACTCAGCCGGGTCAATGACTAACTTAAAATGACCATGATGAAACACCGTTTTACGAAAAGACTGGCACAACTGAACGAAGGCTACGACGAACTGATCCATCGGCGTAACGAAGGCCTCGTGCCGGGCAACGGCATCTTTCTCCGCTACAAGCACCCCGTACTGACTGCGGCCCACGCTCCTCTTTTCTGGCGATATGACCTCGACGAGCGATCCAATCCATATCTGATGGAACGGTTCGGCATCAACGGCGTCTTTAATGCCGGGGCCATCAGGTGGAACGACCGCTACATACTCATGGCGCGCGTGGAAGGCTGGGACAGAAAATCTTTTTTCGCGATCGCGGAGAGTCCGAATGGTGTGGACAACTTCAGATTCTGGGACTCTCCCGTACATATGCCGGGCTCGGGTGGTCCGGAAACGAACATCTATGATATCCGGCTGACCAGACACGAAGACGGCTGGATCTATGGCCTTTTCTGCACCGAGAGCCGCGACCCCGGCGCACCGCCCGCGGATCAGTCGGCGGCGATCGCACAGTGCGGCATCGCCCGGACAAAAGATCTGGTATGCTGGGAAAGACTGTCCGACCTCGAGACAAAAAGCCCGCAGCAACGTAACGTCGTCCTTCACCCGGAGTTCGTGGAAGGAAAATACGCCTTCTATACGCGGCCCCAGGACGGCTTTATCAACGCCGGTTCCGGCGGCGGTATCGGCTTTGGACTCTCCGACTCGATCACCCGCGCGGTGGTTCAGCAGGAGACGATCATCGACCCGCGCATCTATCATACGGTCAATGAAGCCAAGAACGGTCTCGGGCCGGCCCCCATAAGAACGCCATTGGGCTGGCTCCACCTCGCGCACGGCGTCCGGAACACGGCTGCCGGTCTCCGGTACACGCTGTACGTGTTCATGACGGACCTGAATGACCTCACCCGCGTCATCTACAGACCCGGCGGGTATTTTATCGCGCCGAGAGGTGAAGAAAGGGTAGGGGACGTCTCCAATGTAGTATTCTCCAACGGATGGATTGCCGATGAGGACGGGACGGTATACGTGTACTACGCGTCCTCCGACACGCGCATGCACGTGGCCACCACAACCATCGAGCAGCTGCTCGACTATGTCGTCAACACCCCGGAAGACGGGCTCCACTCCGCCGCTTCTGTTGAGACGCTGCAGCAGCTGATAGACAGGAATAAGGAGTATATAGCCCACCACTCCGAAATTTCTCAGCTTTCCGCGGTCCCGCACCAAAACAAGAAAAACGGAAAGACAAAATGAACGCAGCCGAATACAGGACGGAGGCAGTGGACGAGCTCGGCTCGATACTGCGCTACTGGATGGACCGGACTCCGGACCCTGTCAACGGCGGCTTCATCGGCCGGATAGACGCAGACGACCAGCCCCATTCGGAAGCGCCGAAGGGTCAGGTCCTCAACAGCCGTATACTCTGGACCTTCAGCGCGGCCTGGCGCCATACCGAACAGCGGATCTACCGCGCGATGGCCGATATGGCATATGAATACGTGACGGATCATTTCATGGATAAAGAGTCCGGTGGCGCCTGGTGGAGTCTCGACGCCGCGGGTCAGCCGCTCGACACGCGCAAACAGATATACGGACAGGCGTTCACGCTCTATGGCCTCAGCGAATACTATCTGGCGACCGGAGAAAGCGCCGCGCTGGACCAGGCCATAGCCCTGTGGCAGCTGATCGAAAAGCACAGCTTCGACCCCCGTGGAAAGGGATACTATGAAGCCTTTGCCCGCGACTGGTCCCGGCTGGATGACCCCCGTCTCAGCGAAAAGGATCAGGACGCCCCCTGGACCATGAATACCCATCTTCACATTCTCGAGGCCTGTACCAACCTCTACAGAACCTGGAACGACCCGGTGCTGCTCGGCCGCATCCGCGACCTGCTGCTGGTGTTCGAGAAGTATATCGTTGGCACCTCCGGTCACCTGTCTCTTTTTTTTGACGAAGGGTGGGTGAGCCGTTCCACGGTTGTTTCCTATGGGCATGATATCGAAGCCGCCTGGCTGCTGCACGAAGCCGCCTGGGTCATCGGCGACGAGGAGTGGATAACAAGGACCGGCCGGCTTGCGGTGCAGCTGGCGACCGCGGCCGCGGAAGGGCTCGATACCGACGGCGGCCTGTGGTATGAGATGGAGGAAGGTCGTCTCGTCCGCCAAAAACACTGGTGGCCGCAGGCCGAGGCGATGGTAGGCTTCCTTCAGGCCTGGCAGCTCAGCGGGGACCCCGTCTGGTGGGATCGTTCTGTAGCGGCATGGAAATTTGTCAAACACTATATCCGCGCGGCCCGCGGAGAATGGTTCTGGGGGGTAGACGAAGACCACGGGCCGATGCCCGGACAGGACATGGCCGGGTTCTGGAAATGTCCCTATCACAATGGGCGGGCCTGTATGGAAATTATGAGGAGACTGGCCGCCGGCGGGGTGCCGGCCCCGGCACGGTAGTGTCAACACCGGAGGCCCTGGAAGGGCCTCGTCCAAAGGACAATCATTAGCGGTTTGCCGGAGATGCCCTATTTTTTGGGTAGGGCATCTCCGGCACATATTTTTGACGTAGGTTTGAAAAAAGAAAAATAATGCGATTCTCTGCCCGTATCACGGTAATCACGTCCCTCTTTATCATTATGACCGTCCTCTCTTCCCTGACCTTCAAAAAAACACAAAAAGTCATTTTCTTCGGCGATTCTATTACCGCGGCCGGCGCCAAACCCGGCGGGTATATCATGAAAATGAAGGACGCCCTGGCGAAAAAGGGCGTCACCGACTACGATCTCATCGGCGCCGGCATCGGCGGCAACAAGGTCTATGACCTCTACCTGCGGATGGACGATGACGTCCTGGCCCAGAACCCCGACGTCGTATTCATATATATCGGCGTCAACGACGTCTGGCACAAGACCTCTTTCGGCACGGGCACCGACGCGGATAAATTCGAGAAATTCTATACGGCGATCATCAACAAGCTGCTGGACAAACATATTCGCGTTATCCTCTGTACCCCCGCCGTCATCGGCGAGAAGACGGATTTCACCAACCAGCAGGACGGCGACATGAACGCCTATTCCCAGATCGTCCGCAACCTCGCCCAAAAATGGCACTGCGGCCTGGTGGACCTCCGCGAGATATTCCATACCTATGAGCTCAGCAACAACCCCGGCAACAAGGAATCCGGCATCCTCACACTGGACAGGGTTCATCTCAACGACGCCGGCAATCAGCTGGTGGCCGACAAGATGCTGGACGTACTACTCTCAAAATAATTACGTTGGTATATGGCTAAAAACATCCTTATCACAGGCGCCAACGGCAACCTCGGAGCCGCCACTGTGAAAAAATTCCTGGACGAAGGACATAAGGTCATCGCCGTCGACCATTCGGGGACACACCTGGGCTTTGCCGCCTCACACGATAACTTCGAACTGAGGGCTGTCGACCTTACGAACGAGACGGCGGTGGAAGATTTTATGGAAGAGGCTGTCGAGCTGTTCGGGAGTGTCGACTGCGCGCTGCTGCTCGCGGGAGGCTTCGCCATGGGCGATATCGCCGCCACCGACGGGCCGGCTCTGAAGAAAATGTATGCCCTCAATTTCGAAACGGCCTACTACGCTGCCCGCATCCTCTTCCAGCACATGCTGGACAACGGCTATGGACGGTTGGTATTTATCGGCGCCCGCCCCGCGCTGAAACACGAACAGGGCAAGGGCGCCCTCGCATACGCCCTCAGCAAATCGCTGCTCTTCGAACTGGCCGGCCTCCTGAACGCCTCGGCGAAAGGGAAGAACGTAGTGGCTTCTGTCGTTGTGCCGTCTACGATCGATACACCCGTCAACCGGCAGAGCATGCCCGACGCCAATCCGGACAACTGGGTCCGGCCCGAACAGATCGCCGACCTGCTGGCCTTTATCTGCAGCGACAAGGGCGACGCAATAAGAGAACCGGTCTATAAAATTTATAACATGGCTTAAGATAAAAAGCAGACCCATCGGTCTGCTTTTTATCATCATTTTCTGGTACTTACTTACTTTTTGCTACACTGTTAGGATACTGTTGAATCCCGTTACACCGTCCGGCTCGCGAAGAGGATTTTCGATGTCCTCCATCCACATTCTGTCGTCGATGCAAAACTTGTAATAATACTTGCCCTTGGGCAGCATAGGGATGGAGATCTTCCAGAAACCATCTTTGGCCGCCGTCATCTGTAACTCGTCAGGAGCCCAATGATTAAAGGTGCCTGCAAGAGCAATGTGGGCTGCGGATGTGGAATTTACGTGGTGAACATAAAACTCGATCGTTTTTTTACGCCTGTTGATGAAAGGCGACTCGCGAAGTTTCATAGCAACCCCCTTTTTTAGATTTAGATTTTAAAAAGCGCTTCCAGTAGGGTACACTTTCTGAATGGCTGTAATCGTTGTTTCTACGGTGGTTGGTTCCGGGTGAGAGTTACAAAATTTACACTTTTTTTCGGCATATTGCAAGGTGGACGGAAGTATTTTTTTTCGGAATCGGGTGCATTTTTGCTAAATCGGTTTACCCCTGTATCGTATTCAGTCACATTTTAATTCATAATTAATACCTTTCCCGGTGAGAACCGGTAAATTTAGGGCCATTCACCAGAAGACTTATTATGGCAGACACAAAGATATTACTCGTTGAAGATGAAAAGAAGATAGCGGAATCACTGCGTAAGGGCCTTAGCGAACAGCACTATGAGGTCGATGTAGCCTACGACGGTGCAATCGGTCGCAAGCTGTTCGATGCCGGCACCTATGACCTGGCTATCCTCGACATCAACCTACCCCTGATGAACGGCTACGAGCTGGCCCGCCACATCCGCGCCGTCAATGAAGACATCCTGGTCATCATGCTCACCGCCATGAACACGACCGAAGACAAGATCGAGGGCTTCGAGGCCGGAGCGGATGACTACATCGTAAAACCCTTCGACTTCCAGGAGTTGCTGGTCCGCATCCGCGCTCTCCTGAAACGGCTGCACCATCAGCCCCAGGCCGGTTCGAACGTGCTAAAAGTCGCCGACCTCGTCATGAACCTCGACAGCAAGGAGGTCTCCCGCGAAGGCAGGAACATCCCGCTGACGGCGAAGGAATTTCAGCTCCTCGAATATTTTATCCGCAACAAGAATAAAGTGGTTTCCCGTATCGACATCGCCATGAACGTCTGGGACATCGACTTCGACACAAAGACGAACGTCATCGACGTCTACGTCAACTTCCTGCGGAAAAAAATAGAAAAGGATTTTTCGTCCAAACTCATTTATACCCAGGTGGGGATGGGCTATGTCCTCAAAGAGAACCCCTGACAACAGCGGCCCCGCCGGCCGGCAGCCGCGGCGGAGGACGCGAAACAAAACCCTTAAATGAAGATCCGCTACAAAATAATGCTGCTGTTCACCCTGTTGGTGACGGCCATCATTTCACTGCTGACCGGCTCGGTCTATTACTTTGCCAAGCTCGAACGGAAACAGGTATTCGAAAAACGCCTCCGGTCGCGCGCCGTCTATAACATGCAGCTATATTCGCTGATGGGTGACAGCGCCTTCGGATTCATGCACCGCATCGACACCGCCTCCACGCTCGGGACTGTTGCCTCGCGCAGCATCGGCATCTATACGGACGAAGGAAAAGTGCTCTACCTGTTCGACATGCCGGGCCACCCTCATCTGTCCATGGCCCCTGATCAGCTGGAAGCCGCCCGCACGAAAGGCGAGATCCATTTCACACTCGACAACCTCGAGGTGGTAGCACTCCACCGTCACGCCGGAAAAAGGGATTTTATAGTCGTCGTTGCAGGACACGACGACGACGGCCTCGAAAGGGTCGAAACGCTGAACAAGATACTCGTTATAAGTCTTATCCTCGGCGTACTCCTCACGGCGACGATCAGCTTCCTCTTCGCCCAGCAGCTGCTCCGCCCCATCGCGCTGATCATACGGGAGGTAAAAGAGATATCTTCCTTCGACCTCTCCCACCGCATACGCGCCGGTACGGGCCAGGACGAGATGAGCCAGCTGGCCAATACGTTCAACGACCTGCTGGGCCGGCTGCAGGAGGCCTTTGCCATCCAGCGCCGCTTTATCTCCAACGCCTCGCACGAGCTGTCGACGCCCCTCACCTCGGTCTCCAGTCAGGTAGAGGTGATCCTGCAAAAGGACCGCTCCGCCGACGAATACAAACAGGTGCTATCTTCCGTCCGGGAGGACGTCACCCAAATGCGGCAGCTCACCAAGAGCCTGCTCGAAATAGCCAAGACCGGGTCGCAGGGCGGTATCGAACTCAACGAGGTGCGCGTCGACGAGGTGCTTCTGCGGGCCATGGCCGACGTGAAAAAACTCAACTCGGAGTATAGCGTCGACCTCGAGTTCGGAGAGTTCCCGGAAGACGAAAAGGATTTTGTCGTCTTTGGCAACAGCGAGCTATTATATATCGCCCTCAAGAACCTCATCGAGAACGGCTGCAAATATTCGCCCGACAAGTCGGTATCGGTCGACCTTACCTTCTCTCACCACAAGATATTCGTGCAGGTCCTCAATCAGGGAACCGTCATCGCCGCAGAGGACATCCCCCAGATATTCCAGCCCTTCTACCGTGGCTCCGGCACTGGCAACACCCGCGGCTTCGGTCTCGGCCTCGCCCTGGCCCAGCGGATCATCGCGCTGCACAAGGGCACTATCTTTGTGCTCTCCGACCCCGCCAACGGCACCCGTTTTACAGTCGAGATGCCCGCAATAAAAATATTTAATTGAGTTACCATTTCCTTATAGCGCCAAATGCCTTTAAACACGGCCTCTCTGCGGAGGCCGCCGCTGAGGCCATCTGCCAGGGGCTCGCCGCGAGCGGTCTCCCCTTCACGTCCGAGACTCTCCCCATCGGAGATGGTGGCGACGGGACGATCGCACTGCTCGCGGACAGACTTGGCGCGGCAAGGTTCACAGCGATGGTCCGCGATCCGTTGCACAGAAACATCGACACCTGGTTCGGTCTGACGGAAGAGAAGCCCGGGGGGGGCGCGGCCGCCAAAGGAACCACTGCGCTCATCGAAATGGCCAACGCCTCTGGCCTGCGCCTGCTGGACCGCACCGAGCTCGATCCCCTGATCGCCCTCTCCACCGGCACCGGCGACCTCATCCGCGCTGCGCTCGACCACGACGCCCGCCGCATCGTCGTCGGCATGGGCGGCTCTGCAACGGTAGACGGCGGCGTCGGCATCCTCCAGTCCCTCGGGGCGCGCTTTCTGGACAGGCACGGCGATCCGCTGACCGGTCTGCCCGCGGCGCTGACGGCACTGGACAGCATCGACATTTCGCAGCTCGACCCGCGTCTCGCCAACTGCGAAATAGTCGTCCTCTGCGACGTAGACAATCCGCTGCTCGGACCATCCGGCGCTGCGGCAGTCTATGGACCGCAGAAAGGCGCCACACCCGGGGCCGTGCAACAGCTGGACGTCTGTCTGGATCATCTCGCTAACGTAATAGTGAAAACGACCGGAAGGGACATGAAGACGGCAAAATATGGAGGGACAGCCGGGGGCGCCGCCGCCGGACTTTATGGCCTGCTCGACGCGACCCTTGCCGGGGGCATCGACTATTTTCTTGCCGTCACCGGCTTTGACCGGTCGCTCGAAAAGGCCGACTTCGTCATCACAGGGGAGGGGAGTATCGACGACCAGACCCTTCAGGGCAAGGGCCCGATGGGCGTCGCCGTCCAGGCGAAGAAGAGAGGCATCCGCGTCATCGGCCTGGCGGGAAAGATCCCGCTCACTCCGTCCGCGGAATTAAGGAAATACTTTGACGTGCTGCTTGCCATCGGCAACGAGCCCTCCGACCTGAAGACGGCGCTGGAGAACACCGCCGC
>Ga0310811_10004134_pt1 | contig 18262 bp, 12 predicted proteins | sample YCmetagenome_FD_207642 | JGI IMG/M metagenome (GOLD analysis project Ga0310811, IMG submission 207642) | Soil microbial communities from experimental microcosm in Duke University, North Carolina, United States - YC | ecosystem: Engineered > Artificial ecosystem > Soil microcosm > Unclassified ...
GACCGTGATCGAATCGGGCGCGCTGGCAATGGGTTCGACGGGGCGGTCTATCGGTGTCGTCGGAACGCAACATGTGACGCTGCTCGACGTCGCGATGCGCGCTTATGGTCTGCGACGCATCCGTGCATGGGCGCAATCCGGACTCGCATTCCATCCGATAGGCTATTTGCGACTCGGGCGATCCGATGGCGACCTTCGGCTATTCGAGCAGAGCCTGGAGTACCAGCGTGCGTCCGGGGTCGATACTGCCCGCCTGCTCGAGCCCGCCGAAATGCGCGCACTGGTGCCTGACATGAGCACCGACGGGTTGACCGGTGGCTTGTTCGGACCTGACGACGGATTCCTCGACCCCTATGAACTCTCGAGCATGCTTGCGACACGGGTGCGCGAGCTGGGCGGCACCATACGGCAGCGTTGCCAATTGATCGGCGCTGATAGAAGGAGCGCCGGGTACCGCCTCGCAACCTCACATGACGCGATCGATTGTGACGGTGTCGTGATTGCAGCCGGCGCCTGGGCAACGCGTGTGGCGAAGCTGTTTGGCCAATCCCTCCCGATTCTGCCCGAACGGCATGAGGCAGTGACAATCCGTCTTCCCGAGCCGCTTGCCTATGTCATGCCGATGGTCATGGACCTCGTTTATGGTGGAGGAGGAACCGGCCTCAATTTCCGCCATGATCGCCCCGGCCAGCTGGTGACTGAGATCCATAAGTCCGCCGATGCAGCGATATCGGATCCGGACGACTACAACGAGCAGATGGAGGATGCCGGCCAGGAATACCTGGCGGAGCTGTTGCTTGAGAGACTTCCCGGCCTGAGTGGCGCCGGGTTCGGACATGGCTGGGCGGGGCTCTATCCACAAAGCATCGATCGCCGTCCCCTCGTCGGGCCTTTCGATGGCGAGCCGCATCTTGTCGCCGCGGCCGGCGCCGGCGGCTACGGCATTCAGCTCAGTCCGATTATCGGGGCACTCGCGGCAGACTGGCTCACCGAGGGTGCGCCTATCACGTTGCCCGAAGCGGCAATGCTTAGACCGAGCGCCAAGCGAGACGGTGCACCTGATTGAGCGTCAGGCAATCTTGCCCCGACGTCCGCTTGGCCCCTACAGCAGATGGAGCGGGCAAATGCCTCCGAGGGCGTGTTCGTGAGCGGCGAATACACCTCTAATACCAGGACTCCCTGATCAGGACCGATAAGCCCACTCGCGCATGCCGTGGCCCGTTGGGCGCGGAATTTCTCGGCGATGTTCTGAACGATACGGCTCGGAATTGGCAGAGTCTAATCGTTATTTGGACGAATTTTCTAGCGCTCGTCAGGCCTTTTGCTTACTCTGAGGCGACTGCAAGTGGAGGCTTCGGTCGTGGGCTTGATTTCGATCGCCAGAGACGCCGCTTGGCAAACCGACCTATGGGTGTTCCACCTCATTAATGGGTGGGCTGGAAACCGGGCGTTGGATTGGGCCGCAATATTTGCTTCCAGAACCTATCTGTTCAATGGGGTAATCATCATGGCTGCCTACTGGTGTATCTGGTTCCTGCCCGGACCACATCAGCACCGCCGCGAGAAAGTAGTTTTAGCCCTGATCGGAGCCATCATCACGTTGATCGTGGCCCGTATCCTAGCATCAATTCTTCCATATCGCGTGCGGCCACTTTACGCCCTGGACGTAGGCTATCTTAGCCCGAACCTGCCATCCGGGCAGAACATTTCAGGATACGAGGACTGGAGTTCGTTTCCCAGTGACCAGGCTGCACTGTTCTTTGCCCTGGCTGCTGGCCTGTGGCGTTGCTCGCGTCCTTTCGGTGTGCTCGCCATTCTTGTCGCCACAATAGGTGTTTGCGCTGTCCGGATCTATCTCGGGATTCACTACCCGTCCGACGTCATTGCAGGTGCCGCAATCGGCGTGCTTTGCGTCTACGCTACGGCGCGAATCGGTAGTAACAGGCTAACCAGCACTATCTTGGCATTCGAACGGAACTATCCACCGGCGTTCTATGCCGCGATGTTTCTAGTCACATTCGAAATCGGCTCACTCTTCGATGACGTCCGCCAGTTCATGCATGGGGTGCTGGTGGTTCTGCGGGCCTCAGGGATGCATTCATTGAACTTGATGGGCGTTCTTGCAATGGGGGCTGGAACTCTGGCGGCGATTTCTCTGGCCGTTGGATTCATTGTCAAGTCGCGCATGGGTAAGCGTCCAGCGGATCCGACAGCCGCTCGATGAAGGAGTCTCGAAAACCTGAATTAGATCATCACCGCGTCGAGGAACCCCTGATTGAGTCATCGTCAGGGAGCTTTGGTATAAGAACACGCTGGCGCTTGAGATGGTACGGCGACCCGGATCAGAAGTGCTTCTCCGACGGTATGGTGGAGGACATACATCATGACCGCGCTCGACAGTTTCACGGTCCGACTGCCTTAGCTGATCGCTCCGGCGCGGCCGGCAGCCTGTAGACCTCGGTGGCAGTGTCATGCAGAAGCTGGCGCTTCTCAGACATGCTGAAGTCCCTGATGACCTCAATATATGCCGCGTAGAGCTGTTCAATGCTGCACGCAAGCTTGCAGATCGGCATATGGCTCGCAAACATGCATCGGCTCGGTCCGAATATATCAATGGTCTGTAAAATCCATGGGCGAACCTGAGGCACCGTCCAGCTGAGGCCGAATATGCATTCCAGGGCAAAGATCTTGACCGCAACGTTGGGACACTCGCCTACCTTGGCGAGAGAGCGCTTCCAAGCTGCTTGCCCGTCGTTCGTGAGGTCGATTGGCCAGCCCATCACGGGCAGGACGAATTGCAGATCGGGGTAAGCAGCAGCCACGGCGGCAAGATCGGGTAATTGCGAAGCAAAAATCTCGAATTCGCAGACCAGATTGCGATGCCGAAGCGATTCCAGCCCGCGTCGCCATGCAGCGTCTGACAGAAGGTCCGGTCTCGATGCGAAGCGGAGCGAGGCATTTGTCGGATGCCAGCCGAGGTGCTGACGAACGCACCTGACGTGGTGCATCATCGCGTAACTGTCGAGGGTACGGTCCAGATCGGGGCTTTGAAATTCGACCCGCGCAATCATGCCAGTTGGCCGGTCGCTCGCCTGCACCAATTCCTCTGCCCATTGCACCTCGCTTACCGGATTGTCCGAGATGAACTCCGCCCAGACCGTTCCGGCGACATTCAAGGCACCACAATCTCGTTCGTAATCCTCGAGGAGGTAGACCCTGGGCAACGCGCTGTAGTCGCCAACCAATGCCTCGAAGCCCGCGCTGCGTTGCGCGAACACAGGGTAATGCAGGCGTCGTGCGTCGATGAAATGCTGATGGCAGTCGAGAATCTGAATGTCGCTACTGTCCATGAGTCCCTCGCCAAGCGTACGACAAGCATATACGATAAGCATGATCTCGGCGCACAGCGAAAGCCCATCCCATTGCAGCCGGAACCGGGTTCAGTTGTGGGACTGAATTTTCGCTGCCGGCCCCGCTATTGCAACACGAATCCCTTGAGCACACGGGTCAGTTCGGCGAAGTCCGGCTTCGTCTCCAGGTGGAGGATGAAGTCCAGGATGGCGTCATCGGTTCGTTCATCGACGATGCCAGCAACGATGCTCCGATGCTTGGCGATTACCTCGTCTGCCGACAACGGATTACGCGGGTCGCCTCTTGCGTGCTGCACGGAGGCAGACAGCGTGCGTCCGTCATCCAGGGTGATGTCCACACGCGCCGGCCATGCCGCGGGATACTGAGCATCCAGTGCGGGATCCATGCGGCACGTCGTCCGATCCATGAGGCGACGGATCTCCGGCGAACCGAATTCCTGCGGGGTAAAATCCACGAACGACACCCGCTTCTTCAGCAGGCCGAGGGCGACGTTGAAGGGCACGCTGAACTGGGCATCGATCATCACCTGCGGCCGGCGTTTCCGCTCGATCGGCTCGCACACCAGCGCCATCGCGGCTTGCACTGTATGGACGACGACGGCCCTCACCGCCTCGGGCCGCACACCGTCGCGCTCCACAAGCTGGAGGACCGCGTCGTTGACGGCTTGGATGTAGTAGTTGCAGGGGTAATACTTCAGGGCCGTCTGGACGACCGCGAGGCCTTCGCCTGCCCCGACCGACAGGAGTTCGGGCCTGGCCGAACCGGAGTATGCGTGCAGCAGGCCGAACTTGCCCTCGATCGCCGTGCGCGGCGCCGTCATCCCGAAATGCGCGAGTTCCGCCGCGATGATGCCGGCGTGCGCCGCCCAGCCGCCGTGGAAGCGCTTCGTCCAGGCGCCGTCGGTGACAAATTCCAACAGTCCGGCCGCCTGGCTGCAAGCAACCCCGATGGCGACGCCTGTCTGCTCGGCATTGAGGCCCAGCAGCGTGGCCGCCGCCGCGGCCGCTCCGAGCGCGCCGGTGGTCCCCGTTGGATGGAAGCCACGCGCGTTCGTCGCCGCCGGCTGCAAGGCCGCTGCGACGCGGCAGGCGACCTCGAAGCCTGCGACGATCGCGGCAATGAAGCGCTCGCCGCTCATGCCGCGCTCTTCGGCCAGCGCCAGGCAGGGCGAGAAGAGGAAGGACTCGTTGTGGATCGAACCGGGCAGGTAGGTGTCGTCCAGCTCCATGCTGTGGGCGGCCATGCCATTGGCGAAGGCTGCCCAGTGCGCGCTGACCGGATCGGGCCGGCCGAACAGGGTCGCGCCGCCGGGAACCGGCCGTTCCGTGGCCAGCTTGCGGACCGGCTGGCTGGAATCCAGCGTCGACGCATGGAGTGCGATGCCGATGTAGTCGATGAAGAAGTGCTTCACCCGCTCGACGGCAAGTGCCGGCAAGGCGTCATACCGCAGGCCCGAGCAGAAGTGGCCGAACGCCTCGCACGCCGTCGAAGAGGCATCGTCGGTCGGCGGGGCAGTGCGCATCGATGGCTCCTGAGCGGTCGGGCTGGGAAGCTTGGCAGGCCGCCGGTGCCGCGGTCCAGTTGCAAGACAAAAGTCGTGCGTGGTCGCGCCAACCCCTCGCATCAAGTCCGACGACACGCGCGACGATGATCACGTGTGCGGTTAGGCGGGCGCTGCCAGAGGCTTATCGACAGCAGGCCATTCTATGGCCTCCTCAGGAGATACCGCCCAGGCGAGAGAAGTGATCGGTTCCCGATTTCAATCGGTCGCTTGCCAGACAGGACAGCAATGATATCGTCGCGTATCTGAGTCACTTTTCTATAGTATTGGTGCCCCTCAGCGTCATCACCGTAGTCAAAAACCTCGCTCACGTCGATTGCATTCACCTTGTCGCTGATGGCGGACATGTTGTCTGGCCCATTGGTACCGAGACGGGGTCCGTTGAACTTCGTTTTGGAGCTCAACGTATTCAACACCCAATCCTTCCGAGTGTGATAGACGGTGACCGCATTACCGAAGCGCGGCAGCATATCAAGTTTGTTAGGATCATCGAACGAATCGTCATCTTCGTCCGCCGCGGCGAGAATAACCTGATCGAAGGTTCTGCGGACCGTAATCGGGTCGCGGACGGCACGGTCAACATAAGTCAATGACCGCATCGGGGAACCCGTCAGGATGTCAGCAGGATCTGGTAGCTTCAGCCAAGCCTGGACACCATTCCTCAGGACATAGTTGCCCATACTGTGGCACAGCAAATGCAGCTCATGGCGGCACCAATCCCTGCGGTCGAGCCTGTCGACGAAATCATAGAGCAATCGCAGCGTGCGTCCGACAGCGGGACCGGACGCCGCCGCGGTGCTGCGATCATGCTCATAGTCCGCATAAGGCAGCGGAACCGACCCGAGCAACCCGCCGCGGGACGGCCAGGTGAAGACGAAGATGTCTGCGGCAAGGCCGCCGGCTGCGTAGAACGCGGAAATCCAACCTGCGCGCTCGATTGCATCCTTGAAGGAATTGCTGAAGCCATGGATGAACACAAGTGTCGGACGGGCCTTGTCCGCCATCGACTGTCGCAGTGCGTCGAAGATCGTGCGGCTGCCGAATTGTGGCGCCGCGCCCGGCGCTGGCGTCAGAACCTCGGGCGCCACGAAAAGACTGCCGGGCACGAGCGAGTTCGTGTTCTGTAGCAAGTCAACCGCTACGGTTGCCTGCCCAAAGCGTACGGCATACCCGCTGATCGGCCCGGGGTCGGAGCCGAAGTCGACGATCTGGTCACCCGAGCTATTCATTTGTGGCTGACGATTGGTGCCAAAGTACACGGTGACCGAGGTTTCCATATTTTCCATATCCCGAACGGAGGAAGCGGCAACAACCGGCACGTATGCGACAGCGTCAACACAGTGATGGCCGAGCATTCAAGATCGAACGAGCGACCTCGGCAGAATTGGGATATAACTTGTCGTCGTGACCAAAACAAATCTGGGGCGTCCAGGTCCCATGCGTATCTGCCAGCAAATGAATTGCTTTCCATCGGCAGTAAGGCGCGGCGCCTCGATTGGCAGACCGAGGGGAAACCCGGACCGGTGCCGATCGCGATCAGGAGAGCGTGGCATCGCGCACGCTACGCAGCGACGCGAAGGCGGCCGGCGTGCCTGCCCTGACCATGACGTCGCCAGGCTCGCGCGCACCACTGTCCAGGCGACCGCCCCTCAAAGGGGAAATGCTTGGACTCCTGATCCGACCGGTGCTATGCGTCAGCCGCCAGGATCGTTGGAGTGGCCGATTCGGAGACGGCGTTGCTAGGCGCTGAAAATCCAACCCTCCCACTCCCCATCCCGTTGAACCAAGCCCATTTTCGGCCTAGGGTGATTGACGCACACAGGCTCCCGGCCGCACAACGCAACCGCGGTGGGGAAGGCCATGTTTCGGCGCGTACCAGCGCCGAGGGAGAGGAGTCCGACTTGCAGCCTACCGATATCGGTAACCCCGACTACTTCCACAAAGTGGTCGATTGCCAATGGGCGTGCCCAGCCCATACACCCGTCCCCGAGTACATCCGTCTGATCGCCGCCGGCCGCTACGCCGACGCCTTTATGATCAACTGGCATTCCAACGTCTTCCCCGGCGTTCTTGGCCGCACATGTGACCGTCCGTGCGAGCCCGCCTGTCGCCGCGTCCGCGTGGAGGAAGAGCCTGTCGCCATCTGCCGCCTCAAGCGCGTCGCCGCCGACTACAAGGGCGACATCAGCTCGCGCCTTCCCCGCCCCGCCGAACGCTCCAACGGCAAGCGGATCGCGCTCATTGGCGCCGGCCCCGCCTCGCTGACCGTGGCGCGCGACCTGGCCCCTCTCGGCTACGAGCTGGTGGTTTACGATTCGGACACGCGCTCCGGCGGCATGATCCGTAGCCAGATCCCCAAATTCCGCCTTCCCGAGCACATCATTGACGAGGAAGTCGGCTACATCACCGACCTCGGCATGGAGATGCGGCTCGGCCAGCGCGTGGACAGCCTGAAGGCGCTGCTGGCGGAAGACTACGACGCGATTTTCGTCGGCTGCGGTGCCCCGCGTGGCCGCGACCTGCCCATTCCTGGCCGCCACGAAGCCGCCGCCAATATCCATATCGGCATCGACTGGCTCTCGTCGGTCTCCTTCGGCCATATCACAAGCATCGGCAAGCGTGTGATTGTGCTGGGTGGCGGCAACACAGCCATGGATTGCTGTCGCTCCTCGCGCCGGCTTGGTGGCGAGGACGTCAAGGTGATCGTGCGTTCCGGCTTCGAGGAGATGAAGGCGTCACCCTGGGAAAAGCAGGACGCCATTCACGAGGACATCCCGATCCTCAACATGCTCGTGCCGAAGGAGTTCACCCACAAGGACGGCAAGCTGACCGGCGTGCTGTTCGAGAAGGTGAAGGCCGAACGCGATGCGCGTGGCCGGCGCCGCCTGGTCCCGACCGGCGAGCCGGATCAGCACTTCGAATGCGACGACGTGCTGGTGGCGGTGGGCCAGGAGAACGCCTTTCCGTGGGTCGAGCGCGACATCGGCATCGAGTTCGATCAATGGGACATGCCGGTGGTCGATGAAGTGACCATGGGATCCACCCACCCGAAGATCTTCTTCGGTGGTGACGCGGCATTCGGTCCCAAGAACATCATCTGGGCCGTCGCGCACGGCCACCAGGCCGCCATCTCAATCCATCAGCTTTGCCAGGGTGAAAGCGTCCGCGATCGGCCGCCACCGCTGGTCAACCTGATGTCGCAGAAGATGGGCATCCACGAGTGGAGCTACGACAACGACATCTCGCTCGACCTCCGCTACAAGGTGCCGCACCGTGACAAGGCGCAGGCATTGCGCGACATCAAGGCCGAAGTTGAACTCGGCTTCGATGACAAGCTCGCCTATGTGGAAGCGCAGCGTTGCCTGAACTGCGACGTGCAGACCGTGTTCACCGACAAGCTGTGCATCGAATGCGATGCCTGCGTGGACATCTGCCCGGTCGATTGCATCAGCTTCACCGAGAACGGCGATGAAGCCGAGCTGCGGCTTCGCCTCACCGCGCCGGCGCACAACACGGAGCAGGACCTGTATGTGTCCGGCGCCCTGAAGACCGGCCGCGTCATGGTGAAGGACGAAGATGTTTGCCTGCACTGCGGCATGTGTGCCGAGCGGTGCCCCACTGGCGCGTGGGATATGCAGCGCTTCCTGATCGATGTGGCACGGGCGGAGAACGCATGTTGCAGTCTGCAGAACGCGTAACTGGCCTCCAGCGCGTCAACGACTTCGTCGTCAAGTTCGCCAACGTCAACGGATCGGGTTCGGCCAGCGCCAACGCGCTGTTCGGCAAGGCGATCCTGCGCATGGGCATTCCCATGACGCCGCGCAATATCTTCCCATCCAACATCCAGGGGTTGCCGACCTGGTATGAGGTGCGGGTGTCCGAGGCTGGCTATTTGGGCGCCCGCGGCGGCGGCGTGGACCTGATGGTGGCGATGAACCCCCAGACCTGGGCGAAAGACATCGCCGAGATCGTCCCTGGCGGTTATCTGTTCTACGACAACACCAAGCCGATGCCGCCGTCGCGCTTCCGCGACGACATCGTGGTGATCGGCGTGCCACTGACCGAGATCACCAACAAAGCCTATACCGACACGCGCCAGCGTCAGTTGTTCAAGAACATCGTCTATCTCGGCGCGCTGTCCGCGCTGCTGGAGATGGATGTCGGCGTGATCGAGACGCTGCTCGCCGAGCAATTCAAAGGCCGCGACAAGCTGATCCAGGCGAACATCCAGGCGCTCCACATGGGCCGCGACTGGGCGATGGCCCATCTGCCATGTCCCATCGGCCTGACGCTGCGCCACTCCGACGCCGTCGGTGATCGCATCTTCGTCGAAGGCAATGCCGCGGCCGCGCTGGGTGCGGTATATGGCGGCGCCACGGTCTGCGCCTGGTATCCGATCACCCCATCGTCGTCGCTCGCCGAAGCGTTCACGCGCTGGTGCCAACGCTATCGCGTCGATCCCGACACCAAGAAGCACAAGTTCGCCATCGTGCAAGCTGAGGACGAACTGGCATCCATCGGCATGGTGATCGGCGCCGCCTGGAATGGCGCACGCGCCTTCACGGCAACGAGCGGCCCCGGCATCTCGCTGATGCAGGAATTCATCGGCCTGGCCTATTTTGCTGAAATCCCTGCCGTGATCTTCGACGTGCAGCGCTCCGGCCCCTCAACCGGCATGCCGACGCGCACACAGCAGACAGACATATTGAGCTGCGCCTATGCCTCGCACGGCGACACCAAGCACGTGCTTTTGTTCCCCGAAGACCCGTACGAATGCTTTGAGTTCGGCGCCCTGTCCTTCGACCTGGCCGATCGTCTGCAAACGCCGATCTTCATGATGCTGGACCTCGAGATCGGCATGAACGAGCGTCTGTGCAAGCCGTTCGCCTGGGACGACACGCGCAAGCTGGACCGCGGCAAGGTGATGACCGCCGAGGAGCTTGCGGCCGGCAAGGACTTCGGCCGGTATCTCGATGTCGACGGCGACGGCATCCCCTATCGCACCTATCCTGGAACGCATCCAACGCGCGGCGCCTTCTTTACCCGCGGCACATCGAAGGACGCCCGGGCACGGTACAGCGAGGAGGGTCCCGACTACGAAGAGAACATGCTGCGGCTGCTGAAGAAATTCGACACCGCGAAGAACCTTGTCCCGCGCCCCGTCGCACGTTCCGCCAAGGACGCGACGCGGCTCGGCGCTATCTACTTCGGGTCCACCAGCCCCGCGATGGACGAAGCAGAAGGGATGCTCGCGGAACGCGGCATCCACCTAGACCTGCTGCGTGTGCGCGCATTCCCGTTCCATAACGACGTGCGTCACTTCATCGGCGAGCACGACCAGATTTTCGTGGTCGAGCAGAACCGCGATGGCCAGCTGCGGACGCTGCTGATCAACGAACTGGAAATCGATCCTGCGAAGCTGACGAAAGTGGTGCACTTCGACGGCACCCCGATCACCGCGCAATTCATCGCTGCTGCGATCGGCGACAAGGTTGACGAACTCAAGGTTGTCCCGTTCCGCAAGGCCATTCCATCATGACATTCCTCCCGAAGCCCAAGCTGCATCATCCGGAACTGCCGAAGAACTCGCTCGGCTTCACCCGGCGTGATTACGAAGGCGCGGTATCCACGCTCTGCGCCGGTTGCGGCCACGACTCCATCAGCGCCGCGATCGTGCGCGCCTGCTTCAATCTGGAGCTGCCGCCGCACCGCATCGCCAAGCTCTCCGGCATCGGGTGTTCGTCGAAGACCCCGACATATTTCCTGGGCGCATCGCACGGTTTCAATTCCGTGCACGGCCGCATGCCGTCGGTGCTGACCGGCGCCAACCTGGCCAACCGCGACCTGATCTATCTCGGCGTATCGGGCGATGGCGACAGTGCTTCCATCGGCATCGGTCAGTTCGCGCACATCATGCGCCGCGGCGTGAACATGACCTATATCGTCGAGAACAACGGCGTATACGGCCTGACCAAGGGCCAGTTCTCCGCCACGTCCGACAAGGGTGCGAAAAGCCGCCGCGGCGTCGTGAACAACGACGAGGCGATCGACCTCATCGGCATGGCCCTGCAACTTGGCGCCACATTCGTCGCCCGCAGCTTCTCCGGCGACAAGGACCAGCTCATCCCGCTGATCGAGGCAGCGCTGAAACATCAAGGCGCCGCCTTCATCGATTGCATTTCACCCTGCGTCGCCTTCAACAACCACGAAGGCTCCCACACCAGCTTCGACTATGTGCGCGAGCACAATCTTGCGGTGAACTACCTCGACGTGATCACCAGCCGTGAGCCGATCACCGTGGACTACCCCGCCGGCACAGTAGAACTGGTGAAGCAACACGACGGCTCCACGCTCCGCCTGCGCAAGCTTGCCAACGACTACGACGTGCATGATCGCATCGCCGCGATGACCTACCTGCAAGAACGTCACGCTGCCGGCGAGATCGTCACCGGCCTGCTCTACGTCGATCCAGAGCCGGATGACCTGCACCAGCACATGAACACGATCGACACGCCGTTCAACGAACTGGATGAGCGGACGCTGTGTCCCGGTTCAGCGGTGCTCGACAAGCTCAACGCATCACTTCGCTAAGCAACACGACCGGGAGCCGTCATGAACAAAATATCTCGCCGGGCCGTGGTCGGCGCGCTGACCGCGGTGCCTCTGGCGATGCCTGCGATCATTCGCGCACAGAGCACCTCGAAGCCCGTCAAGATCGGCCTGCTGAGCGATATGGGCGGCCCATACCGTGACGTCGGCGGCCCGGGTAACCGAGTTGCAACGGAGCTGGCGATCGAGGATTTCGGTGGTTCAGTGCTCGACCGGCCGATTCAGGTCCTGCAGGCCGACGATCAGAACAAGCCGGATGTATCGACGTCGATCGCACGCCAATGGATCGATGATCAGGGTGTCGATGTCCTGGCGGACGGCGCCGCAAGCTCCGCAGGTCTCGCGATTCAGCAGGTTTGCCGCGAGAAGAAGCGCATCTACCTGATCACCGGCCCGGCCACGTCCGACATGACGGGCAAGCAGTGCTCGCCCTACGGCATTCACTTCTCCTACGACACCTACGCCCTGGCGCACGGCACCGGCACCGCGTTGACGAAAGCTGGCGGCAGCAGCTGGTTTTTCGTCACTGCCGACTATGCGTTCGGATTTGCGCTGGAACGCGACACGATCGACGCGGTGAAGGCGAATGGCGGACAGGTGCTGGGCACTGTTCGCGCCCCGCTGGCGACACCTGACTTCTCGTCGTTTCTTGTGCAGGCGCAGAGCTCGGGCGCGAAGGTGATCGGTTTCGCCAATGCGGGCGTCGATTTGCAGAACTGCCTGAAGCAGGCAGCGGAATTCGGCCTCACGGCGAATGGTACGCGGTTGGCGACGCTGCTGATGCAGATCAGCGACGTGCACTCGCTCGGGCAGAAGGTGTGCGCGGGGTTGGCGTATACTGACTCGTTCTACTGGGACCTGAACGACAAGACGCGGGCCTGGTCGAAGCGCTGGAGTGCCAAGATGAACGGGATGGTCCCGGGCCTGCTGCATGCCGGCAACTACTGCGCGGCGTATCACTGGCTGAAGGCGGTCAAGGCAGCGGGCTCGACCGATGCCGATGCGGTGGTGGCGAAGATGAAGGCCACGCCGGTCAACGACTTCTACAATGACAACGTGAAAATCCGCGAGGACGGCCGCGTGATGCACGCGATGTATTTGTGGCAGGTGAAGGCAGTGTCGGAGTCGAAATATCCGTTCGATTACTGCAAGAACCTCGCGGTCATCTCACCGGACCAGGCCTGGCGCCCGATAAGCGAGGGCGGCTGCCCGCTGGTGAAGGCCTAGCCTTTCGCGCTACTTCAATAGCGCCGCTGCAATCTTCTCCCGTGTGAACGGCATGTCGCGGATGCGGGCGCCGAGCGCGTGGGCGACCGCATTGCCGATCGCCGCGGCGGTTGGCCCGAAGGTGCATTCACCCATGCCAAGCGTTGGATGGTCCGGCATCGGGATGATCTCCGTCTCGATCTCCGGCACCTCGGAGAAATGCAGGATCGGATAGCCCAACCAATCCAGCGACGTGATGCCGTCGCCTTCCATCCGCACCTGCTCCTTCAGCGTCATGCTGATTGCCTGCACGATGCCGCCATCAAGCTGGTTGCGCGCGCCATCCGGATTGATCACCAGCCCGGCGTCCGCAACACACCAGACGCGGTTCACGCGCACGTCCTGTTCCACCTCCACTTCCACCGCGACGCCAGCATAGGCGGCCTTGTTCTTGTAGCGCGCCCAGCCGAGGCCGAGACCGCGTCCAGAGCCGGCCGGACCACGCGAGGTCCAGTTGCAGCGTTTCGCCAGCGTCTCCACCAGCACACGCGCCCGGAGATCGGTGATTGCGGACAATCGGTATTCAACCGGATCGACGCCGGCGCGGTCCGCCAACTCATCCATGAAGCACTCGATGGCGAATACGTTCGGCAGAGCCCCAAGCCCGCGAAGTGCGGAGGTACGCACGGGCGCCTGCCGCACCAGGTGATGAACCACGCGCCGTGCCGCGAAGTCATACAGAGGGAACGCATTGCGCGTACCGCCGCCGCCATTCGCCTCCGGAGGATCAGTGGGACGTGGATCCGGCGGGGGCGTCGGCAAAGCCTCGTGAGTGAGCATGTTGCCGCCGCTGCTCGGCCGCTGCACGTGCGTCGGCGACCAGATTTCCGCAGTCCAGTCCACGGGTTTTCCTGCGCCGTCCAGAGCGGCGCGCAGTGTGATGTGCATCGCCGGACCGACGGGTTCAAAACCGAACTCTTCCTCGCGCCGCCACTGCACGCGGATACAATGGTCCGGCACCTGCAAGGCGATCAGGGCGGCATCGACGGCGACGTCGTCAGCACCGTTGTGGCCGTAGCATCCAGCGCCATGCGCATGCCTCACCGTGATCGAGTCACTCGGGATACCCAGGACGCTCGACAGAGCGGTTTGCAGTGGATACGGCCCCTGCGTGTGCGACCAGACGGACAGATGGCCATTCCGGTATTCGGCCAACGCACAGGATGGTGCCATGGATGCATGCGCTACATACGGTCGTGAATAGCTTGCCTCGACAACGTTCGCAGTCGTTGCAGCAGGCAGCGGATCGCCGAGTACACGATCCACGGAAGGCTGGCCGACGAGCCAGGCCGCCTCCTGCTGTTCAGGCGTGATCTGCCGAACGTTCTGCCATTTCGCGTGCATTGGTGCCACTGCGGCTGCGCGCTGCACCACGCCCTCATCCGCACCGACGAAGGCAACGAAGTCACCAACACGGATTACGCGGAAATCGCCACGTTCGGCGCGCCGCACCGACGCCTCATCGAATGACGCGAGCTTCGCGCCACGGCAGGGCTGGCGCAGGATGCGCGCGTGCAGCGTATCAGGCCGCACCATGTCGTGCACGAAGGCGCCGCCGGAGATTTTAGCCGGCAGATCGCGACGTGGTGTCGACCGGCCGACATAGCGATAAGCCGTGTGCGGCTTCGGCTTCGCACTGCCTTCGATGTCGCGCGCGAAATCCTCGGTGGCGGCGAAGTTCCAGTAATCATGGCCGGTCGGTGCACCGGAACGATGGAACGCCCCGTCCTGGACCGACAGTTCAGCCGGGCTGCAATTCAGCCGCTGCGCAAGCCGATCCAACACACGGGTCCGGAGCTCCGCCGATACCAGGCGCACAGAACTGCCCGAGACCTCGATCGACTGGCTGCCCGTGGTCTGGCCTTCATCCGGTGCGTCCTGCGTATCGCCAGACAGCACGGAGATCCGGTCCAGATCCACATCCAGCTCATCAGCGGCAATTTGTGCGAGCGCGGTGACGTTGCCCTGGCCCAGCTCCACTTTGCCGACCGCGAGGCGCACGGTGCGATCCGCGTCAAAGCGGATCCACTTCTCCATGCGCCTGTTGTTCTGGATCGACAGCGGCAACGTGTCGCTCATGCGCCCTTCCCTTCCTGCATCATGGCCGCGGCCTTTTCGACGGCGCGCAGGATCCGCGGCTGCGCGCCGCAGCGACAGAGATGCTTGTCCAGCGCTTGCACGATCTCCGCGCGGGATGGCGATGGATTGCGATCCAGCAATGCCTTCGCGCTCATGATGATGCCGGAGAGACAGTAGCCGCACTGCCCCGCCTGCTCATCGAGGAACGCCTGCTGCAACGGATGCGGCGCCGCCGGCGTGCCCAGGGCCTCGATCGTCGTAACGCGGCCGCCGGCTGCAGTGCCAACTTCGCGCGAGCAGGCATGCACCGGCTGGCCGTCCAGCAGCACTACGCAGCTGCCACATTGCTCCAGGCCGCAGCCATAGCGCGTGCCCACCAATCCAAGCTGGTTGCGCAACACATCGAGTAAAGGCGTCGTGCCGGCCACGGCAATCTGCACGGGCCGGCCGTTGACAGTCAGTTCAATCATGCCGTGCGGCGCTGCACGTTCGCGCTCCTTACCGGGATGCCGGTCTGTTCGTAACAGACCTGGGCCAGTGCGGCGACACCTTCGCGGATCACCTCCTTCGACGGCAGCGCGAAACACAGGCGCATATACGATTTGGCAGGCTCGGGGTTGCAGACCCACTCAGGACCTGGATTGAAGTGAATCCCCGCATCCGCCGCGGGCTTCACCAGCTTCCGCACATCGACGCTGTCGGGCAGCTTGAACCACAGGAAGATGCCGCCCTTCGGCTTCCACATCTCGGCGCTGGTGCCGAACTCACGCTCGACCGCTTCGATCATCGTATCGAGCTTTTCTTTCAACACGTTGGTCAGTGCGCCAACATGCCGATCGAAATGGTTGGCGAAGTATTCAGCCACAATCATCTGATCCAGCGCGCCCGTGCCGCTGTCGGTCTTGCACGCGAGCATGCGCGACAGCACCGGCCAGTCGGACACCGCGTAGCCGACGCGCAGGGCAGGTGCCAGGGTTTTCGAGAAGGATCCGATATGCACGACCTGCTTCGGATCCATCGAATAAAGCGAAGGCGGCGCTTCGCCGGCCCAGACCAGATCGGCGTAACACTCATCCTCGAAGATCGCGACGCCATACTGCCGGGCCAGCGCCAGCAACTGCTGGCGACGTTCCATCGGCATGATACTGCCGGAGGGATTCTGGATGGTCGGGATCGTGTAGATGTATTTCGGCGTGATGCCCTTTTTCTTCAGGTCCTCCAGCGTGGAGGCCAACACGTCCAGCCTGATGCCGTCCTCGTCCAGCGGCACGCCCACGATATTCGCGCCAACGCGCTTGAAGCGATTGATGGCGCCGGCGTAGCAGAATTCTTCCAATATGATCGTATCGCCGGGATCGACGAACAGGCGGCTGATGATGTCGATGCCCTGACCTGACCCGGTCAGCACCAGGACCTCGTCGCGGGTGATTTTCATGCCGCGATGGCGGTTCAGCTTATCGGCAACCATCTGGCGCAGTCCGACATAGCCCTGCGGTCCCTGCGCCAGATTGTACATCGCCAACTTTGAGCCGTCGCGGCGCAGCACGGAGGCAGTCGCCTCGATCAGGCCTTCGATCGGAATCCGTTCCGGGTCATTGTGGCCGCCAACGAAATTGTACTTGGGGAAACCGGGGAAACGTGGCGCCGGGTCCGGCAAACCCTTCGCGAAATGTGATGTCAGATCGAATGCGGCGCTCATGATCGCTTCCTCCGTCGGCATTTGGCGAAGATTCGCATGGTGGACGGGGGGTGGCAAGGAAGGGTCCACACGGAGAACACAGGGAACCACGGAGAGCCACCGAGAATAGATGATCATGCGCTGCGCACGACAGCGATGGACCGAATAATCCTCGGTGGTTGTCAGCGGTCCTTCGTGTTCTCCGTGTGGACCCTTCCTTGCCTTGTCCCGCCTGCGCGACCATGTGCCAGCGGAAGGTTCAACAGGAGTAGCACCACATGGCCCATCGAAAGCCCCGCATGGTCGGCATGAACCATGTCGCCATAGAAGTCGGCGACATTGAGGAAGCGCTCGCCTTCTACGGCCGCATCTTCGAGTTCACGCTCCGTGGCAAGGGCAAGACCAATGCCTTCATCGACATGGGCGATCAGTTCATCAACCTCACCCAGGTCGCCAAGGACCATCGCGACAGTCCGCGCCATTTTGGTCTCGTTGTGGACGACCGCAGCGCGGTACCCGAGCTGGTGAAGGAGGCCGGCGGCGAATTGCTGGATGGCCCGTTCCTCGACTTCCTCGATCCCTGGGGAAATCGCGTCGAGGTCATCCAGTACAGCGACATCCAGTTCACCAAGGCGCCGCATGTGATGCGCGGCATGGGCCTGTCACTGGACAAGACCGACAAGGCGCGGCGAGAACTGGCGGAGAAAGGCATGGCACCGGAGCCGGCCTGACACCGCAAGGACCTAACTCCGCATGCCGACGCCGCTGCTGTTCGAACCCGTCACCTTTCGCTCCGTCACCGCGCGCAACCGCATCGTCGTCGCACCGATGTGCCAGTACAGTGCCAGCGATGGCCTGGGCGATGACTGGCACATCCAGCACCTGGGTGCGCGCGCCATGGGTGGTGCCGGCATTGTCTTCACCGAGGCCACCCATGTGTCGGCCATTGGTCGCATCACGCCCTGGTGCCTCGGGCTGTGGAACGATCAGCACAAGGCACTGCTGGCGCGAGTTGTGTCGATCATCGAGCGCGGCGGTGCCGTTCCCGGCATCCAGATCGCTCACGCAGGCCGCAAGGCGAGCACCACGCGGACCTGGGAGGGGAGCAAGCCGATCGCGCCAGACGACGGCGGCTGGGTCCCCGTCGCACCCAGCCCAATTCCGTTCCATCCGGGCGCGGTCGATCCTCACGCACTTTCCGCCGCCGAGATCGCCGACATAGCGGGCCAGTTCGCCGCCACTGCGCGGATGGCCCGCCAGGCCGGCATGAAGGTGGTCGAGGTACACGCGGCGCACGGCTATCTGCTGCACTCGTTCCTTTCGCCCATCTCCAACCACCGCAATGATGACTATGGCGGCGACCTCGAAGGGCGCAGCCGGTTCTTGATGGAAACACTGGATGCTGTGCGTGCGGAGTGGCCGGCCGACCTGCCGCTCTTCGTCCGGCTGTCCTGCGTCGATTATCTGCCGGGTGGGCTGACCATCGAGGACACGGTCACGCTCGCCCGGAAGATTGCGGCGCGCGGCGATGTGGATCTGATCGACTGCTCCTCCGGTGCGATTTCGCCGGACGTGCGCATCCCGACCCATCCCGGCTACCAGGTCCCATTCGCCGAGGCCGTGAAGCACGGCGCCAACATCGCCACCGGCGCAGTGGGCCTGATCACGGAACCCACGCACGCTGCCGAGATTGTCGC
>Ga0310811_10004135_pt1 | contig 18261 bp, 17 predicted proteins | sample YCmetagenome_FD_207642 | JGI IMG/M metagenome (GOLD analysis project Ga0310811, IMG submission 207642) | Soil microbial communities from experimental microcosm in Duke University, North Carolina, United States - YC | ecosystem: Engineered > Artificial ecosystem > Soil microcosm > Unclassified ...
AATGAACCGGTGCAGACCGATCTCTACCGCACCATAATTCGCTATCGGGTAGACCTCAACGCTTCCCGGTACCAGTACACGGGTTACTTTGCCGCAAATGTTTCTTTTTATGCCATCCAGCACATCTCTTTTAGAAGTGGACAAGCCGCCTTTATCGTGGTAAAACTCCAGGTTATCTGAAAATATCCTGGCCTGCGTTTCCATGTCGCAGTTGTTATAGGCGTTAAACAGCACGCTATCCATGTGTACAATCTTAGTATATAGCTCTTTGGATTCAGGAACATACTTGTAGCCATCCTGCGCATACGCTGTGGAAAAGGAAGTTATCAAGGCAAGTGCTGCAAAAGCAGTTATGAATAGTTTTGATAGTTTCATTGCAGACAGTTTTACTTAACTGCAATATATTAATATTATAAGATAAATTGCTGCTTATCAAAAGATGCCATAGAGGCTATAGAACCCTATCGGCAGACAAGCTCAGGGTGCCAACCTACTTATAAAGCTAGCACCCTGATTCTATAATAGTCCCAATAAAAGCTTAGTAAAATTATTCCAAAGTGATCTGTCTTCTGATACTTTCTTCCAGTGAGATAAAGGTTTCCGTGCGCTGAATACCTTTTACGCTCTGGATATGCTCGTTCAGAACCTCGCGCAGGTGATTGGTATCATGGCAAACTATCTTGGCAAATATACTGTAACCGCCTGTGGTGTAGTGCAGTTCCACAATTTCTTTGATGGCTTTCAGCTGTTTTACAGCCTCATGGTATTGCGATCCTTTTTCAAGATAAATACCCAGGAACGCGGTAATATCATAGCCTAGTTTCTGCGGATCAACCTCCAGGCTGGCGCCTTTTATAACACCCATTTCCTCCAATTTTTTCATGCGGACGTGGATTGTTCCGCCGGAAACGATCAACTCTTTGGCTATTTCGGTGTAGGGAGTTGTCGCATTTTTCATCAAAATCGACAAAATTTGGATGTCGAGATTATCAATTTCTAAATTTTGAGCTTTTCTGTGGGACATAAATTTTAATTTCGCTATTTAAATACAAGTTTAATTAAAATAAAATTAAAAATAAAAATATTTTATTGAAATATTTGCAAGAAATTGATAGTCCTATTAAATTTGTAATAAGCATTTAGATATTAGCGATCGTTCTTTAAATGTTTAAACATTGTTGGGTGGTGAAATTTTTGGCAGACACACCTCCTTGTCCCGGTGGCGGAGATCATGGGAAACCCCTTTGGGGCTAACCACTCCTTGAAGGTTCGACCCCTTCCCCAACAGCTTAAGTCAAAGGTCTGAAGCCATAAGTTGAGGGTTGTTACTCCTAACTTTCAGTTTGTGACTACAGACTCAGACTTAAATATCCTGTAGGATGGTGAAATTTTTGGCAGACACACCTCCTTGTCTCGGTGGCGAAGATAAATGGGAAACTTTCAGCAATGAGAATAACCACTTCGTGAAGGTTCGACTCCTTCTCCTACAGCCCTTCTCATAATTTAGGTTTATAATTGGTTAGTAAAGACCCCTGCCCATCAGGGGCTTTACTGTTTTTAGGCACTTCGTTTCAGTTGGCAGTTATTAGTTTGCAGTGGGCATCAAAAGCAAACTTTTATAAAAAGCTGCTTAATAAGGTGCAAACTGCCAACTTTCGACTCCAAACTGATTATTAATGCTATCTTTATAAAAATCACCTGCACATGATCCTTTTTTCTAAACGAAATCTATTTTACAGTGATTACAAATGGACTCCCTATGTGCCAAATGATCCGCGCACCAACGGCAAACCGGATGAAACGCACTTTACAAAGGATGAAGGCAACGAGGTGGTTTACCTCATCAACAAACTGATGATGATCTGGGATTACCGTTTTTCGAACACCGGCAACAAAATGGAAAAACTGATCCACGATAAAATGCCCAACGAGATAGATACCCAGGAAGCGGTACAGGAATGGGTTAAATCGAATCTTAAATTCTGACTTTGATCTATAGAAGTACTCCTTAATCTATATCCACCAATTTGCACATCTGCATATTCCCGCATCTGCACATTTACAAGTTGTAGACTCTCTCCCCAAAGTTGTGGAGTAATGCAACACTGATTTTCCTTTTCTAGCCGGAGGCCATACATAAAATGCCTTTTTTTCTGGTTTGGCACGGTTATGAGGCCATGGTTAATAACATTAATTAAAAAACACAACTATGAAAAAGTTAGCATTAATGCTGATGTTATCAGCTTTCACATTCTCTTCAATCGTAGCGTCAGCTTCAACCATGCAACAAGATACTACTAAGAAGAAAAAAGAAACAACTAAAAAAGATACCACAACTAAAAAGCCACAGCGCTAATCATTCCTGAAGGAGGTTTACCTTAATTAATTTAACCAAAACAATTGTTAAACTTCCTTTATTATTAATTCTTGAGAATTAGGAGGACGCCCCTTTCGAGGGGCGATTCTTTTTATTTTTATTATTTTGTAAAAAAATCCGGTCCCATGGCAAAAATCCTGATTGTTGATGATGATTCCACATTCTCTCAATTACTGGAGAATTTTTTGCAAAAAAAAAGGCATGAGCCTATTGTCAAGGCGTCTGTTAAAGCCGGATTAAATGCGCTTAAAGATGTCCCGTTCGATCTTTTGTTGCTGGACTACCGTCTTCCCGACGGCACCGGGCTGGATCTGCTCACTGAAACCCGCGCCACCAACATTTTGTTACCAACCATCATGATGACCAGTTTTAATGATGTACGGACAGCGGTTCGGGCAATGCATATGGGCGTTTTCGATTATATCACCAAACCGGTTAATCCGGACGAGCTGATATTGGTGATCGATAATGCTTTGTCATTAAAGAAAGCTAAATCAGACCAGGTCCAGGGTGTAATCAAAGGGACAGACCAGCAATCGAAAAAACTGGATGAGCATATTGAACTGATCGCTCCAACCGACCTTTCAGTATTGGTGCAAGGAGAAAGCGGAACAGGTAAAGAGTACGTAGCCCGGCAGATCCATCAAAAAAGTAAGCGCAGCTCAAAGCCTTTTATAGCGATTGATTGCGGCGCGCTTTCTAAAGACCTTGCCTCTAGTGAACTGTTCGGCCATGTAAAAGGTGCCTTTACCGGTGCTATTGCTGATAAAAAGGGCGTTTTTGAACAGGCTGACGGTGGTACGCTATTTATGGATGAAATAGGCAACCTGGATTATGAGGTACAGATAAAACTATTGCGTGCGTTACAGGAAAAGATCATCGTACCGCTTGGGGGACACAAGCATACTGCCATTGATGTAAGGATAATAGCTGCAACTAATGATGAACTGGTAACCAGTGTAAATGCCCGCTTATTCAGGCTCGATCTGTATCACCGCATTAACGAATTCAAAATTCAGCTTCCGCCTTTAAGGCAGAGATCAGCGGATATGGATTCTTTCATCACATTTTTCATTGCTGAGGCAAACCGCGATATCGGTCGCCGGGTAAGCAGGATAAGTGATGAGGCTTTGGAGATACTGCACAACTATGATTGGCCGGGTAATTTACGCGAATTGAAGAACGTGATCCGGCGGATGGTTTTGCTGACACCGGGTGATGAGGCAAGTACAGAGTCGTTACCTGATGAGATGTTCCTTTTCGTTTCACAGATACAGGAAAAACCGGATTCTGACCTGAAATTTCAGAATGAGATGAACGAAAGAAAACTGATTCAGAAAGTACTGGCAGATGTGCACAATAATAAATCGCAGGCTGCAAAACTGCTGAATATCGACAGGAAAACTTTATACAGTAAACTGGAAAAATACGGTCTGGATAACGCGGTTTAACTCACCTTAGAATTGTAATCAATAACTTCCCCGGTAAAGTCCTGCAATTGATTCAAAAGCCCCAGTATCTCCTCTGCATCATCTTGAGAGAACGAGCCGTCATTATGCAATCTGACTTCAATCATTCTGAATTTACCAGCAAGAGACTTGTTGCCAATCTGTGCAGTCCGGCCGGCAATACGGTGCAGTAACAATACGACAGACTTTGCATCCCCGGTACTAAGTATATCGCGCAATGTGACAATGTCATTGATACTATCATCGGCAAAGCGTTTTAAAATTCCGGCTCCCATAACCGGGTCCCCAAATGTTAGTTTGTCTATCGCTTTTTGATCAAGGGTAAACTCTTTGACAGGTTTGTTCCGACGCTGCTTCTTCAGCATGTCCATCAACTCTTTTTCAGTAAATGGTTTTGTAAGGATACTGTCGAATCCGCCTTTGAGCGCGATCTGATGTTCCTCGGGCATAACCTGCGCCGTTAATGCACAAATGTGTGTGCCCGATGAAACCTTCGGCCGCATCAGGTGGCAAAGTTCAATACCGTTCATTTGCGGCATCCTGATATCTATCAGCAGTATTTCAACATCATTATCCCACGCGGTATTTAATATTTCACCCGGTGAGCCAAAGCCCCTGCATGAAATACCATTCCGTTCAGCCCATTGACTTACCAGGTCGACAATAAAAGGATCGTCATCCACTATCCATATTTTGCCCGGATAATCTATCTGAATCAACTCTGTTAAAGCAGTTTTGGTTACCGCTGACTCTGGCGCGATCTCGAATGGCATTTCAAATGTAAAACAGCTCCCCTCACCTAATTTGCTTTTTACCCAGATGCTTCCGTTTTGTAATTCGACTAATTGTTTGGTAATAGCCAGACCTAATCCTGTACCATTTTTATTTTGCAGATTGCCTTCAGCCTGCTCAAACTCTCCAAAAATACGGTCACAATCGACTGCAGAAAGCCCGACTCCGGTATCACTGATGTCAAAGCGAAGGTTAGTTCGCTGACCAGATCTGAATGACGTCACCGCTAACCTCACCTCGCCTTCGTTGGTAAACTTGATCGCATTACCCATCAGGTTGTACAATATCTGCCTTAGCCTGAACTCATCGCCAAATACAAAGTGGTCGGTAGAGAGATCAAAATGAGTCTTGAGGTCGATCTGTTTACTTGCAGCCTGCGGGCGCATCACAGATATCACTTCGCTCAATAATGCACGCAGATCGAAAGCCTCGCGGCTGAATGTGAATTTGCCGGATAGTATCCTGTTATAATCCAAAACTTCGTTAACGATATGCAGCAGGTGATTGGATGAGTTATAGATCGCTTCTATGTTTTCGGGCTTTGGATAAGCCTCATTTTTAACCAGTTCCGTATATCCCAATATCGACTGCAGCGGCGTCCTGATCTCATGGCTCATGTTGGAAAGAAACCGGTGTTTTGCCAGCGCATGGAATTCTGCCTCTTCTTTAGCTAATTCTATTTGCTTACGGTAGCGGTTAATGCGCGTAACATCCCGTAGAATAAGGTATACCAACAGGCAGATAAATAAAAAGAACAGGCCCATGATAAGCCCGATACGTTTCACGCTGTCTGTTACCACCTGTTTTGCCATTAAACTGCTTGCGTTTGATTGGGCCAGTGCTTCAGCCTCAATTCTTTTCAAAATAAGTTGTATCTGGCGGACAATTTTTGCGTTGGTACGATCCAGCATACCTTCTCTATGAACAAACAGGGTACTGCTTTTTTGCCGGGTGTTTTCCATGTTCCGGATCACCTTTCCTACCCCCATCAGCATGCTGTCGCGCATAGCCAACGCTATCGTATCTTTTTTCTCCCGGAGTTCCGAATCGACTACACTGTAGGCTTGCTGCCTGGTTTGTGAGTCGACCGTAGCATTAGTTGCTTTATGACCGCCGAAAAGCCGCTTAAAAAATCCTGGATGATTTACTTCTGTCGTTTTTTCGGGAACAGGGGGGTAGTAGGTTGTGGTGTTTGTTTTTTTAACAGAGGTGGTTACCATGCTGTCCGTTTGCGCGGCACTCTTGTTAACCATATCATGCAACTGTTCAACCTGTCGGGAAAATTGTTTGTAATTGATCAGACCGGAACGGATATTCAAATAATCGACGTATAGTTTATCCCGATCATCGAGAAGCCTTTTTAAAGTATTCAGTCGTTTGAGTTGAGTTGGCCTGTCGGGGTAAAGGTTCTTAAGGGTGTCTATTTTTTGCCCCAGCTTTTGAGTTTCACTCAGGAAGTTATTATTGCTATTGTTTTTCTTATCTACAAAGACTTGAACCTGCTCCATGCGATTCATCTTCATGGATATTTCATGGATCAGCCTGAGCTTATCGTTTGGCGCCGTAACAGTATCAAAAGAATCCAGGAGAGTTGCAAATGTTTTTTCCGTTGTCTTCCAGGCGAGGACCGCCAACAAGCAAGCCAGTAAAGATGCCAGCATGATCTTGCCTTTAACAGAACTAACAAACCCAAATGGAGATACGTCGTTTGGCATTAAACTAATCAGAGATCATTCAAAAATCCTCCCCCCGAACGTTTTGAACAATTTGAATAGATTATTGTTTGGATGCTTTTTATGGTTACTGGTTTCTCACACTGGTTTCAGTTTAAAACTGAAACCACGGATCACGGCAGTTTAAAACTGCCGGACATCAGGAGGCATTCAGTCGCAGGCTGAAGCCAGTTTTATTAATAATGCAAACTGCCAACTCCTAACTGCCAACTGGCTACTCCTTCTCAAACCTAGCTGCCCAACCCCCACCGGAAGCCATAGAAATTTCAATGTGATCTTTTGCTGTCACTGTTATCTCTTTTCGGATGTAATCTGTTGCATCGCGGTCTGCATTAATGCCGTCTTCAAATATGATGGCTTTGTATTTGCCTTCACCGAGGAAAGAAAGATCGATGTTGATCTTCCTGTCGCTCCAATTCGTCATGGAACCTCCATACCAGGTTTGTCCTTTGCGGCGGGCTATAGTCACATATTCACCTACTTTACCATTTACGGCAAAGGTTTCATCAAAAACAGTAGGCACAGCGGCAATGAAATCGGTGCTTTCTTTTTCCTTCATATAAGCCGTCGGGTTATCCGAAAGCATTTGGAGCGGGGCTTCGAAAATGGTATACATCGCTAACTGGTGGCTCCGTGTTCCCTGGCTCATCGGGTTGCTGTTTACGGGGCGGAAAGCAGATTTTGATGCGTTGCGCATAGCCCCCGGCGTATAATCCATCGGCCCTGCAAGCATGCGGATGAATGGGATGCTTACGTCATAACCCGGTTGGTTATCTGTTCCCCACTTCATATTTTCCATACCTTTTACGCCCTCGCAATTGATCACATTCGGAAAAGTACGCTGCAGACCGCTTGGCTTGTACATGCCATGATAATCGATCAGCAAATGATTAGTAGCTGCTTTTTGTGCCAGGTCATAAAGTGAGCTAACCGCCTTTTGGTCATCCCGATCAATAAAATCAATCTTAAACCCTTTCACACCCATTTTGGCATATTTGGCAAATAGCCTATCAGCATCGCGGGTAATCGCATACCAGGTAGACCATAGGATAACGCCTACCTTTTTCTGCTTACCATAATCGACAATAGTTTGCACATCCAGCTTAGTTTTATTCAGATCGAAGTCGTCCGACCAGCCTTCGTCAATAATAATGTATTCCAGCTTATTTGCTGCTGCGAAATCGATATAATATTTATAAGTGGGTACATTAATACCTGCTTTAAAATCCACACGAGTAACGTTCCAGTCGTTCCACCAGTCCCAGGCCACTTTGCCGGGTTTTATCCATGATTCATCTACAATTCTTGAACGCTCAGCTAAGCGTTGTACCATGTCATTATTGGCCAATTGCCTGTCCTCAGTGCTGATCACCACTACCCTCCACGGAAAGCTGCGCACCCCGGTCGATTTGGCGATATAATTTGCCCGGTCGTCCACCACTAAATTGATCCTGTTTATGGATTCTTTAGTTGGGTATTGAGCAAAAACGCCGTTCAAGCCATTCTTTCCACGCCCTGTCACATACATGCCCGGGTAATTTTGCAGGTCAGCCTCCAGTATGGCCGCTTTCTTGCCATTTCCCAGATCAACCAAAACCGGGAGGAAAGCCAGCGAATCCTTCTTTATGTCCGACAAATTGATATTATCATAATGCGACTCAAAAGACGTAGTGAATTTATCGTGATTGCGGTAATCATTCACAAATGGCAGAAACGCCTTGTCGTCATCCTTAAAATTGAAATTTGCTTCTTCGTTTTTAACGATGATATCGCCTTTCCTGGTCGACACAAAACGGTAAGCTACGCCATCATTATAAGCCCTGAAAGCAACCCCGTAATCTCCCTTGAAAGTTAAAAGCAACTGGTTAAAATGGTCGCGTATGTTATCCTTTTTGTAGATGGGTGTATGTATCTCCTGGTTCACCGACGTGCTTTTAGCCGATTTTACCACTGCGTTTTTGCCAAAGTCGCCGCCCTTTTCAATCGTCATAGAAATTTCTGAGGGTGTGATCACTTCGGTCTGTTCATGATTTACTGACCATTTGATGTTTTTATCAATCGATACTGTAACATCGATCTTTCTATCAGGCGATTTTACATGGTAAACTTTTTCACTTTGCGCAAAAGCAGTAGAAAAACACAAAAGAGTACAGAAGGAAAACAAAAGCAAGGATTTCATCGGGATGCGGTTAAAAAGGAAACGGTTTAAACTTAGCCTAAGCTAAATAAAAACCGTATCAATGACAATTTTGTTTTGTTTGAGTCCGAAAGTCCGCATAAGTCCGAAAGACTAAAAAGTAGACAGTCCCTTAATTCCGGACTTTCGGACTTTAATTCGTCTGCTTATACACCCTCACATAATCCACGTACATGGTTGCAGGCAGCAGGCTTTGGTTAACCGGTGTATTCGGGAAATTCCCACCCATTGCAAAATTCAGAATAATGAAGAAAGGCAGATGGAATGCTCCAGTGGTATTGATGTTATCCTTAATATTCCCGGTTTGATAAAGTGTATCGTCAACGTACCATCTGATCTCATTTTTATCCCATTCTATAGCGTACACATGATAATCACTCACAGTAGGCACGTTGAGCGTACTACCGTATTGCGAATGCTGATTGTTTATTGCCCAGTGCATGGTGCCATAAATGGTACCGTTGTCATTCACATGTTCCATAATGTCCAGCTCGCCACAACCCGGCCATGGAACGGTTTGTATGTTTGATCCCAGCATCCAGAAGGCAGGCCAGAAACCCGGCCCCATCGGTACTTTAATACGTGCTTCTATACGACCGTAAGTGGGCGCTTCTTTACCTTGCGTGGTCATACGTGCAGAAGTATAAGGCTCATTACCTACGCTCTCCTGTTTTGCCGTGATCATCAGGTTGCCACTGCCAACTGTAGCATTGGCCGCCTGGTAATATTCCAATTCGTTATTGCCCCAACCGCCGCCGCCTGTTTCAAAGTTCCATTTGCTGGTGTCGACAGTAGTGCCATCAAACTCATCCGACCAAACTAAAGAGTAAGTCGGTTTTGTGGTAGTGGTTGTCGTATCCACCGGTTTAGGCGGAGTTGGCGTTGGATTATTCGGAGTTGAATTATCTTTTTTACTACACGAGACCAATATCAAAGGCAATACAAGCGCTGCCAGTGCAACGGTCCTGAATCTCTTTTGGTGGGGTAATGTCATATCTTTCAAATACTTAATATACGATTTATAAGTAAACCCGGTTGCTGTTCTATTTTTTGCCTAAACCCAAAGCTTCGATATAACCTTTGTTTGGTCTGCAATTTTCAAAGCGGCTATTATTGATAAAATCATACAATGCCTTTTTGATCAGCTCACGATCAGCGGGAGTGGCTTTTCTGATCTCCTCAAAATTTGCACGGGATTTCTCGGTGTACTCAATGATCTTATCATAGCCTGCTGGAACATCAAAAGTGACAAAGCCTGCCACATTATCCATCTTTTTATAGGGCCAGTAATGCCAGCCTATATTGTTTTCTTCCAGCACCTTTTTGAAATCTCCTACCCAAGCATCCTTGTTTTCGCCGGTTTCGCCGCAATAGATAGGCACATTGTATTTGTTGCTGAAGTCGATATAATCCTGTATGACCTGTTTTGTTGGATCGGTCCAGTATTTATGGAAAGTATATATCGTTTTTGAATCAAACGGGGTGCCGAACGCTTTGAAATTGCTATCCCATTGCGCACCACCTAATATTACGATGTGGTTTTTATCGACTGTACGGATTGCCGCGGTGATCGTTTTATAAACAGGCTCCAGTGATGGGTTTAGTTCGGCAGCGTTGAAATAAGTAGCAATAGGCTCATTCAATAAATCATAACCCATTATGATGGTCTCATTTTTATAATGATCTGCAATACGTTTCCAGATATCAGCCGTCAACTGCTGACTGGCTTCACTCTTAAACAGGAACGGGTAACCATATCCATCATCAATATTATCACCAGTTTGACCACCTGGTGCGCTGTGCATATCCAGTATCACATAAATACCTTCCTTTTTGCACCAGCCTATCACCCTGTCGAGCAATTCAAATCCCCTGTCCGGATTATTTTCTCCCAGGTAATCCTCCTTAGTAAATAATCTATAGCTGAATGGTATACGGATAGAATTAACGCCTATAGTCTTCAGGTAATGAATGTCGCCTTCTTCAATATAACTATGCAGGTATTTTTCCCAGAAAGCTTTGGCTTCATCAGGACCGATCAGTTCGGTTATGGCCTCATTGATCAACCGCGGAGAGTTAACGCTTTTGAACTTGAACATATACCCTTCGGGGATAAGCCAGTTGCCCAGGTTGGTGCCGCGCATCAGGAAATTTTTGCCATCAGGAGTTACGACGTCTTTACCTTTTACTCCGATAAAACCATTGGTTTGGGCGCTCGAAAAAAGCGGAAAACAGAGCATTACCCCTATGATAAGGCGCAGGAGATTTGTCTTCATGATTGGTTTTTAAAATCAATATGCCCGCTTTTACGCAGGCATATCTTCAGGTTTGCAATTGGTTGATTAGTTGTTTGCAGATGCAATATAGTATTAATTTTACTTAGTGTACAAAATACATGCTAAAAAATATTTCTTTTTTGCCGAAATGTTAATACAGGCTCGTATTTTTAACAAGAAATGAAAAAATAATATCGTTTAATAAGTTCCTATGAAAATAAAAGCTGCCTTTGTTATAGCCGTATTTTTTCTTTTCGCCTCGATAACATCCTTTGCGCAAGAACTGAAAGTGGCAGTTGCCGCTAATTTGCAGGGGGTGATTAAAGTATTGGGCAAAGATTTTAAAGAAAAGACCGGTATTGAGATTCAACCTATTGTAGGATCGTCCGGCAATTTATCAACCCAGATAAAAAACGGTGCACCGTTTGATATGTTCCTTTCGGCAGACATGGGTTTCCCGGAAACATTAGCTAAAGAAGGCTTCAGTACAAAAGAACCAGCTGTTTATGCTTATGGCAGCCTGATCATTTGCAGCTCGCAGAATATCGGTTTTGAGAATTGGGAGCGGTTATTACTGAGCAGCCGTGTTAAGAAAATTGCTATTGCTAATCCCACGATTGCACCGTATGGTAAAGCTGCAGAGGAGTCGCTTAAATTAAAAGGTGTTCTGGATGATATCAAATCAAAACTGGTTACCGGCGAGAGCATATCGCAGGTGAACACTTATATCACAACCGGGACGGTGGATGTTGGCTTTACCACACGGGCATTAGTAAAAGATGTGGAAGGCAAAACCACCATTTATTGGAAAGAGATAGATCCAAAAAGCTATACACCCATAAAGCAAGGCATGATCATCCTTAAACAAAGCAAGGATGTTGCTAATGCGCAAAAGTTTTATGATTATATGCTGAGCCCTGCCGCCAAAAAGATATTGAAGGAATATGGGTATGGGATATAATCAATCAGAGAAAAATATTTAAGGATGCGATGGCTTCTATCAGAAAATCATTTCAAAATGGAGGCACCTACGGAGCCCTTCGACTTATGATTTTGTCTACAAACAGGAAGCTCCTACGGAGCTGAAATCAAAAAATTATCGACTCCATAGGAGTCACCTGTTTATAGCATTCCCAGATAGATGTTCGTGGCTCCGTAGGTGCCTCCTTCGCAGAAATATTTTAAAAGCGATTTACATGGATGATTTTATTGCCATCGCTATTATTTTTAATAAATGGACTTAACCCCAATATGGCTCACCTTAAAACTGGCAGCTATCACCACCGTGATATTGCTGGTCATTGGTTTACCGTTGGCTTATTGGTTGTCAAAAGGCAGATCGATAGCTAAGATTATACTGGAGGCCATCATTACCATGCCGTTGGTATTGCCTCCATCTGTATTGGGGTTTTACCTGCTAATGGCGTTCAGTCCTAAACATGGCATTGGTGAGTGGCTGCATAATACATTTGATATACAGTTGGTGTTCTCTTTTAAGGGATTAGTGCTGGCTTCCATAATTTACAGCATGCCTTTTATGATCGGGCCGATAAAGTCCGCTTTGCAGCAATTGCCGCTGTCACTTTCACAGGCTTCGTATACATTAGGTAAATCGGAAAGGGAGACCTTTATTAAAGTATTACTGCCTAATATTCGGGCTTCGGTATTAACGGCTGCAACACTCACTTTTGCGCATACTTTGGGAGAGTTTGGTGTAGTGTTGATGATAGGCGGTAATATCCCGGGGGTGACCAGGGTGGCATCCATTGCTGTTTATAATTCAGTGGAGACCATGGATTATAATGCTGCCAATATTTATTCGATGATTTTGTTCTGCATTACGTTTGCGATGGTTATATCAGTTTTCGTGTTCAATAAATATAAAGCTAAAAGCCCTTTAGAATGATCAGCATCGATATAGAGAAAAAGCTAAAGGCTTATCCTGGCGAACAGGTGCTGAAGATTGCGGCGCAGTTTGAAAGCAGTAGTATTACTAAAATATACGGACCGTCAGGCGCCGGGAAATCTACTTTTTTAAAGGTCATTGCCGGACTTGTTGAACCTGAACGCGGAAAAATTTTGGTTGATGATGTAGTTTGGTTAGATACCATATCAAAAACATCTATTTCGCCCCAAAAGCGGAAAGTGGGCTTTGTATTCCAAAACTATGCGTTGTTTCCCAACATGACTGTGCAGCAGCACCTGGAGTATGTATCGGATGACGCCCAATGGATCAACCGATTGCTTATTATCGGTAAGTTGGAAACGTTTACCTCTCATAAACCCGAACACCTTTCGGGTGGACAACAGCAACGCCTGGCTATTTTACGGGCGATGGCTATCCGGCCAAAACTAATGCTGATGGATGAACCATTTTCAGCTCTTGACCCTAAGATGAAATCGGAACTGATACCCGGACTAAAATCGATATGGGACGAGTTGGAGACGACTGTGCTTATCGTAAGCCACAATCCGTGGGAGTTGGAGGGATTGACAGCGCGAGAAATGGAGATCAACCCAATATAAATCCGTAGAGACGCGATGCATCGCGTCTTTTTGCAGGGAGTACAGAGACGCAATGCATTGCGTCTCTACGATAGGTGTTCCTTGATAAAATCTTTACACCCCATTTCAATCAATTCAAAAACTGGCTCAAACTGGGTATCATCATAATATGGATCCGGGACCTCGCGGTTGCCTAACAGCAATTTCACTTTTGCTGCCGATTCTTCATCAGGCGCCATATTCAGCACATCCGACAGGTTGTATTTATCCATCACCAGGATATGATCGAAATCACTAAAATCCTTTCTCCTGAATTGCCGGCAAACCTGCTTGCTGATATCGATACCATGATCGCGGGCGGTGCGGACTGAACGCCTATCCGGTCCTTCGCCCACATGCCAGCCGCCAGTCCCTGCAGAATCAATCTGCCAGTCAAGTTCCTGCTCATCAGAAAGATGCTGCATAATACCCTCCGCCAGCGGCGAGCGGCAAATATTACCCAGGCAGACCATTAGTATCTTCATTTTAGTTGGAATGGTTGTAAAGGTTGTATTGGTTGAAGTGGTTGGGTGATTGTTTGTAAAACAAAGAAGTTGGATTTATAAAAGTTGTAGAAGTTGGGGTGGTTAGAGTTTCTTTCTTAAACTAATACAACCTTTACAACTTCTACAACCACTCCAACCAACACTAACCAAAAATTGCATTCAACACTCCAGCCAAACGAACCCCGGCTTTCAGTAACTGTTCATTAACTGTACCGATGTGCTCGAAATTGTATTTGTAGCCATTAAGCGAATCACCATTTTTGGTTTCGCTGTACAATTTATTGGCGATCTGGCTTGATTCAAATATCCACTGACTGATCGGCGCTTTTTGCCATTCTGAGCGTTGCTCGGTGGTGGTATGGTTGATCATGGCAGTATATTCGGTATAGCTCAATTGCTGGAATTCGATCAGCTGCGAATCCCAAACAGAGTGCAAATTTGTAGGGTTGTTGAACCAGGTTACTTTGATGTCGTTGCCACCTTTATCTTCGGTATGGCCCACATGCAATGGCTGATGAATGTCCTCTACAATATGGATCACCATGCGCAGGTATAATAGCTTGTTTTCTTTGCTCAGGTCTTTCTTTTTCAATTCAGCGATCAGGAAATTAAGCTTGGTATAAGCATCTGCTTTGGTATCCTGGTTTAAAAAATCCTGTAGCTCGGGCAAGGTGTATTGTTTATCCAGGTCAACATAATGCCAGGCTGATAAGTAATTGTAGTTTGGATCAGATTTGATAAAATCGGCCCAGTTGCTGGTAATGGCAATGCTTTCATCGCCCAAAATTGCTTTTATGGCTGCACGGGCTTTCGCGGTTAAATAGCTGTCGGCAATTTGTCCGGCTACGCGGTGACCTTCGGTTCCCCATGCCATAGACTGCAGCGGTGCATAGATGATAGCAGCGCCGATGACCAGTTTTTTAAGGAAATTCAGTTTCATTTTACAATGGTTTTGGATTACAGGTAGTATGTTTTATTAAATGTGCATTGATAGGTATGACGTTGGATGTACTTGCAAACTGGATCAACGAGTCCGTTTGTTTTTTTATTTTAAAGGCTTCTTCATAAACGCCGACGCGTAAGCAGCCCGGGTTTTCCTTCAATGAATAGTCAGGATTGCAGAATTGCCCTTTTATAAATAAAGTGTCGTTACGTTGCCGGTAAGTGCCTTTAAGGTATTCGGACCAATGACCCGAATGCACACAGGTATCTGCGCTATTATTCACCTTACTAAAGGAGTTCATTTGTATAAAAAACGAATCGCAGCTAAACCTTAAATGATACAGCGAATACTCCAGCAGTCGGCTTTGATTTGGAACAGAATCCTGCTGCCATTCGCCTTGAAGATAAACCTCACCTTTACCCTGAACGTTTGGGTTGAACGAGCAACCGTTTAGTAAGGTAAAAGCCGAAAGGTAAAAGGTGAAAGGTAGAAGCCAGAGGCGGAAAGTTTTTCGCATTAGTATATTTTAAACGGGGTGTCATGCTGAGGCTCTCGAAGCATGGTGGGGCAAAGGCCTCTACGCGCCGCACTTCGACTGAGCTCAGTGTGACACCCATTTTATGAGTTATAGTATCTACTTCAAACTTCCAATCATATCTTCAGGACGCACCCACTGGTCAAATTGCTCGTTGGTGAGTAAGCCTAAGCCGATAGCGGCCTCGCGAAGCGATGTATTTTGTTTCAATGCAGTCTTGGCAATTTTAGCAGCATTCTCGTAACCGATATGCGGGTTTAATGCGGTAACCAGCATCAATGAATTTTCCAGGTGCTTTTTGATGCCATCGTAATTCGGCTCAATGCCTTTTGCGCAATGATCGTTAAATGATACGCAGGCATCACCAATTAAACGTGCCGATTGCAGGAAGTTAGCTGCCATTACCGGTTTAAATACATTCAGCTCATAATGGCCGTTTGCACCACCAATTGATATGGCTACGTCATTACCCATTACTTGTGCTGCTACCATAGTAACTGCTTCGTTTTGGGTTGGATTCACTTTACCCGGCATAATAGATGATCCGGGCTCATTATCCGGAATATGGATCTCGCCAATACCCGAACGTGGACCAGAAGCCAGCAAACGGATATCGTTAGCGATCTTCATTAAGGAGACAGCGATTTGCTTTAAAGCACCGTGACTCTCTACAATGGCATCATGAGCAGCCAATGCTTCAAATTTATTTTCAGCCGTACGAAATGGCAGGTTGGTGAATTTCGCGATGTATTCGGCCACTTTTACATCATATCCTTTTGGTGTGTTGATGCCGGTACCAACAGCAGTACCTCCTAATGCTAATTCTGACAGGTGGTCCAACGTATTTCTCAGAGCTTTCAGTCCATGATCCAACTGCGATACATAACCAGAAAACTCCTGGCCCAAAGTAAGTGGGGTAGCATCCATCAGGTGAGTACGGCCGATCTTTACCACGCTTTTGAATGCTTCTGATTTGGCTTTCAGTGTATCGCGCAGTTTTTCAACGCCCGGTATGGTCACATCGATCAGCATTTTGTATGCCGCGATATGCATGGCAGTAGGGTAAGTATCGTTTGACGACTGAGATTTGTTTACGTCGTCATTTGGATGGATGAAGGTTTTGCCTTCGCCCAGTTTGTTGCCTTGCAATACGTGCGAGCGGTTAGCAATCACCTCGTTTACGTTCATGTTGGATTGCGTACCGGAGCCTGTTTGCCAGATCACCAAGGGAAACTCAGCAGCCAGTTTGCCTGCTAATATTTCGTCGCAAACCTGTGCGATCAGGTCGCGCTTTTCGGCTGGTAATACACCTAAGTCGGTATTGGTATAGGCTGCGGCCTTTTTCAGATAGGCAAAAGCAGCTACAATCTCCTTCGGCATAGATGCCTCCGGACCAATTTTAAAGTTATTGCGTGAACGTTCGGTTTGTGCTCCCCAGTATTTATCGGCAGGTACCTGTACCTCGCCCATGGTATCGTGTTCAGTTCTGAAACTCATGGTATTTGTAATAAATTATTTGCGGGGCAAAGTTAGGGTTTTATGCGAAGTGCGTTGATAGGATTGAGTAATCTTTTTACTACATTTTTATAGTTCATTTTTCCGAACCATCGTAATTATAATCTTCAAGTGTCCACTCAATCATCACCTCTTTTATCCAGTTGATAAAACTATCATTGCATCTTTCCACTTCATCATTGCTTTTATAGTCACAATCATGTTGCCAAAAAACAATCGGACAAATTCCTTCCTTCAAATGCAATAGATCCAAACAATAGTGATTGCCATACCCATCTGGTGAAAAAGGCAAAAAACTTACTGGCATTTTATTGTCTGCATGGACATGCTCGGAGTTATAAATTTCATCAAGTGATGATCCTCGTAATTTCTTATCAATACCATACACCTCTGTTCCATCTAAAGAAAGTCCATTATGTTTTGCCATGATATATTTAAAATCAAAAGGAAGTTCAAAATCTATCTCCCTTTCAAACAATTCCATCCTGCTATCATCAATAGGTGGGCCTAAATAAAGCATATCTGGAGAAAACTTTGAGAGCTCAGCTATTAACTTATCGCATTCATAAATCAATTTAATCATATATAATTTGGCTGTTTTCTTATCAATTAGATAAATATGAGTTTAGCTATTTTCTTTCCTTTCGTCGTCGGCTTAGGTTTTAATGAACTGGCATATTGATAACTCAACTCAAAACTCTCTCGGCGTATTAGCCAGCCAGCTATCCAAGGCTTTCACCTGATCATCATGCTCGCTCATCCATTTAGTATTAGCGTCTTTGTTGGTACTTAAGCTTACTACTCGGGTGAATGCGGGCATATTGTCGCTTTTAGCCAGTTTATAAAAATAATCGACAAAAAACTTATCGTAAAAATCTTTATCCGTTTTCTTTTCTATTGTTTCTCCGGCAATAGTGAATATGCTTTTCAGCTCATATTCCAGCAAGTCCATGCCTGTTAGCTTTTTATTTTGGCCAGTCAATACTGTCATCGAGATAGCCAGGTTCATTGCCTCATTTGCCTGGTTGCCCTTGGATGAAAGTATAATAGTGTTTTTTCCGCTGGCATCCTTCAATACACCTCCCTGAAAAATATGCTGGATATTGCCGAATGCCTCAGCTGCTTGTGGTCCTTGCGGGTTCAGCAACAGAAAGCTGCAAAAGCCCATCAATGCATTCACGCGCTTATTTTGATGAAAAGTAACCAATGCATACATACGCAAACTGCTGGCGTGTTTGGGGTCGAGTTTAATAGCTTCAATAGCATTTGCTTCCGCCTCCGCAAATTGTTTGTTCCTGAAATAGGAAAGTCCCAGGTTGTAATATAAACGTTGATATTTTGGGTTGATCTGTATCCCATTCTTATAAGCTTCAA
>Ga0310811_10004136_pt1 | contig 18260 bp, 12 predicted proteins | sample YCmetagenome_FD_207642 | JGI IMG/M metagenome (GOLD analysis project Ga0310811, IMG submission 207642) | Soil microbial communities from experimental microcosm in Duke University, North Carolina, United States - YC | ecosystem: Engineered > Artificial ecosystem > Soil microcosm > Unclassified ...
AAAAAACTAACTGCAATGAGACAAACCAAACTAACCGCATTGGGTAGCCTGCTGGCTTGCTGCCTGTTTGCCTTTTCCTTCAGCCAGGCACAGGAATCCAGCCCGGCCCTGCGCATCAAAGGCTCCGTAAAAGGAACCGATGGGACGGCCCTGCAGGGAGTTACCATCGCCCTTTCCTCCCGTAAAACGGTGGCCACCATCACCGATGCCTCCGGCAACTTCATCCTCAACATCCCCGCCGCCAGGGCCGGCAAAGACCTTCAGCTGGAATTCAGCTACATAGGCTTCCAAACCAAACTGGTTAAACTGGACCCCGGACAAACGGAAATAACGGTCTCCCTCGAAGCAGGCAAGTCCACCCTGAATGAAGTCGTCGTCACCGCCCTGGGCATCAGCCGCCAAAAACGATCCCTCGGTTACGCAGTCACGGAAGTAAAAGGAGAAGAATTCACACAGGCCCGGGAAAACAATGTCGCCAACGCCTTGTCAGGGAAAGTAGCAGGGGTGAATGCAGCAGGACTCTCCACAGGCCCCGGCGGCTCCAGCCGCGTCACCATCCGGGGAAATACTTCGCTCGGTAATGATAACCAGCCCCTCTATGTCATCAACGGGATGCCGATGGACAACTCCGTACCCGGTGGCGCCCCCACCGTTAACGGGATCACCAACAACGTAGACAAGGGGGACGGGATCGGCGGGATCAACCCGGATGATATCGAATCCATCAGTGTACTGAAAGGAGGAACCGCTGCGGCCCTTTATGGCTCCCGCGCCAGTAACGGCGTCATCCTGATCACCACCAAAAAAGGCCGGGCCCAGAGAGGCGTAGGCGTGGAATACAACTCCACCGTCACCCTGGATAACGTAGCCGTTAACCCCGACTTCCAATACCAATATGGCCAGGGCCTCGACGGGGTCATGTCCACAGACCTCAACAGCGCACAAGCCTCCGGAAGAAAGTCCTGGGGCGCCCTTATCGACGGCAATACCAACTATGTAGCCGTTGACGGCAAGACACATCCCTACACGGCGAAGAAACATAACCTCCAAAACTTCTATCAGACAGGCTCCACCTTTACCAACAGCATCGCCTTCGCAGGTGGAAATGAAAATACGACCTACCGCTTCTCCGCAGCAGACCTCAACAGCAACGGCATCCTGCCCGGTACGGTTTACAATCGCAAAACACTCAACCTGGCCCTCAGCAGCAAACTGGGGAGTAAAATATCCATCGACGCCCTCGCACAATATAATCTCGAGACGGGCCGCAACCGCACCGGCGCCGGAGACGCCCTGGGCAACCCCAACTGGACCCCGCTGGAGATCGCCAACACCGCCGATGTCCGCTGGCTCAAACCCGGTTATGACTCACTCGGCAACGAAAAGATCTGGAATGATGCCGCCATCGCCTCCAACGGGTACTTCGTGATCAATAAATATAAAGAGAACGATACCAAAAATCGTTTCATCGGCCAGGCCTCCATTTCTTATGAATTACTTAAAAACCTCGTTTTCAAGGGCACCATCAGCAGGGACCAGTACAATTACAATTATTCCAATGTCCTGCCCACGGGAACCCTGTATGAACCTAACGGAGAATACAGCGGCCTGAAGACGGATCTGTCCGAGACGAATGCCCTGGTCACGGCAACATACAAGACCCCCATCACTAAAGACCTCAACCTGTCCGTAATAGCCGGAGGTAATTCCAGGAAGTTCGACGAGAACCGGTTGACGATGACCGGTAAGAATTGGACCGTTCCCTATTTTTATAGTTTTGGCAACCTGTCTTCTCAATCCACCGTCCCTTATTCACCCCGGCTCGGGGTGAATTCCCTGTTCAGCTCGGTGGACCTGGACTTCAAAAATCTCTTATTCCTCAATCTGAGCGGAAGGGAAGATTGGTTCTCCACACTGAGCCCGCAGCATAACCATATCTTCTACCCCAGCGTCGGCGGCAGCTTTATCCTGTCGGATGCCGTTACCCTGCCGGACGTATTCAGCTTCGTCCGGTTAAGAGGCTCCTGGGCGCAGGTCGGCGGAGGGGCGCCGCAACCCTACCAGATCAATCTTACCTATAGCAATGTGGCCAGCTCTGGCCCATCGCTGCAGAACGTGACACCAGATGCCGTCACCGCCAATAACGTGATCTCCAATCCAGGCCTGAAACCCTATACTTCCACCACCTACGAAGCCGGTATCGAAATGCAATTGCTGAAGAACAGGATAGGGCTCGATCTGACTTACTACAACAAACAGACGACCAATGATATCGTATCCACCGCTATTTCCACTACTTCCGGTTACAGCAGCGCGATCCTCAACATCGGTGAATTAAGGAACAACGGTATCGAGGTTTTGCTCACCGGCAAAGCCATCAGATCCTCCGATTTTGGCTGGAACGTCTCTTACAATATCGCCTATAATGGCAACAAGGTCGTCAGGCTGGCCCCCGGCCTGTCTTCTATCCAGATCGCCAATTCGGTGGGTAACTGGGCCTTCCTCGACAATATCCAGGGCAAACCCTTCGGCACCCTCGTCGGCACCCGCATGACCCGGGACGCCAAGAGCGGACAGATCGTCTATAACAGGGTATCCCATACCCCGGTGGCCACGCAGGCTACCCAACAACTGGGTAACAGCGTAGCTCCCTATACCATGGGCCTGACCAATGAGTTCCGCTACAAGAGCTTCTCGCTCAACATCCTGCTGGACGGTAAATTCGGCAATAAGATCTTCTCCATCTTCGAAGTGTACGCTACCCGTATGGGCAAGCTGAAAAGCACCCTGCCCGGCCGGGCTAACGGCCTGGAACTGAAAGGGGTCGATCAGTCCGGTGCCCCTTACGACACCGTCATCACCCAGACGGGAGGGGTCCTGCGTAACTATTATGATAACTACAAGACCTATTCCGAACTGTTCCTCCACGACGGCAGCTTTATCAAACTTCGCCAGGTCATCCTTACCTACAATATCCCCGTGGCGAAGCTGAAGATGGTCAAACTCCAGTCGGCCAGCATCTCCTTCGTGGCCCGCAACCTGGCAACCCTCTACAAACAAACGCCCAACTTCGATCCTGAACAAAGTTTCACCAACAGCAACAACCAGGGCTTCGAATCCATCGGGTTGCCACGGACAAGATCATACGGACTCAACCTCTCTGTTAAATTCTAACACATCAACACGAACGAATATGCAAATCATTATAAGAAAATATGCAGGAGCCCTCTCGGTAGCACTGGCCAGCCTGGCCCTGCCATCCTGCGATAAAGGATTCAAGGATCTCAACGTTAACCCGGACGCCGTGACCAACCCATCGGCTCCTTACGTCTTTACGCAGTCGCAATATTCCGGCGCCGGTTATAACGGGCACTACGGTTCCAGCGCCTCCGATTTTCTGATGGGTACCATGCAATACACGACCAGCTACAACGACGTAGCAGGCTTCGGCTCGAAATATATCACTAGTCAGGTGACACAATCGGCCGCTGCCTTTGGCGCCGCCTATCCCAGCGAGATCAATGAGCTGGGTATCGTGATCAAGGCGGTAAAGAGCAATCCCGCACAGGTCAACCTGTTGTCGGTAGCAAGGATCTGGCGGGTATACTGCTTCAGCAGGCTCACCGATCTGTATGGCGACGTTCCTTATTTTCAGGCGGGCCTGGGATATGACTCTTCCCTTTACAAACCCGCCTACGACGCACAGAAAGATATCTACACTAATATGTTCTCCGAGCTGGACGCCGCCGCCCAAAGCCTGGATGCCTCCAAGACCACCTTCGGGTCGGCTGACCTCATCTACGGCGGCAACACCGCTCAGTGGAAGAAATTCGCCTACTCCCTGATGCTGCGCTTAGGCATGCGGTTGACCAAAGTAGACATCGCCTCCGCCCAGAGCTGGGTGACCAAGGCCATCGCCGGCGGCATCATCACCTCAGATGCCGACATCGCCAAAATGAGCTACATCGGCACCGGCCAGGATATCAATAAGAACCCCCTGGTGCTGGACCTGTGGAACAATGACTACATCGCCCAGAACGGCGCTACCAATACTGAAGGCGGTAAATACGCAGACTCCTGGATCAGTTACCTGCAATCCACCAACGACCCCCGTTTGCCCATCATCTCTGTCGTCTGGGTCAACGGAGTACCGGACACGACTTCCTCCAAACAGAAGGGAATGGCCCAGAACCTTCCTAACAAGATCCCGGCTAACTTCGTCACTTTCTCGGAACCCAACCCAAAGACGGTCCTGCTCCTGGGCTCGCCCAAATTGCTGTTCACCGTGGCGGAATCGAATTTTCTCCTGGCCGAAGCAGCGGTGAGGGGCTGGTATAACGGCGCTACGGCTGCCTCCCTTTACCAGACGGGCATCCAGGCTGCCATGCGTCAATGGTCCATCATAGCCGGCAGCGACGGGGCCATTTCCACAGCCCAGGTCAACGCCTACCTGGCAAATAACACCCTCAATACCGTAGGCACCCTGGACCAGCAACTGGGACAGATCTATACCCAGTTCTGGGTCAGCATCTTCCCCGACGCACAGGAAGTTTATAATAACTACCGCCGGACAGGTTACCCGGCCCTGGTGCCCAATAATTATCCCACCAACGCCACCGGTGGACAGATATTCAGAAGAGGGCTCTATCCGATCTCGGAACAAAACCTGAATACGGCCAATTACCAGGCCGCTATCGCCCACCAGGGACCCGATGACCTGATGACCCATATCTGGTGGGATAAATAAGTTAAATAAGTTAGTTGTTCGCGATTTCTCATAGACAGTGTTTCTTAGCACGTTTTGGTTACAAAAAGGGGGCAATTCTTTGCCCTCTTTCATTACTACAATTACTACAGTACTTACTTTTACAACTCGAAATGGACAAACGAAGTCTTTTATTCTTATGGGTGGCCTCCTTATCAGTCTTCTCTTCCTTCGCGCAGAACGATACGGTAAGAGATGATCAGGCCAGCGACTTCAACCTCAACAAACCCGAAAGAGTGGAGTGGTTCCGTAATACGGGAGCCGGTTTGTTTATTCACTTCGGGGTGGACGGTCAACTGGGCATCGTCATCAGCCATTCACTGGTAGGCGCTTCCGACGATTATGTCGACCGCTATTTCAGCGAGCTGCCCCGCACCTTCGACCCCTCCCGCTGGAATCCCCACGAAATAGCCGTGCTGGCCAGACTCGCCGGGATGAAATACATTGTCTTCACCACCAAACATCACTCGGGGTTTTGTATGTGGGATACCCGCACCACACCCTTCAACGTGATGAATACCCCCTTTCATAAAGACCTGCTGAAAGAATATGTGGAGGCTACCCGGGCGGAAGGCCTGGGCGTGGGATTCTATTTTTCCCCGGAGGATTTTTATTTCCTGCACCAGCATCATCTGCCTGTCAGCCGTACGGATGTCCAAATGGACGCAGCTACCCGGAAAGCCTATGATGATTATAACCGGAGCCAGTGCGAAGAGCTGATGACCCATTACGGGAAGATCGACGTCCTGTTCATCGACGGAGAACCCAAAGAAGTGGTCAAACAGACCTGCTGGAAATTACAACCCGATCTGCTCATTACCCGGGGCGCCATGAAAACCCCCGAACAGGTATTACCTGGCGGCAGCATCCCCGACCCCTGGCTGTCCTGCATCACGATGGGCACAGCCTGGCAATACCAGCCAACGAACGAGCGCTATAAAACCGGTAACCAGCTGATCGGACTGGCGATTGAAGCCCGGGCCAAAGGCGGTTCCTTATTGTTGAACGTGGGGCCCAAACCCAACGGAGAGCTGCCTATCGAACAGGAGGAAAGATTACGCGAAATGGCCGCCTGGTATTTTATCAACCACGAGTGTATGGATAGCGTCAACAGCTGGGTGGTCAGCCGGGAGAAAGATACCTGGTTCACGGCAAAGAAGGACAAGACCCTGTATGCCATCGTCACCGATACCCGCAACTGGAAGGAGGGCGAACGCAAGACTTTCCTGCTGCATTCGGTGAAGGGCAAGGTGGATACCCGTATCAGTGTCTTAGGACAAAACAGCCAGATTATAGAATATAAAAAGGAAGATGTGGGCTGCCGGTATCGCCAGACCCCGGAAGGCCTGGAAGTCTCCGTGGTAAAGGCCCAACGGATCTATGACGACCACCGATGGCCCAACCCCGTGGTCATCAAACTGGAAAATATAGCGCCCGTTTTTGCAGCAGCCGTCTCCGTGCAGACAGGCGATTACAAGACCGGCGCGGAGGGGATGCTGCTGACGGGAAGTATTGGCGACCCTGGATCAGGAGGACCTGCCGAAGTAAGTAAGCCGTCCTCCGGACCAGGCGGCCGCAGCCACGATGCCGGCGTTAAATCAGCCCGTTTTTATTACAGGCCCTATACCGGACAGGTAGAAACCTTATACGCAGAGGAGTGGAAGACAACTCCACTGGTGCCCATACAACCCGACGGCAGCTTCTCGTTGTTGATGACATCCTTCGAAAAGAACAAACAATATGAGTACAAGGCCGTCGCGCTGCAATCCGGTGTAGAAATAGAAGGGCAAACCCGCATCTGCCGGGGTTGGTCCGCCGGGGCCCCCGCCTCAGGCGCGAAGTTCCCGCAACTTGCCGCCCCCCTCATTCCCCGTCCCGTCCACTATGAACAAAAGGAAGGGCAATTCCTCCTCAACGCCGCTACCCGCATATATTCAATGGACAGCGATGCCTCTCTGTTAGCTAAATCCCTGCGCGACTTCACCGGCCTTTCCCTGCACAGTACTTCCACCCCCGGAGACAACACCATCCAGTGGACCATCGACAGCTCACAGGTAACACAGGCGGAAGGATATACCTTACAGGTGGACCCCGCTCGTATCTTCATCACGGGCCATGACAGCGCCGGTTTGTTTTACGGCATCCAATCCCTCCTGCAACTGTTACATCCGCAGAAGGCAACGCAGTTTCAAAACCCCCAGGCCCGGCTGAGGCAGCCTGTCTTCACCGTGGCCTCCTGCTCCATCACCGACTATCCCCGTTTCTCCTACCGGGGCCTGCACCTGGACGTCTGCCGCCATTTCTTCCCGGTCACCGCTATCCGAAAATGGATCGACCTCCTGGCCCTGTATAAATTCAACTCCTTCCACTGGCATCTGACCGACGACCAGGGATGGCGTATCGAAATAAAAAAATACCCGCGTTTGCAATCAGTGGCGGCCTGGCGGAACGAGACCCTCATCGGTCATAAAAAAGAGCTTCCCCACCACTTTGACGGAAAAAGATATGGAGGATATTATACCCGGCAAGAAGTAAAAGATATCGTACGATACGCAGCCGACCGCAACATAACGGTCATCCCGGAAATAGAAATGCCTGGTCATGCCCGGGCCGCCCTGGCGGCCTACCCCTCCCTGGGCTGTACCGGCGGTCCATATAGCCCAGCCACTTTCTGGGGCGTTTTCGACGATGTATATTGCGCCGGCAATGACAGCGTATTCACTTTTCTACGCGACGTTCTGGATGAGGTCATGACACTCTTCCCTTCCCGCTACCTGCACATCGGCGGGGATGAATGCCCGAAGACAAGATGGGCCGCCTGCCCGAAATGCCGGCAACGGATCAAAGACCTGGGCCTGAAAGATGAACATGAGCTGCAGAGCTGGTTTGTTCAGCGCATAGAAAAATATCTCAACAGCAAAGGCAGACAGATCATCGGCTGGGATGAGATCCTGGAAGGCGGGCTGGCCCCCGGGGCCACCGTCATGAGCTGGAGGGGGGAAGAGGGAGGACTGGCTGCCGCCCGGGGGCGGCATCGCGTGATCATGGCGCCGGAAAGCCATCTTTATTTCGATTACTACCAGTCCCTATATCCCGAAGAACCCCTCTCCGCCGGTAACTATACCCCATTAAGCAAGGTATATAGCTACGAGCCGCTGACAGACAGCCCCGATAAAGAAGCCTTATCATACGTTGCGGGCATCGAAGGCGCCTTGTGGACAGAATATGCGTCAACCGTCAGCCAGGTAGAATATAAATGGTTTCCCCGCGCACTGGCCGTGGCGGAGATTGCCTGGTCGCCCGCCGCCGGACGCAATTATGACGACTTCCTGCGTCGTCTTAGGGCCGAAGAAGGATTATTAAAGAAGCTGGATATTCATTCCGCGGACAATTTTGATGAAATAACGTATACGGCCGCGCCGGCAGGCCCAGGCCGGATCAAAGTATCCTTATCTTCCAGTCTTCCGGCTGCGCAGATCCGTTATACGCTCGATAACACCGAACCGGGACCGAATAGCGCCTTGTATACCGAACCCCTCATCATCCGGCAGAGCTGTATGCTGAAGGCTTCCCTCCCCGGACAGCGGCTATTCCACCAGTATTTTCAGCTACACCAGGCCGTTGGATCCCCCGTCAGCCTCCTGCACCTGCCTTCAGGCCGGTATGCCCCGCCGGCAGCAACCCTGGTCAACGGTATCACCGGCAGCGACCGCTACAACGACGGCCAATGGCTGGGTTTCAGCGGAGATGACCTGGAGGCCGTCATCGACCTGGGGGCAGCTCATTCAATACACAACATCGGCATCAACGTCCTCAATTATCACTGGCAAAAAATGTGGGCGCCCCTTGCCTTACAGTTTTTTATTTCTTCGGATGGTATAAATTATAAAGAAATTTACCGGCAGGACCGATTCCCTGTCAACGGGATCAACCGGGTGCGTTATTCCTTTCCTCCCCAGGAGGCCCGTTACATAAAAGTGACCGGGGTCAATAAAGGAGTGATCCCCGCAGGAGAATATGGGGCAGGGGGGAAGGCCTGGCTGATGACCGATGAAATTATGATCGAATAATAACCTTGTATATAATCTATAACAGCGATATATGAAACACAAGAATGCAGACGAACAATTCGCCCTATTAGCCCTGAGCTTACCTCCCGCTCCCAGCCCGCTGGGTGTTTATAAACCTTATTTGATCGAAGGAAAATATCTGTACCTCTCCGGTCACGGACCCGTCCGCGATGATAAGACCCTGATCATCGGCCGCATCGGCAGGGACATGGATATCGAGCAGGGCAAAGAGGCCGCCCGACAGGTAGGCCTGACCATGTTGTCCACGATCCGTACCCATATCGGGCCCCTCGACAAGATCCGGCGGGTGATCAAAATCCTGGGCATGGTGAACTGCACCCCGGAATTCGAACGTCACCCCTATGTGATCAATGGCTGTAGCGAACTCTTCGCAGCCATCTGGGGGGAAGAGAATGGAATAGGCGTTCGCAGCGCCGTCGGCTTCGGATCGCTGCCGGATAATATTCCTGTCGAAATTGAGGCTATATTTGAGTTACAATAAAACCACCTGAAAGATGCTGCCAACCGGCAACCAGAATAAGAACCGCATCGCTGCTTTCGGCGAATTCATGCTGAGACTGCATAGCCAGGATAACCGGCGCTTCCTGCAGACCGGCGCTTATCAGGCCTATTATGCGGGAGCCGAAGCGAATGTATCCGTCCTCCTTGCCCGGCTGGGTATCCCTGTCAGCTATATTACCCGGGTGCCGGATAATGATCTGGTAAAGGCAGGGGTCGAACAGCTGAGAGGCCATGGAGTGGACACCACGTTTATCTCCTACGGCGGCGACCGGCTGGCCCTCTACTTTACTGAGCAGGGCAATGGTATTCGTTCTACCCGGGTGATCTATGACCGGGCGGGTACTTCCTATGCCAACCTGCAGCCGGGTTTGATCGACTGGCGAGAGGCGCTGGAAGGGATGTCCTATTTTCACTGGTCGGGAGTAGCAGCGGCAGTATCACAAGGCGCGGCCGATACCTGTGCGGAGGCCCTGGCCGTCGCAAAAGAGAAGGGCATATCCATCTCTTCCGACTTTAATTATCGCACCACACTGTGGAAATATGGCAGGTCCCCCCGGGAAGTGATGCCGGATCTGTTGCGCTATAGTCGCATAGCCGTTGCGGACCTGGACTCGGTGAATGTTTACTATGGAATAGAGACAGACCGGGAGGCCGGCTTTGAACAACGCTTCTCCCAATGCTGCCAGGCCCTGCAGGAAAAATTGCCCGGGCTGGAAGTATTAGCCATGAGTTTCAGAAAGACACAGGGCATTCAACATATTTATTCGGGGGCGCTGCTGTACAAGGGCTCGTATTATTTTTCCGCCCACCACCAACTTCCTTTTGTCACCGATCAGATCGGCAGCGGAGATGCCTTTACGGGGGGCATGTTGTATGGATTGATGAACGGGCTGGACCCCCAGCAGATCATCGACTTTGCAACGGCTTGCGGTGCACTGAAGCAAAGTATCGTGGGAGATTGGGCCATCATCAGCCGGGCGGAAGTCGAACAATTCATAATCAGCGGTTCTTCTGGCCGCATCATCCGTTAATATATGTTTATCATAGACGCACACCTCGACCTGAGCATGAATGCTATGGAATGGAACAGGGACCTTACCCTGCCCGCGCCCAGGATCCGCCAGCGGGAAAAAGGCCTCACCGACAAACCGGACAGGGCCAAAGGCACCGTGTCCCTTCCGGAATTACGCAAAGGAAATATCGGGTTGGTGGTGGCCACACAGATCGCCCGTTATGTCGCGCCGGGCAACCTGCTTCCGGGCTGGCATTCCCCCGAACAAGCCTGGGCACAGACACAGGGACAGTTAGCCTGGTACAAGGCGATGGAGGCGGCAGGAGAGATGCGGATGATAAAAGATCTTTCATCACTGGAAGCACATCTGGCCGACTGGCAGGACCCCGCCGCTAAAAAACCCATTGGTTACATCCTCAGCCTGGAAGGAGCCGATTCCATCGTCACCCCCCACTACCTGCAAAGGGCTTACGAATATGGACTTCGGGCAGTAGGCCCCGCCCATTATGGCCCCGGACGTTATGCCAATGGTACGGACGCAACAGGCGGCTTGCACCCCGAAGGGAAAGAATTACTCCGGGAGATGGAAAGACTCAACATTATCCTGGACGCTACCCATCTATGCGACGACGCTTTCTGGGAAGCCATGGACCTGTTCGGCGGACCCGTCTGGGCCAGTCATAACAATTGCCGGGCCCTGGTCGATCACAACCGCCAGTTCAGCGATGAGATGATAAAAAAATTGATTGAAAAAGGAGCCGTCATCGGGGGGGCACTGGACGCCTGGATGATGGTGCCCGGTTGGGTAAGAGGACAGTCCACTCCGGAAGGCATGTCGTGCAACCTGGAAAAAATGATCGATCACCTGGATCATATCTGCCAGATCGCAGGCAATTCCCTGCACATCGGCATGGGCACCGACCTGGACGGAGCGTTTGGGAAAGAACAATGTCCCTACGATCTGGACACCATCGCCGACCTGCAGAAAGTTCCCGCCTTATTGGACAAAAGAGGATATAGTCTCACGGATATAGAGAATATCATGCACGGCAACTGGCTCAGGTTTCTGCGGAAAGCGTGGAAGGTATAGACCACCTTCTGAACAAGGTCATCGTCATCACTGCTTCACCATTGTCAGGACCGCCATCCGGGAGACTGCACCGGTGGCTTCTTTTCCGCCCTACTTAGCCGGTACCTTCGGCCCCATCTTCAGACAGACAGGGGCCGGCACTTCCAGCTTTTTACCGGTATCTGTCAGCAAACCCGTTGTCGGGTCGATCCGGAAGATAATAATGGAATTGCTTCGTTGATTGCCCACCAACAGGAATTTCCCGGAAGCATCGATCATGAAATTGCGGGGACCTTTCCCTTCGGTGGACTGAAATCCTTTGAGACTCAATTTCCCCGTGGCCGCGTCGATCGCATAGATGGCAATGCTGTTGGCATCACCCCTGTTGGAGGCATAGAGGAACCGGCCGCCCGGACCTACATGGATATCGGCGCTGCCGATATCACCTTTATATCCTTCCGGGTGGGAGCTGAGACGCTGAATAGGGGAGAGCCCTGCATTCGTATAACGGAAGGCGTCTACCGTTCCGGTCAGTTCACTGATGAGATATACATAAGGTTTGCCGCTATAAAAGCTGGTATGCCGGGGACCCGATCCGGAGGTTATAGCAACGATGCTGTCATGAAAAGGGGTCAACGGATGAGTAGTGGCGCTGGCATCGAAATGATAGAGGGACAACTGGTCCAGCCCCAGGTCGGATACGACCAGGTTTTTTTCATCCGGCGAAAAAATGGCGGAATGCACATGGGGTTTCTCCTGCCGGGAAGTGGCCCCTTTCCCCGTATGCTGCACAAATTGGGTCATAGCCCCTACAGAACCGTCCGCATGAATGGGCAGGCAACCAAAATTCCCGCCGCCGTAATTGGCGACAATAGCCCACTTCCGATGGGAATCCACAGAGATATAACAGGGGTCATCTCCTCCACTGGCTTGTTTATCCAGGAATGTTAGCTGCCCATTGGTTTTGTCAAAGGAAAAGGCGCTGACCGATCCCGGTTTGGCCCCGTCCGTCTCATTGACGGCATACAGGTACTTTCCATCAGCCGCCAGGGCCAGGTAGGAAGGATTATCGGTCATGATCGTACTCACAGGCGTCGCATCCCCGGTGGCCTCGTCGAACTGGTAGACATAAATACCTTTACTGGGACCGCTGGACAAGCCCCCTTGCGTATAAGTGCCTATAAATAAATAATATTTCTGGGCGGAGCCGCACAACGACAGCAGAAGTAGGGAACCTAAAAGGGAGAGACGCATATAAAAGATTATAGATGAACAAAAAACAAGTTCCTGCAATTTATAGTATTCCTGCGACCGGGCCCGCCCCGCCAGCCAAAAAAATAAGGGCCATGTGGCCCTTACGATTTGTTTGCAAAAAGACCAGATTTATCGGATCAATTTTACGTTTACTGCATTCAGGCCCTTTTTCCCGTTTTGAAGGTCAAACTCCACGCGATCATTTTCTTTGATCTGGTCGATCAGCCCGCTGGCGTGCACAAAAGTTTCTTTGCTGGAATCATCGTGTTTGATAAATCCGAAGCCTTTGTCTGCGTTGAAGAACTTTACGGTGCCTGTTGTTTTGTTGTCCATCATTAATTGTATTGGTAATAAAATAGGGGTGCAAGGTACGATTTTTTAGCCAGCTCCCAGCATTTCTATTCGGGCCGGCCGAAGAGGGCGACTGATCTACGGAATTTACGGAAAAAAGAGGGGAAGTCTACGGTAAAACCTTCGGGATCTTTACTTTGTATCCGGAGGTATTTACGGGAGGATAAGGGTTTGCCAGTATAGGTAATTAAGATAATCACAAATAGCAACAGAATGTTCATACTAAAAATTTGTTTTTTCTCCGCATCGACGGAACTTTGCATCAGTGAATGAATGAATGATCCATATCCGAAATGAAAACCACGTTTGTTAAGGCAAAATCCAATCTTTGAAAACCTGAAATGTCCAATGTCCTGTCCTGTTTAGGGCTCGCTGTAAGGAACGTCCAAATCCTGCAGTAAATTAATTACCCCGTCCGCCAAAGGCCGACGGGGTTTTTTTTGCCTTCTCTTTTGCCAGCTTCAACTCGTTATCTTTGCTCCCAAAAACTATGTTACCCGGTACGGACGACCTTCCCTCCATCCAACAGATCAATCACCTGATCCGCTCCCGCAGAAGCGTGTTCCCCGATCAATTCGAACCGTCTGTTCTCATACCCGATGATACCGTCTGGCAATTGCTGGAAAATGCCAACTGGGCCCCTAACCATAAACAGACCGAACCCTGGAGATTTATCGTCTTTAGCGGGGAAGGACGAAAAAAATTTGCCTCCTTCCAGGCTTCCCGATATAAAGAGACAGCCGGGGAAAAATTCAGACAGGATAAGGTTGACAAACTATTGAGCAACCCCCTGCTTTGCTCTCATATTATAGCCATCATTTTGAAACGCAGCACCACCGTCAGCATCCCGGAAGTGGAAGAGGTCGCAGCGGTAGCCTGTGCCGTTGAAAATATCTATCTCTCGGCCGCCGCCTATGGATTGGGCGGTTACTGGAGTACGGGTGGTATTACCTATGACCCGGCAGCCAGGGATTTTCTGCACCTCGAAGGAGAGGACAGGCTCCTGGGGTTTTTCTACCTGGGGACCATCCGCATCCCTTCGCCCGGAGGCAAACGAGGAGATATACGGGATAAAACAATTTGGAGGAAAGAATAGAATTGCCGCTTATTACCTAAATTTATCCCTCAATAAATTAACTACATCATGCGTACGATCCATTTTCTTCCAGCCGCGTTGCTGTTAGCGCTGACCGCTTGCAATAGTGGCGGCGACAATGCAGCTGCCTCCAAAGACACGACGGCCACTGCTGCGACTGCCACTCACGACACTACTATGAATATGAAACCGGCGGATTCCGCCGCCAAAGCGACCGCTTTACCGGAAGTGCCGGCCGGAGCAAAAGTATTTTTTAAGAACCTGAAGGACGGTCAGAAGATCAAATCTCCCTTCAAAGTGGAAATGGGTATTGAGGGCCTGAAACTCGATACCGCCGGAGCGATTGTCGCCGGATCAGGACATCACCATCTGCTGATTGATGCCGGAGACTCCATCCCTTCAGGCATAGTAGTGCCAAAGGACGAGCATCACCTGCATTTCGGAAAAGCCCAGTCCAGCACGGATGTCACTCTGCCCGCCGGCAAACACGTTTTGACCCTGCAATTTGCGGACGGTATTCATCGCTCTTATGGCAGCAAACTGGCCACTACCATCACGGTAACCGTAGAATAAAATTGCCCGTTCGGATCAATTTCTTATCTTATTTGCCATCCTTGAGCGCGTGAAGTCGGCACTAAAAAGTAGACTTCCGCGCTCATTTTTTTGATGTCTGGCACTTCGTGCAGGGGGGACACCGCCCCCCTTTGGCCCTGGATGGCAAATATTTTTTGGGGAGTACCCCCCAAAAAACAACCTGCGCAACGAAAAAGACGTAGAAGTTGTCAGAGAAGTAGAATTGCATTTGCAGGCATTTACAGATATTAAAAAAAAAGAAATCATGAGTAAAAGAGGTATGTTCTCCCAGTTCGTAGTTTTAATCATAATGATCGGAGGATTAACGGGTTGCATTAAATCTGGGTCAAGTTTCAACAATAGTACCAGTGGGGTCACCTTCATTTCCATCCTGAACCTGTCCTCTTCTTCGGCCGATATTTACCTCAACGGGACAAAAGCCTCCCAGAATGCTGCCCCCGCGGGGTTTTATGACCCCAAATACGAACAGATAAAACCCGGAGCTTATGATATCCAGTTCAAGGCCGGGGGGGTCGACAGCGTATTGGCGGACGTTCCCTCCTCCCTCTACGATTCCCTGGATTTTAATACCATTATCCTCTATAATGCAGTTAGCGGCGGACCGGTGAATGCGATGAGGATCGCAGATGACTTCAGTACACTCTCGGTCAGCACCGCCAGCTACCGGTTCTTTAATATGTCCCCGGATGTCCCCTCCGTAGATGTCTTTTTTAATGGCAATCCCGCCCAGACCCACCGAACTACAGCCGATAATGCCAGTAATACGGGCTATAATTCCTTTCAATCGGTAAGCCCCGGTACCTATACGGTGGACGTAAAAAAAGCAGGCACGGATTCAGTCATCGTTTCACTCAACGGGGTGACCCTGGCGGCCGGCACGGCCACCACTATCTTTTTGAAGGGACGGGCCGGCAATACGACCAATCCCATTTCACTGAATGCATTAGTGGCTAATTACTAGTGGGCAGGCCCTCCCGTCAAACGGGAGGGCTGCTTTCTTATTTGAGTGACCCTGGAAGCACCTTGTGGTATTTCTTGAAAATAATAATAAAAGCGCTGACCTTTTCATAACCCAGCCGGTAGGCCGTTTCCGAAACACTGATCCTTTTCTCCTGTAACAGGCATTTGGCAAGCTCCATTTTCTTCTCCAGGTAATATTCATACATCGTCTTCCCATAGATCGCTTTGAAATGCCTTTTCAAGGTAGACTCACTCAGCGCGAATTCCCTGGCCAGCTGCTTCTGGGATGGCAGCATGTCCTGCAGACTCTGTACCAGCCGCTGCTCCACCAGCCTTATAGTCTGCACATAATAGGCTTCTCTGGCAGGAACCGGAGACCGGTTACGCCCGGGCAACCGGTTGATAATATTGGCCAGCAGGGTCAGCGCCCTCGACCGCAGCGTCAATAAATTAATAAAGGGCTTATTCAACTCGAATTCCATCTCACTCAGCAGGTGATCATCGACCGGTTGAGTCGTCTCGGTTATAATGGATTCCAACTCTTCTCCTTCCAGCACCTCCATGACAGCCTCTATTTTCTCTTCCATACCGGCAAGATGGGTATAGAGCCATTCCCGGGAGAACAACAATTCAATAGTGTGGGATAACAACCCCTCCCGGATCCGGGTGGACAATCGTGTGTTGTTCGACGTTAGAAATACATTGTGGGGATAACCGGCAGGCAGGACAGACTTGGTAAAAGGCTTTGTCATTTGGAGAGAGCCCGGTGTCAGCAGAAAGGACAGTCCGAAAATGATTTCGCCATCCGCCTGTTTGGCAAGACGGATCAGCTCGATGTCCTCATGATAACGCAGCCTGCTGTAACGCATATGAAGACCCTCTTCCAGGGATATGCTTTTTATCAGGCCACTCCCCCTGGGTGAGGGGATATACACAGTATTATTTATGATCGGAGCGGAAAGTTGTTTCGATAGTGCGATAAAGGCTGATTCCAGGTTATCATCTCGTAAAATGAAACGCTGCATCGGTAATCGGGTAGGGGGTTTGATAGAATATGACTTTATTGATAGTCCGGGATATACGTAAATTAGACAGTTCTGGATTTACCGAAGGCTGGATTAATTTGAATGCGGGAGCTTTGACCGAATAAAGGTATTTTTTTGAGTTTTTTGGGGGATTGTTTGCCGGATATGTGTAGTACCTTTACTACATTGTATTAGTTCTGTATCTACATCTATATTCCTTTGAATAGCTATTTATCCGATATCTTTCATCATAAAGGTTGAGAGATTGTTTTTTACCTCTGAAACATCCTACGCAAATTTTCCGCATTTGATTAGTACTGGCAATTACCCGCACATCGCGTCGCGACGACGATGATGCAATCCCCCCGCTGTGTTGAACTTCAACAATGGTTTCGGCTTTACTGGTGGCCTTCATTCAGATGAATAAGGCGTCCTGTGCCTGTTATCAAAGGCAGCGCACAGGATCCTGTTCATACTGCCCTCTATTACCCTATTCATTAATTATTAAATCATCAATGAGGAAATACTTTATGAGATCCAATTTTACTATTACCACCCTGATCCTTATTTTCCGTTTATCCGCTATCCTTTTTATAACGAACGAAGCATATTGCCAGGATAAGCCAGGAGATCTGTCAGCACAGACGCCAATGGCTGCCCTCGCGCAAAGAGATCCGGCCACCCAAATTCTACCGCATAATATTACAAGGAACTGGTACAGTCAGGCCGTTGCTAAATTAGAAGAAAGAGAGTATTATATCAGGACCCTCGACCAGCCGGGGATTTTCGGCGCAGTGAATCATGCACAGCACCTGGGTTACCTGTTTACAGAAAAAGGATACACCGTCTCCAGTTTTAACGAAGATGGATCCACGAAGGGACTATGGAATGCCCATTTCACCTTTGCCGGCATGGGAAAGAATGGCCGTATCCATAAACAACCCCTCTTACAGGTCAGCCAGCCGGACGACCAGACCCTGTTATACGATTACAGAGGATATGCCATCCGTTATGATAACGGACAGCAGGGAATGGAACAAAGTTTCCTGATCAGCCAGCAACCTTCCGGTAAAAAGGAATTACAGATTCTCCTGCAGTTGGACGGTGACCTGGAAGCCAGGGTAGGCGGCAACGATCAGTTATTGCTGTATACGGCCGGTCACCCGGAGGAGGTAAAGCTGGTCTATGATCACCTGAAAGTATGGGACCGGAACAAAAAGGTCCTCCCTGCTACCCTACGCATGAAAGACGACCACCACCTGTACCTGACGGTAGATGATGGCCAGGCGGCTTACCCTATCACGGTGGACCCACTCAATCATACGCCCGCTCAGATCTTCCAGGGGGATAATGTACTGGGTTCCGGTCTTATTGACGCCACCATTCACATGCTCTTCGGTTTTTCCATCAGCGGGACGGGAGATGTAAATGGAGACAACATCGACGATATCATCATCGGTTCGCCTACCTTTACGCATATCACCTCCATTACCGGGGGGACGCTCTCCGCCAACGTAACGGTCACGGGGGCCGCCTTTGTTT
>Ga0310811_10004137_pt1 | contig 18260 bp, 13 predicted proteins | sample YCmetagenome_FD_207642 | JGI IMG/M metagenome (GOLD analysis project Ga0310811, IMG submission 207642) | Soil microbial communities from experimental microcosm in Duke University, North Carolina, United States - YC | ecosystem: Engineered > Artificial ecosystem > Soil microcosm > Unclassified ...
CTTTCGGATGTCCGGCGAGTGTTTTCTGGCCGAATGAGGCCCAAAAGAAGAAGAAACCCCTTGTGGGGGCTTCTTCAACAAATTGACTGTATGATTGTTACAAGCGGCTTAATTGGTCCGGAGAGCGGGCTTCACGCTATTGGACGTGACCTGGTAGTTCTTCGACAGCTCGACGATCTCGTGCGGTGTGAGCGTGCGATTGTAGAGGCGGACATTATCCAGTTTACCCTTGAAATGCAGCGGATCGCTGTTCCACCATGCCCCGATGATGATCTGTGACGAGGGACAGAGATTTGACTTTGTAGCTTGCCCGGTCTTTGTATAGATCAGGATCCCGTTGATATAGATCTGTGTTGTGCCTTTATAGTACATCAGGACAGCGTTGTACCATGCTCCGGGAATGGGGCTGAAGTTCGTCGTATCGGTGAAATTAATAGCGTTATTTAAGGGGATCTGGCTACAACCCGAGGTATAATCTACCGTTCCCCAGACAAAGCGGCTTGGATTCGAGGTAGTCATTTGACCTATACCAAACGATTCACCGAGTCCGGCTACGGGATCAATCATGGAGACATAGGAACCCTGTACAGTAGTATCGCTGGTCATAAAGCCAAATGAGACAGAATAAGCGGTATCGAACTTGATGGAACCATTGTTAGTCACATAGACCTTTTGAGTACCAGTGCCGTCTGCACCGAAGGCATTGTTAGCGTATCCATGAGCATCATAGGTCAGGACATTTCCGCCGGCGGCCTGAGTGGGATTGTTATTGCCGCTGGAATCAGCAATATTTCCGGAGAAAGGTAAATAAAGTAACAAGCCTTTGGTCAGGTTCACCGTAGGATCAGGCTTTGTCGCATATAAAGTATCTGTCAGGGTATCCTTTTGAATGACAGTAACGGTATCATGAATGGGAGGCTTGGGATTGCTATTCTTAGCACAGGAGAAGAACACAGCTAAAGCAATAAAAGAACAGAACCCGATCGGCACAATGAGGCTTCTTTTCATAAAGAATGGTTTGGTTAGGGATGAATCATTATTAATCCGTGCAAAAGTATACCAGAAAAGAATAGAATACAAGTAGTTGCGACATTAAAGTCGTCCCGTTTCACAGGCGTGTCATTTAGCGTGTTAACCGTGTCGAATGAGGACAAAACCGTGTCGTTGATCGCCGCTATTTAATCCTTTCCCGAAGATCCAGCCCATTTTTTCTGGCTGTATCCAGGGCGATATCATAACCGGCATCCGCATGACGTATGACGCCGATACCCGGGTCATTGCGCAGGACACGCGCGAGACGTGCGGCTGCTTCAGGCGTGCCATCAGCCACGATGACCATGCCGGCATGGATGCTATATCCCATCCCCACCCCACCCCCATGGTGAAGGCTGACCCAGCTGGCGCCGCCTGCGGTATTGATAAGGGCGTTGAGCAGTGGCCAGTCGGCCACTGCGTCGCTGCCATCGAGCATGGCTTCGGTCTCCCGGTTGGGAGAGGCGACGGAGCCCGTGTCCAGGTGGTCGCGGCCGATGACGATGGGAGCCTTGACCTTGCCGGTGCGTACCAGCTCATTAAAGGCAAGACCTGCTTTTTCTCTTTCGCCCTGGCCGAGCCAGCAGATACGGGCGGGCAGTCCCTGGAAGGCGATCTTTTCTTTTGCCAGCCTCAACCATCTCTGCAGAGAGCTGTTCTCCGGAAAGAGACTGGAGATGACCTCGTCGGTCACGGCGATATCGGCGGGGTCGCCGCTGAGGGCGGCCCAGCGGAAAGGTCCTTTTCCTTCGCAGAAAAGCGGGCGGATATATGCCGGAACAAAGCCGGGGAAGCCAAACGCATTTTTCAGTCCTTTTTCCGCAGCCCTCGCCCTAAGGTTATTGCCATAGTCGAAGGTAATGGCGCCACGGCTTTGCAGTTCCAGCATACATTCCACATGACGGTACATGGACCGGTAGGCGTAGTCGGTATATTGCTGAGGATCGTCCTTACGCAGGACAACGGCCTGGTCATGCGTAAGCTCGTGCGGCCAGTAGCCGATGAGCGGGTCATGAGCCGAGGTCTGGTCGGTAAGCGTATCGGGGGTGATATTGCGGTCGATCAGGCGTTGCAGCAGGTGGACGGCATTACAGCGGACGCCGATGGAAAGCACTTCTCCTTTGCTGCGGGCTTCGAGGGCTCTATCGATGGCGGCATCGATGTCGTCCATCTTCACATCGAGGTAACGTGTCTCGATGCGTTTGTCAATGCGCCACTGCTCCACTTCTGCGATCAGGGCAACCCCTTCGTTCATCGTGATGGCCAGGGGCTGGGCGCCGCCCATGCCGCCGAGGCCGGCGGTGACGTTGAGGGTTCCGCGCAGGCTTCCGCCAAAATGTTTGTCAGCCGCGGCGGAATACGTCTCATACGTACCCTGAACGATGCCCTGGGAGCCGATGTAGATCCAGGAGCCGGCCGTCATCTGGCCGTACATCATCAGGCCTTTCTTTTCCAGCTCATCGAAATGCGCCCAGTCCGCCCATTTGGGCACCAGCTGGGAGTTGGAGATCAGGACACGGGGTGCATCGGGATGTGTGCGAAGAATGCCGACGGGTTTACCGCTCTGGATCAGCAGGGTCTCATCGGCTTCAAGGTCTTTCAGGGCTTTGATGATCAGCTCCAGGGCTTCAAAATTCCGGGCGGCCTTGCCACGTCCGCCATAGACGATGAGTTCTTCCGGGCGTTCGGCCACGTCAGGATCAAGATTGTTCAGCAGCATGCGCAGTGCTGCTTCCTGGACCCAGCCTTTGCAATTCAGTTTGGAGCCTGTGGGAGTGCGGTATCGAATGGCGTCGTATGCAATCATAAATTTAGCAACCCGGGGTTTTGTCCCGGGTTGCTAAAATAAATAAAAATTGATAGGTGTGAAGGCCGAAAAAAATCATAGGACAACGTCCAATGGTAATCTTTTTAACCAGTTAGAGTTTAGGTGACTCATGTTTTGGGTTTAGGAGGATTACATAATGCAATATAAACGCAGGTAAGATATCCCCCTGTTACAGTTTACGGACGCGTCGTTTTAGCGCAAAATCGTGTTGTTTAGCCTATAGGCGTGTTGGAGAGGGGTATGTTTTGAGGGCCCCTGGGAACTTACAAGCCAAAATCTTTTTCATAGTTCTGGTTCAGCGCGATGCCTTTTTCCCCGGCCAGCCTGTCGCAGGTGGACACAAAAGAAAAATCCCGGATTATGGCGTGCAGTTTCTGGATGTCTTCCGAGAAAATGCGGTCCTCGCTGGCAAATTCCACAAAGTTGCGGACATATTCATGGGCTCCTTCGAGAATGGGGCTGCTTTTTAACGGGCGCCGGAACTCGATCGCCTGGCAGGCGCTCATCAGCTCGATGGCAAGAATATACTCCAGGTTGTCCAGCACCTGGTTGAGTTTCCGGCCGCTGATGCTGCCCATGCTGACATGATCTTCCTGTCCAAGAGAGGTAGGGATGCTGTCGGCGCTGGCCGGAAAACAGAGGGTCTTGTTCTCGGTGACCAGGGCAGCGGTAGTATACTGAGGGATCATAAATCCACTGTTGAGCCCGACATTGCTCATCAGCAGCAGGGGCAGGCCCCATTTGCCTTCGAGCAGCAGGTAACAGCGACGATCGGAGATGTTGCCGATCTCGGCCGCGGCAAAACAGGCATAGTCCAGCGGCAGCGCCAGCGGCTGGCCATGAAAGTTGCCCCCGCTGATGGTTTCGCCTCCATCAAGGATGATGGGATTGTCGGTGACCGAATTGAGCTCGATCTCCGTCAGCCGGCGCAAATGTAACCAGGCATTCCGCGAGGCGCCGTGGACCTGCGGCATACAGCGCAACGAATATGGGTCCTGCACCCTTCCGCAGTCGACATGGCTCTGCATGATGGCGCTGTCACGCAGGAGACGCCGCAGCCGTTGCGCCACAAGCAGACTGCCTTCATAAGGCCGTAGGCGGTGGAGGCGTTCGTCAAAGGGGGCCTTTGTGCCCGTCAGAGCTTCCAGGCTCATGGCGCCGATGATGTCCGCGGCCTCCAGGCAGTTGTGAAGCCTTTGTACGGCTTTTACGGCAAAGGCCAGGATGAACTGGGTACCATTGATCAGCGCCAGCCCTTCCTTGGGGCCCAGCGTTATCGGTGCAAGACCATATTGATCGAGAACTTCCCGCGTAGGTCTTTTTTTGCCATTGTGAAAGACCTCGCCAAGTCCGATGAGAGGGAGAAAGAGATGAGACAGCGGCGCCAGATCGCCGGAGGCGCCTACCGAGCCTTTTTCAGGCACAACGGGAATAACGCCCTCTGTGAGCATCCAGAGGATGCGCTGCAAGGTCGTCAGCTGTACCCCGGAATACCCCTGCGCAAGCGCATGTACCTTGGTGATCAGCATGATGCGGGCTATCTCTTCCGGAATAGGATCGCCTACCCCGACACTATGACTCTGGAGGATCTTGTGCTGTAATATCTGAGTGTCCTCTTCGGTTATTTTTGTATTGGCAAGAATGCCAAAACCGGTATTGACCCCATAGACAGTAGTATGATGACTAACGATGTCGGCTATGTGCTGCTGACTGGTCCTGATCCGGTCGATGGCCGCAGAAGACAAGACCCCTTTTCGGACGCCGGAAGCCAGCTGGATGGTCGCAGTTATTGTTAGCTGATCGATCCCGTACTGAAAACTATCGTTAGACATTGGCAATTTTTAGGCGCCGAAGGTAATAAAAATTTATTTCAGCAGGCGCCGCAGAAACTCGTCCCGGCGGCGGGTGGCGACCTCAATGATGCTGCCATCTTCCATCTCGACAGAACCACCCCGGCCCTTCTGGTATTTTTTTATCCGGGACAGATTGACGATATGCGAATTGTGGATCCGGCAAAAGATGGTTTCGGGAAGGATATCTTCATAATCCTTTATCGTTCGGGTCGCCAGGACGGGCTCGTCTTTGGAAAGATAGATACTGGAATAATTCCCCTTTGCCTCAAACCGGATGATGTCCTGAACTGTGATAAAGATCAGCCCGGTGATCGTTGGTATAGCCATCTTCTGCTGGGGCAGGTGTAATGATCCCACATTTTCGAGCAGCATTTTCATCTGCTGGATGACAGTGTGCTCATCCGGCTTTTTCTCCACCCGGCTGATCGCGCTGCGCAGGTCGTCGATATCCACTGGTTTGAGCAAATAGTCCACGGCGCTGTATTTAAAGGCCCGGACGGCATAATTATCGAAGGCCGTAACAAAGATGACCTTAAAATCGATGGGCTGTAGCTGATTGAGAAGGTCAAAGGCATTGCCCTGTGCCATTTCGATGTCCAGCAGGACAAGGTCCGGTTTTGTCTCCCGGATCAGCGGCAGGGCCGTCTCTACTCCGCCGGCGGTGCCCACGATGATCACCTGGGGGCAATAATTTTCCAGGAGTCTCTGCAGGATCCTGATACTGTCTGTTTCATCGTCTACAAGAACTGTTCTGATCATATGGCCTGGTTTTCTAAGAGGATGTGAAAAAGAGGGAATTCCATAACTACGCGTGTACCCGTCGGACTGCCTGTGTCATCTTCGAGGTCGATGACATCGATGAGGATGTTGTCGTTGTACTTGGCGTTCATCATACGGATACGGTCAGCCGTCAGGGACATTCCTTTCGACTGATATTCGATGTGTTCGCGGGTCTTGAAGCTGCCTGCTTTTTTTCGTCCGATACCGTTGTCTTCCACGGTAACAAGAAGCCGGTCACCTGCTTTTCGGAATTGTATGGTGATAAAACCCTTGCCTTCCTTCTTATGCCGGAGACCGTGCCGCATGCTGTTCTCCACAAAAGGCTGGATCAGCATCGGAGGAATGATATAGGTTTCATCATTGATCTCCTGGTCAACTTCGACGGAATAATCCATCTTTTCCTTGAACCGCAATTTCTCCAGCGAGAGATAACCCGACAGATAGCTGATCTCGTCAGGAAGAGAGATAAAAGGCTTGCTGGAATTCTGAAGAGTGGCGCGAATAAGCTTTGCAAAGCCGCTGATATATTTGTTGGCGGCAAAGATGTCCTGGTCGAAAATGTATTGCTGAATGGAATTGAGGCAGTTGAAAATAAAATGCGGGTTCATCTGGGCCTGCAGGGCCGCATATTCCATTTCCATCATCTTCTGGCTGAGCTGTTCTTTCTCTTTCTCCCGCTTACGGATATGTGCTATTCGAAGGGAAACAAAAAGCCAGGTCAGCGACAAAAATGCGGCGAGGATCAGGCCATAAAACCATGTCGTTTGCCAAAAGGGAGTGTTCACGCCAAAAGGCAGGGTTAAAAGGGCACTGCTGACCCCGAATTTATTGGTGGCCTGTAATTGAAAGGCATAGTTGCCGGAAGGGAGCGTCAGGTATTCAAGGAAGGCCTCTTTTGTAGTACGCCAGGCGCTGTCCAGACCCAGCAGACGGTAGCGGTAGGTTATTCCGCCGACGGACCGGTAGGAAATGCCCGCAAATTCCAGCCGGATATGTTTATCGGCATAAGGAAGCTGCAAATGACCCGTATCGCCAATCCTCTCCCTTCCCGAATTGAAGAGAGAAAGCAGGTAGAGACGACAGCCCTCCGAGAGATCGACCTTTGCCTCATCAAAATAGCTGAGCCCCGCGGGTGTACCCACATAGATGGAGGAGCTATCCGCGAACAGGGCATTTACGATGTCGGATCCAAGGCCATCCTTGGAGGTATATTGTGCTACCGGGTAGCCGGGCTGATCGAGTCTAACCCTGTTCAAGCCTTTATCGGTGCCGATCCAAAGACTGTTGTCGTGCACGAGGATGGTTCGGCAAATGTCGCTGGTCAATCCCTGCAAGTGGGAGATAGTCGCGATGACCCGGCCGTCCTTGTAACCAATAAGACCGGCATCATAAGAAGCTACCCATAAGGTTCCATCGGAAGATTCAGCTATGGCCGAGATCCTTTTTTGCAGAAAGGGGATCTTTTCGCCCAGATAAACAGGGGGGTTCTTTCCAGCCGAAGCGTAAAGCCCATTCAAAGTACCTATGAAACTGGTGTCTTTGCGGTAATAGACGGTGGTAGCTCTGTCATTCCAAAGCGTGTCGATCATCCGAAAGCTCTTAAGATCGAAACGGCCGACCCCCCAAAAGGTGCCCAGCAGCAGCTCTTCGCTGCTCTTTACAAAAATAGATTTTACCCCCACGTGGGCGTAGCGCAACGTTTCGTAATTATTGGTGCACTCGTCCATTCCTAAGTCCGAAGCGATAAAAAGTCTTCCTTTTGACAGGTGACCGACATACCAGATACGGTTTTTGGAAATAGCGGTCCGCCAGGCACGCTTCTTCAATGACATATCCGGCAGAGAAAAATAGAAGACAGTATTGTGATTGTCCCCCACCACCAGTTGATCGTCCATTTTAAAAATGCCGGAAACGGAAGAAAATTCCATGCCGGGCTCTTTCATCCGGATGGTTTTAAACTCATCTGAATTAAGTCTGTACAAGCCTTGTCCCAGGGTGGTAAACCATAAGTTGCCTGTAACATCTCGAAAGGTCCGGGACACTTCTTTCCCCGGGAGAAATCGTTTGGTACGGCCTGTATGGAGATTGTACTCTGCAGCGCCGGAGAATTCGTTGGAATAAAACAGGCTATCATCCACCGTGCTAAAGCTGATATGTCTGTAATGAGTCTTCTCGAAAGGAAAGTTCACCAGTTTTCCGGTGACGAATGATCGAATGGAGGCAGTAGACGGTGTGGTCCGCCAGATCATACCGAAAGGGTTTATGGAAATGAATCCGGCATGGCTGTTCTCAAATGTAATGTTGAATAGCAGGCTGAAGCCCTTTTCAGAAAGATTGAAAATCTGTTGGTCCGCCTGGACTATAAATTGGCCGGTGTTGCTGCGACTGACAGCTACACAGTTCAAGATCGGCCGTCCATTGATGGAATCAATTTCAGTTACAATGCCGTTGGGGCGAATAAGCTGAAGCGCAGTCTGCTCCTGCACCAGTATATTACCGTCCTTATCTTCGGCGAAGTGCTCGATATTAGTCCTGAACCGGATGTGGCGCAACAGGGAATCATTTTCCTGGTTGTATATTTTCCCTTTGTAGTAATAACAGATGGATTTGCGGAAGGGGGCCATCCAAACCCTGCCCTGCGAATCGCCGAACATCTCAAGTATCTCCACATCCGGCAATCCATCCCTGGTGGTGAAGTTGCGAAAATGCGTGCCGTCGAACCGGCTGACTCCTGTCTCCGTACCTGTCCAGATAAAACCTTCCCTGTCCTGCGTGATACAATACACAGTAGAGCCGGCCAGGCCATCAGAGATATCATAATGCGTGTAGCTATACTCCTGCGGAAACGCGGAATCGGAGAGAAAGAACAGAAAAGAGGCCAGCAATAAAAATTTCCTCATAAGACCTTATAAAAATAAGGTTTATTCCGTATGATAACAGGGCTTAAACGAACTATCACAGCGACATTTTTACTATACCGGAAGAATTGGGAGAAATTGTACCGGGGTGTCCTGGAAAATAGCCGCGAGCAGATGACCCCAGACAGAAAAATGGGTATCCCGATAAGATAAAAGAATAGCTGGACCAGGAACCAGCCTACTCCAAACTGCTTCCGTATACGCACGAAATTGGACAGCATGATCTGGAGACCTTTACGGTCGTAAAGATTATAATACCCCTTGCCGGTGGAACCAAACTCCTGGTTGGCAGTTTCCCCCTGAAGATGGACCATGTTCAGGTCTCCAAAGAGGCAAAGGGGGCCTGTCTTTTTTAGCCGGCTGCACCATTCTGCCTCTTCAGCATATAGAAAAAAGTCTTCGTCTAGCAGACCCGCTGTTTGGATAGCGGCTTTTTTGACCATGAGGAAGGCTCCGTTGATCCAGTCGACTTCAATGGGGGACGGAGGGATAGCAGTGCCGGCGCCCCCGGACAGAGCGCCCCCGCTCTCCCCGACTCCCGCGACATGCGGTTTTTCGACCTTTGCCAGCTGACCGGCTTTTTTGATCAGCGTTCCCAGATATGGCAGAGGCAGCAGGTAATTGAGCCCCCCTTTCATAACATACATCCCGGATATCTGGGGCGTGCCATCGGGATTGAGGAGCTGGACACCCGCCGCGACGAAGGGTGAATCCATGAGACGATGATAAGCTTCCGCGATCGCTGAAGCGTGCGGGAGGGTATCGCCGTTGAGCAGCAATACGGCGTCGCCAGCCGAGCGGCGGATGCCTTCATTGTTGGCCCGGGCAAAACCGGCATTATAATTTACGGATATCCAGATGATCTGTGGAAAGGCAGCCGTGATCCGCTGTTGGCCGTTGTCACCGGAAGCGTTGTCGACTACCAGCACTTCAAAAGGATATTCGCCTTCTCCTCCAATGCCAGAGCCCCGCCTGTCTGAACTCCGATTACCAGGTCCCTCGCTACCGGCCTCCCCATACAGGGAATGCAGACAGTCCAGGACCAGGGCCGTCGACTTATAATTGACTATTATGATACTCAGCATTGTTAGAGCGCTCCTGTTAGACGGTGAGACAGATAACTGGCGAACATACAAATTTTGGAGAATATCCCATTCTTTAGCAGACGGCGGGGCATTTTTTGCTGCCAGGCAAACATCCGCGCCACGGGTGCGGGAATACCCGGTACCCCAGGTGCAAACTCCGCATTACGCAGAAGGCGCCACCACCAGTCATAGCGGAGGACAGATCGCAGAGGATGCAGACCGGTCTGTTGGAGCCGGCGAATACTCTCCGGGAAAAGCACCTCCTGCAGGAACGCAACGTCGTGCCTGGAACTGATCCCACCCGGTCCAAAACGGGCGATGGTTCCGCCTATATAACTGATGCGGGTCCGGTTGTCGGTAAACAACCGAATATTCAGATCCCAATCGGCATATCCCTTATAGCGGAGATTATATGCCGGCGCATGATCAAAGATGCTTCTCCGGTAAAAGATGGCCTGGTGGGAGATATTGCGGAGCAGCAGCTTGTCCAGATCAAATTCCCCGTCATAAAGTCCTTTATAGCTGGGACTGACGACGTTGCCGTAGATGAGATCGAAGTGATTCGGAGCCGCTTGCCTAAATATCGAGGAGAGGATGCCCGGATGGGACAGACAGTCGTCGCTGCCGAGGAAATAAAGCCATTTTCCGCGCGACTCCTGTATACCCTTGTTCATAGCGTCGTATACGCCTTTATCCGGTGCAGAGACTATGCGGACACGAGGGTCCAGCCGGGCGGCTTCACGGGCAATGGCGAGTGTATTGTCCAGCGAGACGCCATCCATGATCAACACTTCAAAGTCCTGGTAGTCCTGACCGAGGACGCTGTCAAGCGAGGCCTTCAAGGTTTTTTCGGCATTGAACGTAGGGATGATGATCGTCAGTTCAGGAGTCTGCATTTTCCTCACGTTTGGGTTCAGGATTGAGGGTTTCGTTTGCGCATTTCCTGGCGAAGGGCATACCCATTGATCCAGCGGTTGTAGCGTTTGCGGATGACGCGCATCAAAAAGTCAACGGCACTATCCTTTTTGGAGCGGCTATTGTCCTGTTTGTTTCGGCTGCGATGATGGTCCAGCAGCTGTGGGTAAGGAGAGTTGTAATAGGGTATCGGGGCATAGTATGCTACAGGAGCCTGATAGTACTGGTTAACACAGTTGAATTCATTTTCCAGCCTCAGATTTGGCGCCTTGTAATGGTTGCCGAACTGCGAAGGCATCCGGTAAAGGGAGACCCCCCGTTTTGCCGCCATCAGTGAAAGAACCGACTGGTCCCAGCGGTGCTGGATATAAGCCGGAAGGTTGCGCTTGCCTAAAGTGTTGGCCATGTCGGTCAGATTGCGCGGGTCCCGGCAATAGTCCAGCCACTCGCTCACAAAGGATATGCTGGCTGCTGACCGTTGGAATAACGAAAAGGCGGCGTCGACCTGTGACGCATACCAGCATGCAGGACGGTCACAGTCCATGAGGATAAAGTTGTCTCTTTTGGTCCAGGCATCGTTGGTGAAGTTGCTATTGCCAAACAGCAATACAGGATTACCGTTACGACAGATCTCATACAGGGGCTCTAGCGGAGCGATGATCTCCAGTCCGCAATCAGCATATACCACAATATCTCCTTCTTCGGCCCTGTTCAGTGCTTCCAGGATTATATAGGGCTTCCACAGCCAATAGCCGATGCCAACAGGCTGATCGAGGATTCTGCGGTTCTCATTAAAAAAGGGTGTGGAGCGCAGGTCATCGATGTCATAGGACCGGATATTGGTGATACCGGATCTCGTTGCCGAAGCATTCAGCCGCTGACGGCTGTCCTCATAAAGCTGATTGGAGAGATTGGTCAATATAACGGCCATATCAGAGCGCGAAATTTGAGATGATGCCCACCGAATGAGGTTGTTCGTTCTGCCCTACCCAGCCGTTGATGTCCAGCAAATAAACGTCCTTTATGCCATAGACTTCATTGTATTTCCGGATGATCCGGAAAAAGGATTGTTTCATTTTCCCGACGAGATCGTCCCAGACGATGACGAAACGATCATCGAGCAGCCCGTATTTGACGAGCATCTCGAATTCGAAGAGGATGGCTTGCGGTGTGTGGAGGGCATCGGAGAAGACGATGTTGAAGCGATTGCCTTCAAGCTTTGCCCAGCTTTTGGTATCCCAAACGTCTGCAGAAAGATAGTTGACGGGTTTATTGCCGAAGGTAAATTCGCTCAGGGAGGAGCGGTTCTTCTTGATGGATCTGGCAGGTGTATCCCATTCCGTCCGGTCGCCTTTTGTCAGCTTCTCTGCCAGGACAGGGTTGATCTCTTCAATGTCAAAGGCAGTGAAGCGGGCCTTGTCAACCGAATTCAGCAGCTGAAAGAAGTTCTTGCCCACAGAAACCCCGATCTCCAGGTAGTTGACCTGTTGCTGGAAATAGCGGTCGGCAATGAGACTCATCAGATCGGTATAGGTAGGCTGGTTGCCGATGGGCTGGTTGATGACCGCTTTTATAAAATCGGGAACGCCATATTTGAAATAAGAGCGGGCAAAGGCCTCTTCGTCGATCCAGTCCCTGACAAGTTGCAGGCTGTTTCTGTTAGCAGAGATATAAGAAGCCAGCTCGGCGTCGGAAAAAGGGGATTTCGACTTGTATGAGACTTCCTTTTGAAAAAGATTTTTCAAAGCATTCAACATAATTCTGGATTTTATTTAATGGCCATACGCCCGGTATAGTCAATACGGTGGAGGAAAAGGGAGAGCTGCCGTGCCGCGACAAATTCGTCTACCGCCTTGCGGGAGCCGCTCCAGTGCCCATAGTCGTCTATGATAAGGACGCCTCCGGGGACAAGCAGGTCGTATAAAGTCTCCAGCTCGTGTTTCGTAGATTCATACCAATCCGTATCCAGACGCAGTAAGGCAATATTCCCAATGGAAGGCTCCGGCAGGGTATCCTCCACCTTTCCTTTGATAAACCGTATCTGCCCGAATGGATAGTCGGTCTTTTGCAGATTGGCCTTTACCTCTTCGAGGGGGGAATAACACCATACATTGTCGCCATCGGTACGTTCGAATGCATTAAGCAAATCTCCTGCCGTAGTTTGGTCGACAGCGCTGACATCTTCCTTTCCCGGATCGGACATGCCTTCGAAAGTGTCGAATAAAAAGAGTTTGCGGGAGGTGTCTCCGAGACGGGCCAGCTTACGGGCGACCAACAGCATAGAGCCGCCCTTCCATACTCCACATTCGACAATATCGCCGGGGATCTTATTTTTTACGATGTATTCTACGCTCTGGGAAAGACTTACCAGCCGTTCCTGGCTGGTCATGGTAAAAGTGCGAACGGCCGAGATATCCGCCCGTTCTTCGGGAGAGAAATCAGAAGGGAAGTCTTCTGAAAGATTGCCTCTGGCCGTGAGGAGCTCATGACGAAGCTGCCGGCTGAGGACAAAACTTCCTGGCTCACTAATTCCCTTTAATTTAGAAAAGATCGACATGGTCGCAAATTACCCCACTTTAGGGTATCGTAAAAATTTTTCCCGGGCTATCAGAGCTGCACTTTTCCCCAGACGTCACAGCGACACCGGAAAAGGAGCCCTCAGATACTGGAGAAAACGTTGGAGTCCCTTCCGTTTTTCCGAATCGAGCCGGTAATCCAGATTTTTGGTAAAATAATCGTGCAGAGAGTAGATGGGGTAAGGGTTTTCAGCCACCACTTCGTCGATGTGCACGATGCCCTGCCGGTTGGCTTCGTCAAAGGCAGTGATAAAGTCCGGGTCGAGAGCCTTGTTGCTGATCCAGGCAGCGAAGACAAAGGGAAGGCCCGTAAAGGCTTTCCAGACGCCGGCAAGGTCATAGATATAGGGAGATATCTTTCGCTGTTCGAGTGCCCGGTCGCCGATGACAACACCTGCCGTTGCCCCTTTTATATGATCGCGGAAATCTTTTCCTGCGTCGATCAGCTCCGGGCTGATCTTCCAGTATTCCTTCAGCAGGACCTTTGCCAGCTGTACGGATGTGCGGCTCTGATAGTCGAGTAATACTTTTTCTACCTTATCGATGGGTGTCTCGCTGAAAAGGCAGACCGACGCAACATCTCCGTTGCTGCCGATGCAATAGTCCCCATTGATATGATATTCCTTCATCTGCGGTATGATGGCAACGGGCACCAACCCCATGTCGATCTCATTTCTGAGCAGCATGGCGGCGATGCTGGCGGGGTGGTCTATGATCAGCTGAATGTCTTTTCTGACGGATGCCCTCTCGATGCCATAGAGGAGAGGTTTTGTGTTGAGGTAGCTAACAGCGCCTACTCGTATTTTTCTGTCCAATTCCTTTACGTTAAATTTGCGGCGAAGTTACAGATTATGGAATTAAATTCACTTACTGCTATTTCTCCTATCGACGGTCGCTATCGGCACCAGGTGGCACACCTGGATGATTATTTTTCGGAATATGCTCTTATTCGCTACCGCGTGCTGGTGGAAGTGGAGTATTTCCTGTTCATGAGCAAAAAGCGATTCTTCCCGCTGAGCGCCTCCACCAGGCGGAAGCTGCAAGCTATTCCCGAGCAGTTCAGCCTGGAAGATGCCATATGGATCAAAACCAAGGAGAAGGAGACCAACCACGACGTAAAAGCGGTAGAGTATTTTTTAAAGGACCGTCTCGGAGACGAGCTGTCCGCCGTAGCAGAATGGATACATTTTGGACTCACCTCCCAGGATATCAATAATACCGCCATCCCCCTTTTGTGGAAACATGCCGCGGAATTCGAATACCTGCCGGGCCTGCTGAATCTGAAACGTCAGCTGGAAGTGCTGGCCCGTGACTGGAAGGACGTCCCAATGCTGGCCCGCACCCACGGGCAACCCGCAAGCCCGACCCGGCTGGGGAAGGAGATCATGGTCTTTATCGAAAGGATCGAAAACCAGGTGGAATTGTTTATCCAGGTACCCTTCACCGCCAAGTTCGGCGGAGCGACAGGCAACTTCAATGCGCATCATGTAGCCTTCCCTTCGAAGGATTGGGTAAAGCTGGGGAATGAGTTCGTGGAAGGCACGCTGGGCCTCCAACGCCAGCAGTATACGACTCAGATCGAGCATTATGATAACCTGGCCGCCCATTTCGATGCAATGAAACGCATCAATACGATCCTGACGGACCTTTGCCGGGATATCTGGACCTATGTGTCATTGGATTATTTCAAACAAAAGACGAAAAAGGGCGAGATAGGTTCATCCGCAATGCCGCACAAGGTAAATCCCATCGACTTCGAGAACGCCGAAGGCAACCTCGGTGTTGCCAATGCACTTCTTGAACATTTCGCCGCCAAGCTTCCGGTTTCCCGGCTGCAGCGGGACCTGACCGACAGCACGGTCCTGCGCAATATAGGCGTCCCCTTCGCACATACCGTCCTTGCCCTGAAGTCGATAGAAAAAGGACTGGACAAGCTGGTGCTGAATAAGTCCAAATTAGAGCAGGATCTGGACAGCAACTGGGCCGTGGTCGCGGAAGCGATCCAGACGGTGCTGCGCCGCGAAAACTATCCTAAACCCTATGAGGCGCTAAAGGAGCTGACGCGCGGACAAGCCGGCATCACAAAGGAATCCATGCATGCCTTTATCGATGGACTGAAAATATCGGCGACTTTGAAAAAAGAACTTAAAAAGATCACCCCACAAAATTATACAGGGGTATAGAACCCTACTTGTGAATCTCTGAGGTAAAGTGGAATTCAATAGCCGGATTGTTGGTCCGTTCGGTATTCAGGAACCACTCGCTCTGCGCCAGGTAGACAAGATACCCGTCCTTATCCGTGGCGATATTGGCGTGCTTGAAGCGGGTGAAGTCCTCCAGCTTTTTCGGGTCTTCGCTGGTGATCCAGCAGGCCTTGTAAAAAGGCATCGCATTGAATTGAACGGAGGCGCTGTATTCATGCAGGAGACGATACTGGATAACCTCGAACTGGAGCTCGCCCACGCAGCCGATGATCTTTTTCTGCCCCCCATACTGGGTGAAAAGCTGGGCTACACCCTCATCCGTTAACTGCAAGAGCCCCTTTTCCAACTGCTTGGTTTTCATAGGGTCTTTGTTGACTACCTCTTTAAAAATCTCAGGAGAAAAGGAAGGAATTCCGGTAAAAAAGAAATTTTCGCCTTCGGTGAGGGTATCCCCTATCTTGAAGTTGCCGGTATCAAAAAGACCGACCACATCGCCCGGGAAGGCCTCGTCGATGACGTCCTTGTCACGGGCCAGGAATGTATAAGGATTGCTGAAGCGTACGTCCCTGTCGAGACGGACGTGATGGAAGTATTTATTGCGTTCGAACTTTCCACTACAGACCCGTAGGAAGGCAATACGGTCGCGGTGTTTCGGATCGAGGTTGGCATGGATCTTAAAGATAAAACCGCTGAATTTATCCTCTTCCACATCGAGATGGCGGGTCGAGGTCTCCCGGCTTAGGGGACCAGGTGCGACACGAATAAAGGTGTCGAGCATTTCCCGAACCCCAAAGTTATTGATGGCGCTGCCAAAGAAGACCGGCGCCACCTTTCCGGCGAGGTAACTGTCGACATCCAGTTGACCATGGACGCCGTCCACGAGCTCTACGTCCTCCCGCAGTGTCGCAGCATCTTTCTCGCCGAGTTTGTCGTCAAGTAAGGGGTTATCAAGGCTGTCAAAGGACAGGGTATCCTCATCAGTGGCCTTGGTATTGGCAGTGAACAGCACGAGATTCTTATCGTAAAGGTTGTAAACGCCCTTGAAGTCTTTTCCGCTGTTGATGGGCCAGGCCATGGGGTGCAGCGCGATATTCAGCTCTTTCTCGATCTCTTCCAGCAGGTCGAAGCGGTTCTTGCCGTCCCGGTCCATCTTATTGATAAACACGATGACGGGGGTATTCCGCATGCGACAGACTTCCATCAGCCGGCGAGTCTGAGCTTCTACCCCATTGACACTGTCAATGACGAGGATTACGCTGTCGACGGCGGTGAGGGTACGGTAGGTATCTTCGGCAAAGTCCTTGTGGCCGGGAGTGTCCAGCAGGTTGATCAGCATGCCTTTGTATTCAAAGCTCATGACGGAGGTCGCTACAGAGATACCGCGCTGGCGTTCGATCTCCATAAAGTCGCTGGTGGCGTGTTTCTTGATCTTATTGCTTTTTACGGCACCGGCGGTCTGGATGGCACCTCCAAAGAGCAGGAATTTCTCTGTCAGGGTCGTTTTACCCGCATCGGGGTGGGATATGATGGCAAAGGTTTTACGCTTGTTGATCTCGGAATGATATTTCATATATAAGGGCGCAAAGGTACGAAATTTAAGGTGTTGTGTCATTGCGAAATCCCAGCCTTTTCTTCACTGTATTCCAGACCGGCGACACATCGTCAGAAAGCCGGAGGAGCAGCACCCCGGCCCCATAAAGAGCGATATAGGTGATGGACCGCAAGACCATCCAGATAAACCCGTGGCATTGTACAAAAAGGGGATGTACGACAAGATACACGACCGCCGCGAGCAGGATGGTATACAGCGTGCGGCGATCGAAGGGCTGCAGCCTGAACTTCCGGTAGAGAAATGCCCAGCGGATACTGTTGTAAATGGTAAAGGTAATAAGATCGGCAATGGCCGGGCCGATCGTGCCATAACGGAGCGCGAGCCAATAGTTTAACGGCAGGGTCAGCACTACGAGGATCATACCGGTGACAAAATCGAAACGCCAGTAGATAGATGCCCCGATGATCTGCGAGTTGAGTCCCGTACCCATGTCGATGATCCGGTATAGACCGATGAACAGGAAGACGGAGCGGGCAGCCAGATAGGCATCGGGCAGATGAAAGGTAAGGACCCCATCCGTAAAATTGAGCCAGATAAGGGTGAACAACCCCAGCGCAAAGATCAGCTGGTTGATCGAGGAACGAGTATAGATGCGTTGGATGCGCCCCATATCCTTATTTTTCCAGGCCACGGAAAGAGGCGCGATGGCGGCTGCATTGATGGCGCGCTGCGGCGCCTGGACAAGACTGCCGATATTCACCGCCAGCGTATAGACAGCGGCATTGGTCAGGCCGTTGGGCAATACAGCTGCGATAACGATCGCCCCGAAAAAGGTGCTGAGGTTCAACAGCAGCAGGCCGCTCCACGCGAAGGCGATCAGGGGCAGGACCTTTCGGAAAAGCCTTCGGGTGACCCGACTCGGCGCAAAGACAAATTTAAGCTTGCCTTTGCGGATAAGCATGATAGCAAGTGACAGGGCAAGGAAGAAATAAGTAAACGAGTATATCTTGATAAAAACGTCAAAATCCGTAAGGACGCTGGCCAGAACCAGCAGGAGCATTACGGTTGCGATCAGCCGGAATTGCACCTCTCTCAGGTAGTTGGTGATAACGGACTCCCTGAGCTGCCATGCATAGGCCTCAAGCATCGAATACAGCGTAAGCCCCAGCCCGAACGGAAAGATCCAATAATAGTAATGCACCAGCTCTGCGGCATGATCCTTATAAACCAGGAAGAACAGGGGTTTGATGAGAACTCCGAGGATAACGGAAAGGACAAAGCCCAGCATGGTCATCATCAGGCTTAATCCCAGCATATCGTTGTCTTTCGACCCCAGATGGTCAGCATAATAGGGATAGAACTTGACAATGAACGCGGGCACCCCCATATTGGCGAAGTAGTAGATGATCGAGCCGATAGAGACGAACATTCCGCTCACAAGTCCATAGACCAATGGAGGCAGCCCTTTGGCATAGAGATAGGTATTGAGCATCCCCAGTACAAAGCCAAAGTATTCA
>Ga0310811_10004138_pt1 | contig 18258 bp, 13 predicted proteins | sample YCmetagenome_FD_207642 | JGI IMG/M metagenome (GOLD analysis project Ga0310811, IMG submission 207642) | Soil microbial communities from experimental microcosm in Duke University, North Carolina, United States - YC | ecosystem: Engineered > Artificial ecosystem > Soil microcosm > Unclassified ...
AAGCGCTGCCCCTTCGATCCACACGCCCTCCTTCCCATGCCGGACGCCGTCCTGCAGCGCGGCCCGGACGATCCGGCGAGTGCCGCCTGGCTGCGCCGGCACGGGGGCGTGGGGCAGCCGGTGCGGCAGGTGCGGCTGATCTCAGCGCGCGGGCGCGGGACGCGCGCGGCGCGACCGATGAGGAGGAGCACGGCCCGATCGAGAAACCTGACGCGTCACGACGCGAGACGACCGATGAGTGGGAGCGACCGGAGCGCGTCCCGGTCAGCCCGGTCCTGCATCTCGATGGCTTCGACGGGCCGCTGGACCGGCTCCTCGATCTCGCCGAGCGGCAGCGCCTTGATTGGGGCCGCCTGTCGATCGTCGATCTCATCGCGCAACGCGTCACGCGCCTTGCAGCACTTTGCGTCTCGCGTCGCGCTCGAGCGGCGCCGACTGGCGGGTGCTGGCGACCCGGCTCGTGCTGCGGCACGCACGGCTGCTCGTCCCGGCGACCGCGGCAGAGCGCGGCGGGGTCACGGACCGGGTCTTCCTGCGCGTCGCCGGCCTCGAACTCGCCCAACAGGGCACCCTTGGTGATTGAGTAAGACACGGCAATGGCGAAGTGTTGGATACGCGGCGTGCCCGAACGATTGTCGCGGAGTGTTTTCGCAGCAGCGCCGACCGACAAGTCCTTTGGTGCTGAGGTGTCTTGTGCCGGCAATGTTTGTTCGTCGACGCACAGGTCGGTCCCGTACACAGAAAGATCGCATCCTTTACCATCATCGTCGATACTGAGAGTCCTCTCTAATTGGAGTTGGCGGTCTCAAGCGATGCGGCATAACTGACGAAAGAGTTCGGAACCAGGTTCCGCAGGTATTAGGAATTAGTTTCTCCGACGTAGAGCGCTTGAGTTGCCGCCGCTTGCTACGAGATAGCAATGCTCAATGACGAGATCGCCAGAGTAGGTCTCGTCTGAGACAAGGGTGCCCCCGCTAAAATCGAGCTCCCAGCCGGGAACGGAAAAGCAATTCTGTGACGATTCAACAAAATCAGAGCACCCACCGAGACCTACCGATGGAAGAGAGTGCTTAGAAACAGCGTCTGGCTTTTTTCTCAGCGTCATTGATATCGATCCTTTCCCCTTGGCCTTCGCAAAGGTAGGCTCGGCCTGGCAAGGCAATATCATACTGTGCTTGTATGTTTTGCCAAGAATAATGTCACGCAGCATCGTCGTTTTTTTATCTCACTAATTGTATTAGTGCGATCCTGCTCTGATCAGCCGCGCTAAGGGGGCCTTCTTCATGGCCCGAACCATACTTCAGGGTGGACCACTCAGAGTCCGTTTTGAATCGATTCATCAGCGGGCTAGCTTTCGTAGCAAGATGATGGTGGAAGCGGCGCTGAGCAAGGCCGTGGATTTCGCCAGGCCGCGGTCGCGCCACGCACCGAGACCCTGTATGCTGCCATCTGGCCGCCCTCTGCGCCTGATGCGCGCAGTACCAGGCGGCCGCCCTGCCCGCCGCGCCGGCGATCGTCGTGGCCTACCTCGTCGCGCAGCCTTGCCCGGCCCGCGTGACCGGTCGCTTCTGCTGGTCTGCTTCGCGGGCGGGCTGCGGCGCTCAGAGCTGGTGGCGTTCGATCATGAAGATCCGAATTTCAGCCCCGAAGGAAGTGACGCGGCGCACCCGGACGGCGGCGCGCTTGCTACCCTCCTGCCGCCGATCGCCCCCGACGACCCCCTCCGCGCCCGCCGAGGAGTCCTGGTGATCGAGCAAGACGCGACAATGGCGGAGTGTTGGATGCGCGGCGTGCCGGAGCGATGATGCCGTGCTCTATGTCTAACGCGACGTTGCGCGGGTTCTGGCCGGGCATCCGCTGCAGAAGCAGCTGTCGCGGAAAATGACGAGGCTAGCCCGAATCTGCCTCGCCCCCGACATCCGATCCCGCATGTGACAACGGCAGCGGCACGGCCGGCACGACAACACATCGGTCAATGACGCTTTCATGTGACTCTCACAATACGATCTGGGTGCACTGGCCAGGGAAGACTCCCGATTTGCATCGCTGAACCGGCAGTGGCAACTGCAAGCTCGGCCCGAACCGAGCTCGTCAACATTCACCATATCTTCCGTTTCAGCCTACATGGTAGATCGCGGCCGGGCTGTCACGTCAGCGGCCGCCCGTGACCATTCCAACCGCGAGATCTCCGGCACCATCCTAGATTTCATCATCGGCGAGGATACGAACGGCTTCCATTAACTAGGATACTATGGTTGTCTGGACAGCCTCATTGCGGCAAGGTCGAAGTGAGGCTTTTTGGCGCGCCGATAGGGCGGGGCATGCTGCGACCAGGGAGGATAAAACAATGAAAAATTCGCGAGCTGGTTTTGTTGGTGTTCTACTCGTGGGAGTAGCTGCGGTTCCTGCCATTGCGGCACAGCCGGCTTGCATACAAGGAAATGCAAGTGTGCCGCCTGGTGCCAACACAACGGATCAGTCAAAACCGTTCTTCATCGACATATCGGACCTCAACCTGAAGACCTCACCGCCGACGCGCGACCCGCACAACCCAGTCTATCCTCCAGCAACCGAACTGCCTGACGGCACGCTACCATCGCCCACCGCCACCGGTAATTTCATCATCGGGCCCACCCATAAACCTGCAACCGAGATCGATGCACAAAAAAGTGTTCCCACCGGCCACATCTACAGCTTCACCATGTCGTCTACAGACGGGGTAATCTTCACCCCAGGCTTGGTACGGGACGACCCGAATAACTGTCTTGATCAGGCTGTCTTCGCGGCAAAGACAGCGCAGGGTGACAAATCCAACCTGATCATCACGACCAGCCATGCGGGGGTCTGGGAGCGTCCGGTCGATGTTTATGTGCCGCCGGGCTATGCGGCCGGCACAGCCGCGCCCTTCATAGTGTTTGGTGACGGTGGTCCACATGGCTTCTTCAATGAGAAGCAGTTCTTTACCGTGCTCGACAACCTGATCCATGAGCACCGCATCCCGCCCATCGTGGCGATCGGCATTGGCGCGGGCGGTCAGGATGCGCAGGGTAGCGAGCGCGGCATCGAATACGACACGGTCTCCAGCTCCTACGTGGATTGGGTGGACCGGGAGGTGTTGCCATTGGTGGCGGAGCACGCGCATGTGCGGCTGACGCAGAACCCGGACGGGCGGGCGACGATGGGGATCAGTTCCAGTGGTGCTGCAGCCTTCACGATGGCCTGGTTTCGGCCCGACCTATACCATCGCGTGCTCGCTTATTCCCCGACGATGGTAAACCAACAGTGGCCGCACAACCCAGACTTGCCAGGAGGTGCCTGGCAGTATCACGATGCTTGGCCGGGGTTCGACTTCCCTCATCTTGGTGTCAGCGGGGTGAACGTCAGCCCGACCACTGAGGCTACAGGCGCGCCCTTGATTCCGAACAGCCCACGCAAGCCGATCCGTTTTTGGTTCGAGACCGGGGACCGGGACCTATTCTACCCCGATGCCCCCCTTGCAGACGGCATGCACGACTGGGTGCTGGCTAATGAGGGGATGGCCCGGGTACTTGCGGCGAAAGGCTATCCGTATCAGTTCGTTTTTGCCCGGAATGCGACGCATGTCGACGGGCCGACGGTGGCGCAGACCCTGCCCGAAGCCCTAGAATGGCTCTGGCAGGGTTACAAACCCTGAGGACTTTCGATAGTCACACGAGGTTGCCGCATCACCGTATCCTCCTGCGCCAACTGGACTAAGTCGGCGTGACACCGTCGCTCTGGGCATGCGGCCCAATGCATCCCTACGTGGACTCCGAGAGATAACGGAGCCCACGTAGGGAGCCCCGTATGTCCCCTGATCTCCGATCCTCGAGACCTATCTACAGACAACACACAGCTATGGAGCGAGCCGGTCCGATTTCAACCAACCAGGGCATGTTTGCCAGAGGTCAGAGGAGGCTTGGCAGCGAACCTGGGCTTGAAAAACCATACCGTGCTCCCGCGTGGGGCCTGACACGCGATCCGCTGCCGCCCGACCCAGACAGGCTGCGCCTGGTGCGGACGGCGATCATCACCGCAGGGCAGGGGGCTGTGGTCGGCCGCGCCCGAGTAGTCGGCGCGCGTTTCCCGGCCGCCCAGCTGCGCGAGCGGACTGCTCGACATCATCTGCTCGCCTCGGCCAAGGCAGCGCGCCCCGAAGTCAGTGCTGCTACTCCTTATCGGCTTGAGCGCGATCCACGCAATGACACGTGGGTCTGCTAGGGCTTTCTCTTGTGCACTTGTGCACATATTTAGGAGGGGCGTTCCTTTCGATCAGAGTGCCTAACCAAGTTCGAAACCGTGTGAAAGCGGTGGCCGCCGCGCGTGCCGAGAACCAACAGGACCTCATCAGCACCCCCTTGAGTGTTTTCTTGAGGAAGCTGACCGCAAGCCGCCGCCGCAATCTCGGATGACGGAAGCGCACTTCTGGAGATACGGCTCGACAAATTAGTCTGTTATTGGAGACTCCACGAAATTTTAACTCGATGTCGATTAAACCGGCAGCGCTCAGAATGCGGCAGAAGGATGCTCAGCTCTAGAGCGAGATCTTTCTCGCTTCGATCCGACCAAGTAGGTGAACGCGGCCGCCTGCTTCCACCATCAGCGTGAAATTCGATCCCTCAGCCTTGGCGACGAGACCGAGATTAAAGCGCGCCCTCTTAGCGGAGAGCAAGCCCGGGAATTGCATGGACAGCCCTGGGCTATCGGTGAATGCTCCGGCTGTGAAGGCGAGCCCGTCATCGCGCTCTGCCCGGAGTTTTATTGTGCTGCCATCCTCGGCCATGACGAGCCCGCCAATTAAGAAATCGGCCTCGGCTCCGAACAACACAGCATCATGCGGCGATTGGTCGATGGAGAAGAGAAGCCCGCTTCCTCGCCGGGCGGGAAGATCCGTCATCAACCGCAAACGTCCTTTGTTAACTCCGGGCGCAAGTCGAGCGGGATCAAAACTCTGGGGGAAGCGCGCAGAGAAGACAGCCTGCGACGCTCGGAGGGCTGCGAACATGCCGGTTCCTGCCGGCTGGCGCTCCGCAACGTCTGGTTTTAGATGGTCAAGGACCCGTTCAACGTGCACCTCGAGGCTGAATTGTTCCTTTGTGATAACAGAAAGATCGGAGCTCTGCGCGCAAGCTGCTTCGTGACCCTTTAGGAAAGCCGCAGGCGCTTCGACTGCCGCTAGGCTCGGCAAGCCACGTCCCGCGAAGTTAAATCTGGCGAGGTCATCAAAGTTTCCCATGGTCACCCAGCCCGGTCCACCGAACCGGTCGAAGACGAAAACGGGGCGTTGTCGTGCCATCGCTTTTTGGACCGAATGACCTATGGTGATGACGGCATCATGGTCATCGACGAGCGCTGTGTCGACGAGCCGAGATTCCCTGCCCATACCGATATCGAGCACCGCGACACCGGCTGAATGAAGCGTGTCCTTCAGGAGATCGAGCCTCGCCGATCTCCGGTTGCTGACGAACAGCACACGGCGTAGCGTTTTGGGGGGTGGCGGGACGTCCTCAAACCAAGTCGTGGGCAGGCTGTTAGGAAATACGACGATCCGGTCGGTGAAGGCGGAATCGTGTGTCATTTGGCGGTGATGATCGAGGTTCTCCCTAGAATTTACTAGCAGTGCGTCGGCGTCATCTGTCAGGATCGAGAGTGCTTCGACGGGCTCGTAAGGTGACAACGACATGAGGACAAGATGCCGGAACCTCATCTTATGGTGAAGCGTGACCATCCCGACTACAGGCCAGTGAAGGCCGAGGAGAAGGTCTGTCGATCTGGGCAGCTTCGCCGAAATATCTGGATCACAAAGATTGACAGTTGATGCGCCAACCGTAGCCATTAGGGAGGCCATCGGTTCACCGACGGCGGGCGAGACGATGGTCACCTGTGCCCCAGCGGAGACCAGGATGCTAGCGATGTCACGAAGGACAATTTGGCTCCCGCCGATTGCCGCCATCGTGTAATTCGTCATTACTACATGCCGAATCGATCGCTTGTCGATGAGTGAGCGGATAACGTCGGTCATCATCACTGACCCTTGCTGTTAGATATCATTCAGACACGCCGGAAGGTCCATCGCGATCGCCCTTTCTGATCTTATATCCTGCTACTAGATCGCGCCACATGGCACCGCCAACGCGTAAGGTTCCATGATTTGACCGGTATGGACGGTTCAAAACCGGCTTACCTGGTCACCGCACTCAGCACTCCACCCCCTCTTCGCCTTCGGCGCACGTCGAGAACCATGGCGTAAGCTCGAAACGCGCGAGGAGGTCCTAAGCTGTACCAGGATCGTCTCGGGCGCCATCGTCCTGGATGGAGTCCTGCCACGATCGGATGCCAATCCAGCTCAGCCCCGACCAGTCCTACCGGTACTTTGACGGGGAGACGACAGCCGCGGAGCTACAGCCAGCCTCCGCAGAGCCCCTGCGCGAGCGGCTCGTCAGTCGGTGCCTCAATCGACGCAGTCAAGACGATGACGAGCCCAATCATCGCGACGGCTAGCAATAGCGCGTAGGTGTTCTTTCCACGCGTAGGAATGTACCTATTGGCTGGAAGGGGGAAAATGCGCAAACTTCTAGGTTTCTCATCATCCTGCTGCTTCTCGCCGGTGCTTATGGTTACGGCTGGGGCGGCGCACATGGCTTTGTTGCAGGCACTCTAATAACGATCGCCGCCATCGTCGTGATTAGCTTTTGTTGTTCGACATCCGCAAAAAGAGCAGCAGGGGCGATAGCTGGCCATCGGACGACCAGAACGCCACAAGTGCACGTGATTCGCCTTCTCCTCGCTGTCCCCTTGCTTACCATCCTGGTCGCGGGCTCTGGACCGGGGCCGCCAGATGCGCCGGAAGATGGGGCCTTCGGTGATACCGGCGACGATCAACCAATGCTGAACCGCCCGAACCGGGCAGATATCACTCGTCCCGAAGGGGATCGCGACAGTGACTGCTTTGCCGGTGCGCTCGCCTTTGGAATTCGGGCCGCGGTCGAGTGGCTCGAAAACCGGCCACAGCTGCACCGCGAGGTTTTTCCGCGCGGCCGCGGCGAGGCGCATGTCGCGGGTCGGGTCGGCGATGTCACCGCGCTGCTGCGGGCGTGCCTCGCGGCCCTCCGGCTGCCCGGCGCTGCGCAAGCCTATCGTCCGCGCCCTCCACCGGTCTGGCGCGCCAGCGATGCGATCGACTGCATTCTCGTGGGCTTAGCCGGGTGCCCGAGGAGGGGCCTCGCGGCCTTCGTACCCCCGGTCGCGGGCTTTGGAGCCGAGACGGAAGCCTGGTGCCCGGTCACGGTCGCCACGATCTTTCTGGCGGGGCTCGAGCTTGCCCGAGACGGGCAGATCACGCTCGATCAACCACGGCCCTGGGATACTATTCAGTTGCATAGCGCGGCCTTCCGGGCAGACGAGGGTCACAGTTCGGTCTGACCGTCCGCGACACCCGTAGCGTCGCCGGCACTTGCTGCGGCATTCAGCTCAGGCAGCAGGATGCTGTCGCTTGGGCCGCCGCCGCTACGATGAGTAGAGTACCCAGTTGACGCCGAGCATTTGTTCGAGTCTTCTCGTCCCTGCAAAGGATTCTCTTCATCCAGGAACGAGCTTACTTATTCCATCAGAGAAATTTAACGACCGTTTTACATAATATTTATTTGAGGTTATTTTGACAAAAGACCTGAAAATAATGAACTGCATTTCAGCAATATTTTTTGTACTGTTTTTAGGGATCTTCAATAAATCTTATTCTGCCACGACAGATATTGTTAACATCTTATCGCCGAAGCAACTCATGGAGGAGAACACACGTATTCCGTCGGCCATGGGAAATGGAATAGCTGACGATACTATAGCAATCCAAAAAATAATCGACGCTGCGTCACGAAAAGGAGAAGCAACTATCCTTTTCCCGGCTCATCATACATACATCATTTCCAAGCCAATCGAACTGCGGTCAAATACGCATTTGCTGATGTATGGAGCTACTATAAAACCAAAAAATGGCATCAATTTGCAGGCTTTTTTTCAAAATTATAATCAGAATCCAAAAAATAGTTTTGATCATAACATAGTGATTGAAGGCGGCGATTTAGATTATGGTGCAGGAATACGAGCCGGTGGGTCGCATGCTATTTTAATGAAATTTGTCAATAATGTAATTATAAAAAATGTGGTGGGACATGGGCGTTTCAAGCAAGGCACTTTCATTGCTTTTATTGGAACAACAGATGGAACAATGGAGGGTAATAAGGCTTACAACTACATTACTTCTACCTACGACGCATGGTGGAATCCAAAAAATATTAAAATCATAGGAAATTACGCAGAGACTGGTGATGTGGTACAAATTTTCAACATCAATCCGGAAGATACGACTGCTTTGCACAGTAACAATTTTTTGGCCACAAACATATTAATAGAAGATAATCGATTTGTTTGCCTAAAAAAGGCCGGTTGTCCCATGCAGATTGAACCACTTGTTACCGGAACTATGGTTGAAAACGTGAAAATTACTGGGAACTATTTCTTTAACTCCCAACTTTATATTAGAGGAAATGTAAATAATATAAACATCACCAATAATACGTTTGATTCAAGCGCATTAAAATCTGGACCAATCATAGTTGCATCCGACCATTATGGCAAAAATGGAAAAAATATTACCGTAGATGGCAATAAGTTTGTTAAAAACCCCTTCAATGAGAAAAACGTTTTTATTTTGCGGGCTGAAAACTCGAGCACTAAAAACAACCATTTTACTAGGTCGGGAAATTAGTTGCTTATTTTAGGGCTCATTTTAGAATCACTGCGAGATGCCCATCGAATGGGATTGGATGGTCGAGGCATAGGTGATTCCCAACAGGCCTTCGAAGCCCTGCCAGAGTCCTTTGTGTAATCCTATCACCTGTAACAGTCTCTCCACTCCATAATGGAGCTCGCTCATGGCCTCGTTCAGCAATCCCCCGCAACGCGTCAAGCTTATGAAGACGGTCAAACGCGCTTTCGAACTAGCTGGCTGGAAGGTTCACCAGCGATCTGACCCCAGCCACGAGTTTTTAGTAGAGACGCAGGACCTCGATTTCCTCATCAAATGCCTTGATGAAAGCCGGATTGACTACAGTAGCCCTACCACCATCGTGACCACGATCGAACGCGACTCGCGTGAACTGCGCCGTCTTCTAAATCGACAACTCGTTGTCATCTTCGATCGTAATTTTCTTGGTATTGTACTTGAAGATCTGATGGATCGCGGTATAATCGCAATCTCATTACCTGAGATCGAGATCGTCACTGGGCTGGCTGCCTTAGCAGGCGGGCTTCCGTCCACGATATTCGATCCGCGCCAACAGTGTCTACTCGAGCGTTGCGTAAACTATGACGTAGCTCTGTCAAAACGATATCGCGCCAACGGCAACTTAGAGGCAGCCATCTCTTGGGCCCGGCTCGCGGTTCGCCATAGCGCCACTATCACAAAGACTCACCTTTATCTCCTAGATCTCTTGAAGTCGGCGGGCGAATTCGAAGCTGCGACGGAGCTCGGCTATGAGATTCGCAGCCATCGCCCCGATGATCCCGAGATCTTACAAAGCATGGCGGACCTCTCGCGCCGACAGGGGGACGAGACGGAGGCCGCACGCTGGACAGCGCAACTGGCCGAGCCGACTACTCCGAGGACCTTCGAGGCAATTTTGGCTAAGCAACTTCAACAAAGCGGCCAGCCATTCTTGGGTCGTCTAACGACTTCCACGGTGGAATCCTCCTCTTCAAAATCCCGTCTTCTCAGATTATTTGGTGCCCTTGCACGTGGCGGCCGCGGATAAGATGAGATCCACTCTATCGATCCGCGGGATACAAGAGCTCTAAGTCGCGTTCCGGAACCAAACCTGCGGCCAATATCTATCCTGTCGGGGGCTTTTGATGACCCACAGGTGGCTTAGTGCTAATCTTCCGGGAGATCTGCGGCTCATCCACATAAAGCTGCAGGGCGATTGGCTACTAGGTATGCAGGATTCGAGTATGAAGGAGTTTGAACCTTATTCGGCCGCACACCACGCGCTCGATCGTTGGTTCAATGAATCGCCCTAATGTTGATCCATTATCGTACCTTCCACAAACAACAATCTCTAGATTGCTGTCGGCTGCGTCATCGTCCGCAAATACTCGGCTCGACGCAGGATGCCGAGATGGGATGGGGCGAGCTTGACCGCGCGTTGGGCGCATTCGAAGGCGGCAGATGCGTCTCCGGCGGTCAGAAGGACAGCGGCCTCGTAGTCATGGTTATGCGCATCACGAGGATCGACGGCGACTGCACGCCTCACGAGGTCGAGCGCCCGACCCGTTTGGCCACGGCGGAGCGCGATTTCGCTCAGCCGACGCAGGGAGGCGACATCCGTTGGTACAAGGTCTACCGCCGTTTGTGCTGCAGCCTCAGCCGCTGTCAGGTTTCCGGAGGAAAGGTGGATGCCGGCAAGATGATTATGGACCATAGCATCCCGTGGCGCAGCCTCGATGGCGTTTATTGCCCAACGCAAGGCGGCGCAGATATCATTGCGACGCATTGCAACCTCGCTCAGCTGACGCAGCGGCCCGCTCGCCTGAAGGGGGCTCCCCGCTCGGGCATGTGCCTGTATGAAAGCAGCCTCGGCCTCATCCAGCCGGTTGGCGGCGAGATGAAGTAGGCCTAGCTGCAGGTAGCCCGCGGGATGGTCAGGGAATTCTTCGAGCATGCGCTCGGCCCAATAGAAGGCGCCAGGCTCGTCTCCCCTCCGATGAAGGACGTTGCTCAACCGATGATGGAAACCTGGATTGCTGCCCGCAACCCCAGTTGCCTGGGTTAGGGCGTCCTCAGCAGCGGCCTGATTGCCCCGCATCAGCTCCAACGTAGCGAGCTGGTTGTAGCTGTGCGGATCCTTCGGATCGGTTTCGATCGCAAGCTGCAGCCATGCCATCGCCTCGACCTCCTTGTCCCGGCGTAAAGCAACCTCAGCCAGCCTGCGCAAGAGGTGTATGTTTGTACTGTCAATTTTTAATGCATCGTTCAGTACCGTCTCAGCTTCGTGGAGGTCGCCCCGCTGGAGGAACAGGGTGGCAAGATGAATATAGCAAGCCAAATCCCGCGGATGCACCGATATCGCCTGCTCGGCCAGAGAAAATGCCTCATCCTGCTTGCCCAAGCGCATCCTCAGGTCGCTCAGCCGTATCAGCAATCCAGGATCGAAGGGCGCGAGCGCGACGGCGCGGCAGAGAAGAACCTCCGCGGCTTCGGTCTGCCCCAGGCGCAAGCGGATCGCCGCTTCATGGCCATAGTTATGCGGATCAGCTGGATGCAGGGTGACAGCCTTGGTGGCCCAGACCACGGCTCCGTCGCTGTCGCCCGCCCGCCAGGCGATATCGCTCAGCCGGCGGAGATGAGCTGGATTGCCGGGTGCGAGTTCAACGGCGCGTTCGGCGGCCTCACGCGCCTTCGGCAGCTTGTCTTGCTGGATATAGAGCGTGGCGAGGTGCGCATGATTTTCGGCGTCGAAGGGGGTGGCGGCAGCCGCCCGTTCAGCCCAGTCCATCGCCTCCAGGGGTCTGCCGTTCTGCTGTGCCATCTGGCTGAGCCGCCGCATCAAAGGAGAGGCTTCCGCAGGCCTCAACACCTGCGCGACCACATATGCCAGTTCAGCAAATGCCTCATCGTGCGCGCCGCGGGAAATGCGCAAACCAGCGATATGAATATGATTTTGGAGATCCTGCGGATGATCGGCGATCGCACGTTCGGCCCAGGCGAACGCGCCGTCCCAGTCGCCGCGTCGCATCAAGACGTCGCTCAACCGACGTTTGTGATGCGCGGTTGCCTTGTCCAGGGAAGCCGCCCTGGCAAGAGCAGCCTCCGCCATCGAGAGATCACCAGCTGAGGTCGCCAGACTCGCTTCGAGACTGTAATTCGCCGGGTCCTCGGGGTCCACTTCCTGAGCACGCGACGCCCAGAGACGGGCCCCCACCAGATCACCACGCGTAAGACGAAACTCGGCCATTCGCCGCAACGCCGACGCGTCTGCAGGCGCCGCGTCGATGGCTTTGAGGATAGAAGCCTCCGCCCCTTCGAAATCCCCATATCGCTGCTGGAGAGCGGCCAGAAAGTGCTGACCATGGACGTCCTGCGGCCGCAGCGCAGCAGCCCGCTCGGCCAGGGCCACCGCTTCCTCACTACGGCCAAGATGAATCATGATATCAGCGAGCTGACGCAGGTATCCTGAATTAGCAGGTTTGAGTTCGATCGCCCGGGTGAGAAGTTGGGCTGCATCGGCAAAGCGCCCCTCGCGCATGCGCAGTGCGCCGAGATGGGCATAGTTCTCGGCATCTGCCGGATCAGCTGCCACAGCCTTCTCCGCTGTTTGTCGCGCTTCATCGACCTTGCCTTCCTTCCAGCGAAGGTCGCTGAGGCGGCGTAGAAGTCCTGGATGCTCGGAATTGGAATCCAATGCCTGGGTTAGTAGATGCTCTGCGGCAACAAAGTCACCGTTGCGGATCAATTCCAAGACTCTCCGGACCACCGCATGCGGATTGGTCGGGTCGATGCTCGGGTCCTTGTAGTCGCTCATCGGTCAATCAGTTCCGCTATCAAGATCAAGTATGGTACCGCAAACAGCACATGGGAACCGTCTTATTCACCACATCCCAAGATCCGATGACGGCATTATAAAGCTTTCTTACAATTAAGGATTGGGTGTTAGAAGCCATTCCACGCACCGAATACGCTGAACCACACCTCACTATGCATGAGGATACGATCGAACTGATTGGCTCTCCAGCCGCTGGTCACCGCGGTGCCAGTCAAAGCCGCGACGACTTTAACCCGGGAAAACGTGTCGGAAATAGGCATAGTTCCACGTATATACCTGGACCTCCGGTCACTCCCCCTGTTCGGTAGAAATGGGGAGTCGTTCAATTGACCATCGTCAGTCACTGACCGTGCGGAATTTCCGTCTCTATCAGTTTGGCGACGATCTTGTCTGATTGTGTCGGCTAATCGCGATCGTGATTCTCCTTCACTACTTGTTTAATATTTAAAGGTTGCCCCTTCAAAAGAAATTGACCATGCCAGGAATCGCACAGACTTCGACACCATTTCGTTACCAATACACCCCAAGACAGCTAGAGAGAAGTCGCAATGTGCCTTAATCGATCATAGACACGTAACCCGACCGCCCGATTGCTCGCAGTCATCATTAGATCCATTTTCCCACGTCGCTTTATTCGACGCGCGCGATATGGATCATCTACTACTCCAAGCAGAAGGTGAAATGCATGATCTTCGTCTGGCTCTGCCCATCGCTGATTTTCCCAATGTGGATATTGCCCCTCTTCAACATCGGTTAAACTGCTGTCTACAAGTAGAGAATTGTCGATGGACATGAAGTCGCAATTTCCCGACCATCCAGTTCCCATAGCAAGGCGATTAAGATCCATAGCTTCTGCGAGTCCTCTCCCAAATCCTTCCGACCGATGCAATGAGAGAAGGCAATCAGCTGCTGAGATTAGACTCCGCATTTCAAATGTCTGAAAATGCTTTGCTATAAAAAGGACATCTCTGGGTATTTCTTCAGAAATTAAATCCTCCAACTCCGACGCATCGGAATCACCACTGCGAACCTTGAGAACTAACTGAAGGTCATCATACGGACGAGCAGCGCGGAACTTCTTGTAGAGCCGAATCACGGCACTGGGGTTTTTTCGATGGAAAAATGACGCGGTGTCAAAAAAATTTAGCAAGACAAATGCAGATTCACGTATCCCGAAATACTTTCTCGGCAAAAACGCCTTGCGATCAGCATCGACCGATTGCCCAACGTAGTACGAATCGATTTCCGCATTAAGAAGCGATGATTGGACAAATTTAGATATCGCCCAAACCTCGTCGAATTTTTTCAACTTCGAACGCCATGTCGAAGGGTATATGGGTAACTCCCAAGCAGGAACTATAACATTATAACCCGCATCGAAATCAACGCCCCTATCCGCCAAAGCCTCAAGAGCGCTGTCTACTTCGTCGCCATTTATATGGAAAATCCTGATGCCCTTTGGAAGGGTTTGCGTCTCCACAGGCAACACAAGACTTCGATGATCAGGATCTTTTCGTGCCGCGTAACGAAACAAGTCAAAACTCTTTGGCTGCAACCCGACAGCCTGCAGAGCACGCAAGCTCGCACGCCCCTGTTCTCCCATCCCATTTGACGCAAAAGGATGAGAGACAACTGTTACTTGTACATTGTGAGGCATAAACCTCAGCCTACTCTGTTCTGAGATGAACAATTAGTTTCTTAACGGCATCCGACACCCTCGAGGAAGGCAAGCGCCCCTCTTTTCTGCCGGTGCTAAAGTAATGTTCGCTCGCCGACTCTATTGTGCCAGCTTTAACTCCCGCTCCGACATCCGGATATTCAGTCACATACCAGGCTTCATCGACAGGAAACGCCTGCTCCCTAGACCCGGCACGTTTTTCGAAGTACCCTTGGTTGACAAAGTGCTCATATAGATCCGTTATGAGCCCTTCCCTCGATGCATCTCGAAGGTCTTGATACTTTCCTTCGTAGAAGGACGGATCATAAGCAACCCCGGCCGCGGCGAGCCCAATCAACGTCCGGAGCAGGTCAAGACTCACCAAGACCTTGCGCGGGCCATAAAATTCACCCAGGGACACCCCAAAGTAGTCGCTGAAATCCTCCGGCTGAGGGAAAAACGAGGGCCCTCTTACACCAACAAGTTCTTCTTCTTCAAGTGTTGCTCCCAAAGATGCTTTGTTGCCCATATCTACCTCCAACGTTAGTGCTTAGTTATACCGCAATGCAGCAGTGCGTGCTAGACATAATCCATGACAAAAAGAATTTTGCGGCCGTCGGTTTCGCCTTGGATTAACCCCATGGGACCGACCGCCGGGTCTAATCATCCACCGTTACTCCGACCAGAAGCGCTGCAAAAGTTGCTACGTAAAATCCCATAGAGCGCCTTCACAATGATCCTTCAATTTCAAGAGCAGTACGCAACGCTTCAAGCCATCGATGCCCAAACACCCTATCGGGCTCCAGGTGCGCACCTTCTGCCCATTCATTCCATGCGTTGACAAAAATTAGCCTGTGGTCACTTACGAAAGAATTTCGCGATTTGCGGATTTGCTCCTCCGCATAACGTTGAAATGTCTCCGGAGAGCAATGGTCGAATGAGGTGCCTGCCAACGGCTGGCGGGCAGTATTATCCCACGAAGGAAATACACCTGGATAGCGAGGCCAGGCTACGGACCGTCGATGGACCGCACTGACAACCGTCCTTTCATAGTCAAATCGCGACCCTTTCCATCCTGCTTTGTAGATTTCGCGTTCATCTTCAGAGGCAACCGCAATTCCATGCGGAGGAAATTCGACCGATGCATCGAAGCCAAAATCGACCGGCGAAATATCCGCCTCAAGAGATTCTAAGCTCTCTACAAAAACCAGATGAAAATCGATATCTCCCTCTTCCTTACCTACTTTGCGAAAAAAGGTTACAGCCCTCGCAAGGTCGGGGATCAGCAAAGGACGGTATATTAAAAACAGTGGTTTACCTCCGACCCGGATGTACCTGGGATCTTTGGCTGCCTTCACTATATCCTTTATCAATGATAACATAGTTGCTTCATCATAAGATTGGCCGAGCAAGAGATCCCGGGTACCTCCATCCCAGCGTTTGCTCCAGTTTTCGTTCGCCCAACAGAGACAAAATGGAAAATCCAACTCCGGATTCTCGAGCACAATGTCTAACGGCCGGCCTAAAAATCTGTCTCCTCCAAAGTTATAGTAATACATGCAAAAGCCACCCAAACCGTAACGTCGAAGCAAGCTAGCTTGCTTTGCCAGCACTTCCTTAATACGCAGATCATAAAAGCCCAGATCCGCTGGCATATGCGGCTGATAATGCCCCTGATAACTCGGCTCGGCTTTTGACACATTTGTCCATTCGGTAAAGCCTGTACCCCACCAATAGTCGTTTTCTTTTATCGGATGAAACTGTGGAAGATAGTAACAAATGGCTCTGACCTGATTTCCCTCTGCTATTTCATCACCCCATTTTTTAAGGATTTTATCTTGATTCCTCACTATGTTATGCATCTTCTTATTGCGATCAGACATGCTAACACTCAGATGATGCACAACTTCGGCGTCTGCGACGTATCGCACTCGGTAGCCCGCGGCACGAATCCTGAGACACAAGTCTAGATCTTCACAATAGGCGGGTGCGAGATCGTCCGAAAATAACGTTTCTCCAACCAAATCACGCTTAACCATTAGAGCCGCACCAGAAATGTAATCTACATCACGGGAGTAGCTATAGGCCGGGTCCAGGGCATTTTGGAACAAGCCGATCATATTGGCCGACGCATCTAGATTGATAGAGCACCCGGCCTCTTGCAGACGTCCATTTGGAAACAATATTTTTGGTCCAACAGCTCCGATCGTCGGATCTCCCAGAGCCTCTACCAACTTATCTATAGTTCCTTTGCGAACTTGCGCATCATTGTTTAGAAGTAGAACATAGGGGGCTTTTAGGTTACGAAACGCTTCGTTCGAGCTGCGCAAGAAATTTAGGTTTGTTTTGTTCCGAAAATAGCGGAGACCGGGTACGTCTTTTAACCGGCTAATTTCAGGATCTGACGAGCAATCATCAGCTACATATACTTCGTAGTCACAAAGAGTATCTGAATTCATTATCGAGTATAGACACTCAATAGTAACTTTGAGCTCATTGAACACCGGAATAAGAATTGATACCAGTGGTTTTTTTGACTTGGAAAATCTTAGGTTACGAATTGCAGCGTCAATATCTACAATGTTTTCTGGAAGAGCATCCCGTTCGTTTACGGCCCTGATTTTTGCCACTTTGCGTTCGTTAATGGCTTCTGCAATGCGCTCATAACATAGACGAGTCTCATCCGCGTCTATGGTAATTGAGAAGGTCGCGCTATTCGCTCGAGACTTCCCTACAGTTTGATACGTCTGCTTCCCTTGAGGAACTCGCCCCTCTGTCTGACCTTGCAGTAAAAAATGACGCAGAGGCGGAACGCCCACATGCGCAACGTCCTTATACTGCCTGAGGTACCACTCAGGATCGAATGCAGGCCCGGGAACCCGCGCCTCTTGATCTCCAAATCCAACAAAATGGAAAAAGGCTTCGCGTGGATTGCTTGGGACGTCATTATAGCGCTGTATATAGAACGCAGCATCGAAGAACCGGCAAGGAATGAAAGAGTCGTCCGATGGAGACGTCAAAAACTGGCGTAAAATGCTATGATCAGTCAGATCAGGGAATTTTTCCCTATAAAAAGAAAGATCAAAATACGGCGACGTCGCGATAGAGTTTGAGGAAATCACCTCAAGGAGCTCCCTTGGTGATTCTAATTTACTATCCAACATCGAATTAATGTGAGAGATATCAACTAGAGGGTGGGGATTTCGTTCTTCTGCAATCCCGAACGCACAAAAATGCACAAAGGGGTCGATATCATGCGATTTCACGTCGTCATGTTTATTTAAATACCATTTAGGATCGAAAAATATAGAGAGGCTTGGTCTTTCGTCTCGAGGCATCGCCCAGTAAATTTTGTCAAAATGCCTTTTTTCAGTTCGGGAAATTCCATAGTTCTTGTAGAGCGTTTGCTCATCAACAAACTCATTGTCCAAAATATTTGGCAGGGTAAACTTTGGGCTCAATTTGCCTTTCTCGCTTGCTGGAGAAGAGGTACGTGAACTGGCACTTCTTTTGGTAGATTTTTTGGCCGACATATTATGCCCCCGTCCTATAGGCGAAAATCGTAAACTGAAGCGAAATTAAAGATTCCACGCAAAGCGTCCCCTTTATTTCTGCAGTACTTTGCCGGACTTTCATGAGAAGGATCCTCCCAAGGTCAGACGTGGCCGTCGGCCAGTTCATTCAGGAAGCGGCCGAGTTCGGTCTTGCCCAGCGCCTTGGCCTGGGCCCGCAACTCATCGACGCCGATGAAGCCGCGCCGGAATGCCACTTCCTCGGGGCTGCCGACCAGCATGCCCTGGCGGGACTGGATGGTTTGCACGAAGGTCGCGGCCTGCATCAGGCTGTCCGGCATGCCGGCGTCAAGCCAGGCCGCGCCACGGCCGAGCCGCTCCACATGCAGTGTACCTTCCTCCAGATAGAGCTTGTTGAGATCGGTGATCTCCAACTCCCCGCGCGGCGAGGGCTTGATGCTCTCGGCCAATTTCG
>Ga0310811_10004139_pt1 | contig 18255 bp, 14 predicted proteins | sample YCmetagenome_FD_207642 | JGI IMG/M metagenome (GOLD analysis project Ga0310811, IMG submission 207642) | Soil microbial communities from experimental microcosm in Duke University, North Carolina, United States - YC | ecosystem: Engineered > Artificial ecosystem > Soil microcosm > Unclassified ...
CCGGGTTGGAAGGTTCTGGACGTGGCCGGCGGCACCGGCGACATCGCCTTTCGCATTGTGGAGATGGCGCGCAGCAGAGGGGGCGAGGCTGCCGTCACGGTCTGCGACATCAATCAGCAGATGCTGGGCGAGGGGGTGCGGCGGGCCGGGGAAAAAGGCGAGCGCGCCATCGAATGGGTTTGCGGCAATGCCGAGAGCCTGCCGTTCCCCGACAGGCATTTCGACGCCTACACCATCGCCTTCGGCATCCGCAACGTGACACATATCGACCAGGCGCTGCGCGAAGCGCGCCGGGTGCTGAGGCCCGGCGGGCGTTTTCTCTGCCTGGAATTCTCCAAGGTGGAGGTGCCGGGCCTGGACACGCTCTATGACACTTATTCCTTCAAGCTGCTGCCCAAGATCGGTGCCCTGGTGGCGCAGGATGAAGAATCCTACCGCTATCTGGCCGAAAGCATCCGCCGGTTTCCGCCCCAGGCCAAATTCGCCGCCATGATCCGCGAAGCCGGGCTCGATCAGGTCAAGGTGCGCAATCTCTCGGGTGGCATCGCCGCCATGCATTCGGCCTGGCGCATCTGATGGGTGCGATCGGAAGCTCTCTGCGGCTGTTGCAGGCCGGTGTCACCTTGGCCGGTCCGGCGCGCGCCTTTCGTAATCGCCGCGTGGATGCCGGCGAGAAGCTGGGCCGGGCGCTGGAAAGACTGGGCCCCGCTTACATCAAGCTCGGCCAGATGCTGGCGACGCGCCCCGACATTGTCGGCGTGGAGATGGCGCAGGCGCTGGAACATCTGCAGGACCGGCTGCCGCCTTTTTCGGAAAGCCAGGCCCGGGCCGAGATCGGGCGCGCTTTCGGCAAGCCGGTAGAAGGACTGTTCTCCAGCTTCGGAGCGCCGCTGGCGGCTGCCTCCATTGCCCAGGTGCACCGGGCCCAGACCAGCGACACCCCGCCGGTCAGGGTGGCGGTGAAGATCTTGCGTCCTCATGTGCGGGAGGATTTCGCCCGTGACCTGCAGGCGTTGGCTTTATTCGCCCGCACCGCCGAGCGTTTTTCGGCGGAAGCGCGGCGGCTGCGTCTGATCGCCGTGGTCGCGACCCTGGCGGAGTCGGTGGCGCTGGAGCTGGATCTGCGCATGGAAGCGGCGGCGGCTTCCGAGCTCTATGAGCGTACCCGCGGCGAGGAGCAGTTCCGTGTGCCGCATGTGGACTGGAGCCGCACCGCCGCCAGTGTGCTGACCAGCGAATGGATTGACGGCATTTCGGTGCGTGACGCCGCCGGCATCGCCGCCGCCGGCCATGACCCGCGCGCCGTGGCGGTGATGGTGATGCGCAATTTCCTCACCCAGGCGCTGCGCGACGGCTTTTTTCACGCCGACATGCATCCGGGCAATCTGTTCATCGATGCGCAGGGACGGCTGGCGGCGGTGGATTTCGGCATCATGGGGCGGCTGGATGCGGGCATGCGCCGCTTCATGGCCGGCACCCTGGCCGGTTTTCTGCGGCGCGATTACCGGGCCGTGGCGGCGCTGCATTATGAATTCGGTTTCGTGCCGCCGCATCATTCGCTGGAGACATTCGCCCAGGCCTTGCGCGCGATCGGCGAGCCCATTTTCGGCAAGAGCGCACGGGACGTCTCGATCGCGCGGCTGCTGGGCCAGCTGTTCGAAACCACCCGCCGCTTCGAGATGCAGGCCCAGCCGCAGCTCGTGCTGCTGCAAAAGACCATGGTGGTGGTGGAAGGGGTGTGCCGCGGCCTTGATCCCGATTTCGACATCTGGGAAGCGGCGCGGCCCGTTGCGGAAAAATGGATGCAGGAAAATATGGGGCCGGAGGCGGCGCTCACCCGCGCCGGTGAGACTTTGGGCGCGCTAGGCAAGCTCGCCCAGGACCTGCCGCAACTGGTCAAGAATGCCGAGGAGCTGTCGCAGATGGTGGCGGAAGGCGGGGTGCGCCTTCATCCTGACACGGCTATCCAGATCGCCGCCGAGCAGGAACGGCGCTCACGGCCCACGCGAATTGCGCTGATCGCGGTGCTGGGCGTGATCGCGCTGGCGCTTATCCTGGCGCTACAGCGGTTTTTTTGACAGCAGCGCGAAGCGCGTTGTGAGCGTGACCGCAGCTACCAACAGGCCGAAGGCCAGACCTAGCCAGACTCCGAAACCTTTGAGCGGCGTGAACAGGCCCAGGATCGCGCACATGGGCGCACCCGCGAGCCAGTAGGAGGCGCCCGCCAGCCACATCGGCCCGCGCGTGTCCTTGAGACCCCGCAGGCTCATGGCGGCGGTGACCTGCATCCCGTCCATCAGCTGGAAGGCGGCGGCGACATGCAGGAAGCTCACCGCCAACGCCAGCACTTCCCGGTTGGCCGGGGTATCGGGCAACCACAGGCTGGCGATTTCACGCGGCCAGAGCAGCAGCACCAGCGCCGTGCTGCACATGAAGCAGGCGCCCATGATGATGGCGGTGAAGCCGGCGCGCCGCGCTGCGATCCTGTCGCCGGCGCCCGCAGCAAGGCCCACGCGTACCGTGGCGGCAAGGCCGATGCCCAGCGGGATCATGAAGGTGAGGGAGGGAATGGTGATGGCGATCTGGTGCGCGGCCAGCGAGGCGAGGCCAAAGGTGCCCATCAGCAGGGCGGCGCCATTGAACAGCGCGACCTCGAACACCATGGTGATGCCGATGGGAAGGCCGAGGCGGAACAGCTCGGCGAAAGAGGCCCAATGCGGCCGCCACCAGCGGTGCAGGATGTGGTAGCGCTTCAGTGCGGGCATCCCCAGGCAGATTGCCAGCATGGCCACGAAGCTGAAGATGTTGGAACTGGCGCTGGCCAGGCCCGCGCCGTAAAGGCCCAGGCGCGGCGCGCCAAAATGACCGAAGATCAGCGCATAGTCGAAGCCGGCATTCCACAGAATGGCGATGCCCATCACCACCAGTGGCGGCACGGCGCGCGACAAGGCAGTCGAGAAGCTGCGCAGCACCTGAAAGGCCATGGCGCAGGGCAGGCCCCAGGCCAGTCCGGAGATGAAAATGGCGGCGTCGGCGGCGAGCCGCGGCTCCTGCTGGAAGAACAGCAAAATGGGGCGGGTTAAGATCAGCGCCGCCAGCAGCGGCAATGAGACCAGCGCCACCGACCACAGGCCCATGCGCACCACGATGCGCACATCTCTGTGGTCGCGCGGCCGTTCGGCCGGCGCTCCAGGGCGCATATCACGCGACTTGGCTGCGCTGGCGTGTTTGCCCTGGACGTGGGCGATCACGGGCGACACCGCCATGGGCAAGCCATTGCCCAAGAGCCAGATCAGGAAATAGACGGTATTGCCCAAGGCGCCGGCCGCCAGCGCCTCCTTGCTGAAATGGCCCAACATCACCGTGTCGGTGGCCAGGATGATCATCTGGGCGAGTTGGGTCGCGGCCAGCGGCACAGCCAGGCGCAACAGCTCGCGCGCTTCCGCCAGGAAGGCGTGGTGACGCCCGGCGGGGATCAGGGGGCCTGGATCAGCCAGATGATCGCTATGATCGCTCATGGGGGCGAGCCCATAGCACAGCCTCGCGACGGATGCCTGCCTGGCGCTATAACAAGCCATGCACTCGTGGAACATCGCCCATCGCGGCGGCACCCAGCTGATGGCCGAGAACACGCTGCCGGCCTTTGCCGATGCGCTGGCGCGGGGCTGCGATGGTGTCGAACTGGATGTGCAATTGACGGCCGATGGCGTGGCGGTGGTGCATCACGACGACCGGCTGATGGCCGATGTGGCGCGCGAAAAGGGCAAATGGCTGGAACAGCCCGGGCCGCGCATCGGCGACCTGACCTGGGATGGGTTGCAGGTGTTCGATATCGGGACTCCGCGACCTGGAAGCGCCTATGCCCTGGCGCATCCGCTGCTGAAGCCCATGGCGGCGAAGGTGCCGCGGCTTGAGGAGGTCGTGGATTTGGCGAAGGGCGCGGACCATGGCCTCCTGTTGTTTGTCGAACTGAAATGCGCTGATGGTGCCGATCCGGTAGCGCTGGCCGATGGCGCCTATGACGTGATTGCGGCGTTGGACTTTCTGGATGATGTGATCTTTGTCGGCTTCGACTGGCGGGCGCTGGTGCGCATCCGCGCCCGCGATCCGGGCGCCGCCTGCTGGTTCACCACGGACAAACTGTCCGGCGATGCGCGGCCGGTGATCGACATTATCGCGGCCGCCGGCGGAGAGGGTTGGTTTCCCAATTTCCCTGACGCCACGCCGGAGAATGTCGCCTATGCGCGCGCCAAGGGTCTGAAGGTCGGCGCCTGGACCGTCAACCGGCGCGATGACATGGAGCGGCTGTCGGGGCTGGATGCGATCTGCACGGACCGGCCGGACCTGTTACAGGCCCTTGAATAGCTTAGATGTCATGGCCCACCGGAGTGTGGGCCATCCAGTTGACGCTGCGATTGCTCTGCAAATTAAACGGGGGCTTCATCTGGATGGCCCGCATTCGCGGGCCATGACAAGTTTGCTTGGTGGTTTAAAGCCCTTCGAACAGTGCCGTCGACAAATACCGCTCCGCAAACGACGGAATGATGGCGACGATGGTCTTGCCCGCATTCTCCGGCCGCGCGCCCACTTCCAGCGCCGCGGCAATGGCCGCGCCGGAGGAAATGCCGACGGGAATGCCTTCCTCACGCGCCGCGCGCCGCGCTGTCTCGAGCGCGGTCTCGTTGGAGATGGTGATGATCTCGTCGATCACCTTGCGGTCCAGGATGGTGGGCACAAAGCCTGCGCCGATGCCCTGAATCTTGTGCGGGCCGGGCGGCCCGCCCGACAGCACGGGGGAATCCTCGGGCTCCAGCGCGATCATCTTCACCGACGGCTTCTTCTCCTTCAGCACCTGGCCGACGCCAGTGATGGTGCCGCCGGTGCCGACGCCGGAAATCACGATGTCTACCTTGCCCGCGGTGTCGTTCCAGATTTCTTCCGCCGTGGTGCGGCGATGAACTTCCGGGTTGGCGGGATTTTCAAACTGCTGCGGGATCACCGCGCCGGGATTGTCCGCCACCAGCTCATGGGCGCGGGCGATGGCGCCCTTCATGCCCTTGGCGGCTTCCGTCAGCTCGATCTGCGCGCCTAGCAGCATCAGCATCTTGCGCCGCTCCAGCGACATGCTTTCCGGCATCACCAGGATCAGCTTGTAGCCCTTGGCGGCGGCGACGAAGGCCAGCGCGATGCCAGTGTTGCCGGACGTGGGCTCGATCAGCACATTCTTGCCAGGCGCGATGATGCCCTGTTTTTCCAGCGCCTCGACCATGCTGACGCCGATCCGGTCCTTGACCGAGGAGATGGGATTGAAGAATTCCAGCTTGAGCAGGATGTCGGCTTTTGCGCCGGCCTGTTTGGGCATCCGGTTCAGTCTGACCAGTGGCGTGTCGCCGATGGTCTCGGTGATGGAGTCATAGATACGGCCGCGCCCCGGCTTGCCCTGTTCCATTCTCTATTCCTCCAATCAAATAGTGAAATCGGCGCTGGCTTCGACGTCCGCATCCATGCCGACATGACGGGCGCGCTGGCAGAGGTCCTCGATCGAGACCGAATCCAGCCGTTGCATCAATTCTTCCTGCAAGGTGGCGACAAAGGGAGCGACGATGCGCTGGCCCAGGTCCGAATGCGGCGTCTGTTTTTCTTCATCGTCCTCGATGCTTTCGGCCACCCGCACGACATCGCCGACCGAGATCCGCCGGCGTTCCCGAGCCAGGCGATAGCCGCCGCGTGGGCCCCGCACACCTTTCAGGATGCCGGCGCGCACCAGTTGCTGCATTACCTGTTCCAGATAGCGTTGCGGCACGCCCTGGCGGGCAGTGATTTCCTTGGCCTGCACCGGTTCGGGCCGCGCGTTGAAGGCGATATCGATCACCGCCTCCAGCGCCAGCAAAGTCTTTCGCGAAAGCCGGAGCATTAAGACTTCACCGTCATGCCCGTGGAGCCGAAGCCGCCGGCGCCGCGCGCGCTGTCGGTGAGGGCATCCAGCTCGACCAGTTCGGCCTGTTCGTGGCGGGCGATCACCATCTGCGCGATCTTGTGGCCGCGCGCAATCCGGAACGGTTCCTGGCCGTGATTGATCAGGATGGCCTTGATCTCACCGCGATAGTCGCTGTCGATGGTGCCGGGAGAATTGAGACAGGTGATGCCGTGGTTGAGCGCCAGGCCCGAGCGCGGCCGCACCTGAGCCTCCACGCCATGCGGCAGCTCGATGGCGATGCCGGTGGGCACGGCCATGCGCTGGCCTGGCGCCAAAGTGATCTCCTGATCCACCGCCGCCAGCAGGTCCAGGCCGGCCGAACCCGTAGTGGCATAGTGGGGCAGGGGCAGGTCCTGCGCGTGATTTAAGCGTTTGATCCCCACCTTCATGCAGCACCCTTGAGCTTTTCGGCGATGCGCGCGGCAAGGCGCGCGCCCACTTCTGTTTTTGTCATGTCCGGCCAGTCTTCGATGCCCGTCTCGCTGACCAGATGGATGCGGTTGCGGTCGCTGCCCATCACGTCGCCTGAGACGTCATTGGCGATGATCCAGTCCGCGCCCTTGCGCGCGCGCTTGGCCACCGCGTTCTGGACGACGTCATCGGTCTCGGCGGCAAAGCCGATCACCAGCCGCGGGCGGCGCGGACCGTGCGCCAGGGTGGCCAGGATGTCGGGGTTTTCCACCAGCTTGATTAGCGGCACAACCCGATCCACCGACTTCTTGATCTTGGAGTTGGCGGCGATGTCGGGCCGCCAGTCGGATACGGCCGCCGCCATGATCAGCACATCGGCCGGCAGCGCCGCTTCGCAGGCTGCCAGCATTTCCTGCGCGGTGGTCACGCGTTTCAGTTTGACGCCCTGTGGCGGCGCAAGGCCGACGGGCCCCGAGATCAGGGTGGTGTCCGCGCCCGCCGCCATCAGCGCCTCGGCGATGGCATAGCCCTGCTTGCCGCTGGAATGATTGGCGAGAAACCGCACCGGATCCACCGGCTCGCGTGTCGGGCCGGCCGTGACTAACGCCGTCACGCCTTTTAAAGGTCCGTCCGCGCCCAGCGCCCGTTCGACGGCGGCTGCGATCTCATGCGGTTCGGCCATGCGGCCGGGGCCGAATTCGCCGCAGGCCATCTCGCCTGCATTGGGTCCGACGAACAGCACGCCATCCTTCTCCAGGATGGTGCGGTTGCGGCGTACCGACGGGCTTTCCCACATCCGCACATTCATGGCCGGCGCCATCAGCACCTTTTTGTCGGTGGCGAGCAGGGCGGTGGAGGCGAGGTCGTTGGCAAGACCGTTCGCCATCTTGGCCATCAGGTCGGCCGTGGCCGGCGCCACTACCACCAGATCGGCGCTGCGCGAGAGCTGGATATGGCCCATCTCCGCTTCGTCGGTCAGGCTGAAGAGATCGGAATAGACCTTTTCGCCGGTTAGCGCTGACACCGACAGGGGGGTGACGAACTCCGCGCCCGCACCCGTCAGGATGGCGCGGCTCCGGATGCCGCGCTCGGCAAGGCGGCGCACCAGTTCCAGGCTTTTGTATGCAGCGATACCGCCGCCGATGATCAGAAGGACGCTTTTGCCAGGCACCGGAAATCCACGCATGAGGGCCGGGGTATATAGCAAAGTACGCAAGCATAATGTAGTTCTGGAATAAGCACTTGAAAACGCTGGATGAATAATCAGTTAAGCCCCCATTCATCGCGCTCTGCCATGATGGATGCATGAAAATGTCGACCGGCGATCTCTACCGTCTTGCAGGCGATCTGGCCGCTGAACACGGCACGGCGGCATCCGATTTTGCCAGCCGCGCGATCATGACCCTGGAAGCGGAGGGCGCCCACGAGCGGGCGCAGTTCTGGTTTCTGATGCTGATCCTGGTGGGCGACGTCACCTCCGGCCGCGTGGACCCTGACGCCTTCATAACCATCCATTGATTTTGCCCCCATCTGTCCGCCACGCGGGCAAGCCCGCTGGCGGACATCTTCCCCCGCAATAGGCGCTTCGCGCTGCGGGGGAAGAAAGCCGTTGCTTGCCGTCGGGTGCCAAAGTTCCGTCAAATGCGTTAGCATCCCCCGACAGCCTCTTTGGCGTGGACTTCATGCCGCTCGATCCGTTGGTGAAAGCCTTTCTCGACAAGGCGGCCGCGACGCCGCGCCCGCGGGCGTGGGATATGACGCCCGACCAGGTGCGTCAGGCTTTCACCACCATGATGCAGCAGACCGGTCCCAAGGATGTGGCGGTTGGCAAGATCCAGAATTTTTCCATTTCCGGGCCGGGCGGCGAGATCCGCGCGCGCGCCTATGCCCCCATCGCGGCGGCGGGCCCGCAGCCGACCTTGATCTATTTCCATGGCGGCGGCTTTGTGGCGGGCGGTGTGGAGACCCATGATGGCCTCTGCCGCCAACTGGTGGCGGATGGCGGCTTCAAGGTGATCGCGGTGGACTACCGCTTGGCGCCGGAACATCCCTATCCGGCGGCAGTGGAAGATGCCTGGGCCGCCAGCCAGTGGATCGAGCAGAATGGCGCGCAGCTCGGCGTGGACGGCGGACGGCTGGCGGTTGGCGGCGACAGCGCGGGTGGCATGCTGGCGGCGATCGTCACCCAGATGGCGAAAGAAAAAGGCGGGCTCAAGCTCGCCTATCAGCTGCTTCTCTTTCCCAACACCCAGATCGGCGGGGATACGTCATCGCTGAACGAGTTCGCGGTTGGCTATTTCCTGGAGCGGCGCACGCTTGAGCATTTCAACAGTCTTTATCTGCCGCCGGGCGTGGACAAAAACGCCGCCAACATTTCGCCGTTGCGCGCCCGGGATTTCGCGGGGCTGCCGCCCGCCTATGTGATGCTGGCGGGCTATGATCCGCTGCATGACGAGGGTCTAGCCTATGCCGAGAAGCTGCGGGCGGCCGGCGTGAAGGTCACCATCGCCGATTATCCCGACCTGGTGCACGGCTTCATCTATCTGCAGACCGTACTGCCCCAGGCTCATGACGCCATGGCCAAGGCGGCGAAAGCGGTCAAGGCGGCCCTGGACGCGGCTTAGAGCCTGATTTTCTGAGGTGGATTCCACCTCAGAAAATCAGGCTCAAACTTCGGGCGCCACGATATTCTTTGGGTCCAGGCTGCGCTTGATCGCATCCAGCATGTCCCGCTCCAATCCCGGTCGAGCTCTAATTCCGGACGCTGCCAAGGCTGCCTGGCGAATAGCTGTGGCCTGGGCGACTTCGTCTTCCAGCTGCCGCGGAAAAAGCCAGGTGACTGTCACCGAGGCGCCATCGTGGCGGGTATCGCTGACCTGCGTCAGCACCAGTCCCTGCGCGCCAGGCAAGGCGGGATGGGCCCGCATCGCCTGCACCAGCGCGGACCGCAGCCGGGCATAGTGCAGCGGCAGGTCTGACCAACTGGCGGAAAATTGCAGCCGGTCCATGCCCACGCCGCGATCCAGCAAGGCATCGCGCGGATAGGGAGGGCCAAGAGTTGCCGCGCCAAGGGAAAAGTGGCCGAGCCTTCTTGCCAGCGCTTCGAAATTCTTGCGCGCCAGCTTTCTTTGCGCCTGATTGCCGGAAAAATTGATAATCAGCCGCGCCGCGCCGGTGTTGAAACCGCGCAGGGCACGCCAAACGTCGTAAAAGTTTTCAGCCAGACTCCAAGTGTGCCGGCTGAGTGCGCGCTCCAAGCGCGTGGCGCCATCGTCCAACAGAAGCAGGCGGTCATGGGGAAGCCCCCTGCGGACGACCTCGCGCAGCATGGTAAGCCCCGCGGCAAAATCGGAAAAAAGATAAGCGCAGCAAAGCTCATCTTCCGGCTGGGGCCGTACGCGAAGTCTTGCAGATGTCATCACGCCAAACCTGCCACGTGAGCCGGCCATCAAATGATGCAATCCTTTGTCGAGGTGCAGCGTTCCGCGCGGCGTTGCCACCGTCACGCTTTGCACCGGCGCGGGCATTGTCTCGGCGGAGGCGATCCAGCCGCCGAGGCTGGTTTCGAATGCCGCGCCCAGGGTCATGCCCCGCGCCTTCAACTGCCGCTCCAGCTCCATGCCACTGATGCCGGCTTCCACATCCACCAGGCCCGATAGCTGGTCCTGCGCCAGGACATGGTTGAGGCCGCTCAGATCCAGCGCCAGCACGGGCCTGGCATGGCTGCGCAAAACATCCGTGCTCACGCCGCCCGCATAGACCGCGACATCCAATTCGGCACACAGCGCCAGCAGGCCCTGCACGTCAGCCGCGTTGCGCGGATAAAGCACGCCGTCCGGCGCAACGGCCGCACCTTCCCGCCGCCGCCGCAACAGATCGGCCAAGCCATGGCCGTCACTGAAACGAGCCCGCTCGGCATCGTCTTCCCTGAGGCCGGACGCGCCCAAGAGCAGGATCAGCTTGGCGCGTGCATCCTGGTTCAGGCGTGAAGCCGGCAGGGGAGCGCGGCTTGCCGCGCGGGGGGGCGTGGCCAGAAGCGCCGGCATGGCGAAAGCCTTGATCAGCCAGGACCAGAAGGCCTCGCTGACTGAAAGTCCTTCGCCGCGATTGCGGTGTCGCTTCATCGGGATCAGCTTAGTGAAAGCGGAACTCAAATGCGCAGATTGATCGCGGCAGGGTAAACGTCGAAGGAGGCGGGCAGGATGCCGGCGCTTTCCCCGTCGCATTCCACCTCCACCGCGGCAGAGGTGTCCAGGGTGGCGGCGGCAGTGAGGCGGGCGGTGCGCAGCCGCCGGCTTTCGTCAGGCCGGCCCCGTCCGTCCAGAAACGCCATATCGAACAGGCCGCGGGCAGGCGCCACCGAAACGCTGGCGATGCCGGCGATCTCATCATAATTGTCGGCCATTAGCCGCACCCGCGTGCCGCGCCACCCTGTCCGCGCCAGGAAACCATGCAGGCGGGCGGCAAAGCGGTGGCCGGCCAGGCGCGCGATACGGGCCCGGCCGATGCTGCGGGCGATGCTGGCGGACAGGCCGAAGCTGGCTTCTCCCAGGAAATAACGTGTCAGCGGCGTGCCGTCGGCGCTGAGACAGGAAACGCGCCCCACATCCGTCTTGTGGATGCGCGCGCGCGCCAGATGCGCCACGCCGGCCTGCCAGCCGGGCGACAGGTTGAAGCGACCGCACAAGGCACTGTCATGGCCATTATGGACGAAGCTGAAAACGGCATCCGGCGCCACCGGCATACCGTTATGAAAAAATCCGTTCAGCGCCTCGTTGATGGTACCGTCGCCGCCCACCGCGATGATTTCCAGATGCCCGTCCTGCAGCGCGTCACGCACCATGTGCGCAGCCTGGGCCGGGGCGGTGGTGACGAAAAAGGACATCAGCGGGAAGACCCGCTCCAGCGCCTCCTCGATCTCGCGCCAGTCACGGCCCGTGCGGCCGCTGGAGGAATTGGGATTGAAGACGACGAACGCCGTCATGCCGATACCCGGTAGAGCCGATCGAGGCTGGCGATTTCGGCGGCTTTCTTGTCGGCCGTCCAGCCCAGATGCGCAGCCATCATGCCTGCGACCATCTCCAGCGCCGCGGGGTCGGGCTTGCCGAACTGGCCCAATGACGTGCGCCGCATCACCACATCTTCCAGGGTGAGCGCCATTTCCTGTTCCAGCGCAAACCGCACCTGAGCCGGCGTGTCGCCGGAAGGTCCCAGCGGAACAAGATCGGTGAGGCGCACGCCTTTCAGGGCTTCGGGCAGCCGCGCCCCCAGCATGTGCGCCATGTTGCGCAAGGATGCGATGCCCGGCCAGGTCTTCTGGAAGCCTTTCACCATGTCCTCGAAACGGTCGAAGCGGCCGCCGGGCAGCGGCGTCTTGGCAGTGGAGCAGGGCGCCGCTTTCTTTCCCAGCTTTTTCACCAGCGCGTCGGTGACGGTCTGAGCCAGGCCGCGGGAGGTGGTGTATTTGCCGCCCAGCGCCGAGAACAGGCCGTCCGGCCCGCCTTCCGCGCCATGATTCACCAGCTCGGCGCGGCGGCTGACATTGTAACTGTCCTTTGTTTCTTTCTTTGGTGATCCATCACTGACCAGAGGCCTGAGGCCCGCATAGAAGAACTCCACATGCTCGCGTCCCAGCGGCGCGGCGGGCAGATATTTGCGGAAGGTGGCGAGGAAACTTTCTATATCGCTTTCGCTCACGGCCGCTGTCGCGGGATCGCCGGAAAATTCGGTGTCGGTGGTGGCAAGCAGGGTATGGCCGCGCCAGGGCAGGGCGAAGAGATGGCCCGAGCCGGCTTCGATGGTGAGGGCCGTCTGGCTGATCTGCGGCATCAGGAGATGGATACCCTTGGAGCGGATCAGCTTGTGCGCCGTCGCCTCTCCGGTAGCCTGTTCGAGGAAAAGATCGGCCCAGGGCCCGGCCGCCGCCAGCACCGTCCTGGCGCGGATATCGAAACTGTCGCCGGTGAACGTGTCCCGCACGCTACAGCCTTCGACCTTGCCGTCACGCAGCAGCAGCTTTCCGGCGGCGACATAATTGGCGATGGCCGCGCCATGCCCATCGGCATCCAGCAGATTTTCCAGAACGATACGCTCGGGGCTGTACATCTGGGCGTCGTAATATTCGAAAGTGCCTTCGAAGCCCTCTCCGGCAAGAACCGGTTCGCGCGCCAACGCTTCGCCCGCCTTCAGCCAGCGATGGCCCGGCAGATGCTGGGACGGATCTTCCAGCCGGTTGCGATCGTAAGACAGAAGATCATACAGCGTCAGGCCGGCCTTCAGCTTGGCGCGCTCGGCAAAACCCGCGCCATAGAGCGGCAGAAGAAAGGGCAGGGGTCGCACCAGATGCGGCGCCATCCGCATCAGGCCCCGCCGCTCACGCAGACTCTCTCGCACCAGCGAGATTTCCAGATTGCGCAGGTAGCGCAGGCCGCCATGGGCCAACTTGGAATTGTGCGCACTGGTGGCGGAGGCGAAGTCGCGGGCCTCCACCAGCGCCACGGAAAGACCGCGCAGCGCCGCATCGCGCGCGACAAAGGCGCCGGTGGCGCCGCCGCCGACGATCAGGACATCAAAGTTTTGAGAAGAAAGCCGGTGAAGATCGCGCTGCATGCGCGCAAGAAGCTACAGTCCGACGCGCGGAATGCCTACTTGATCTTGCCTTCCTTGAACTCGACATGCTTGCGCAGCACCGGATCGTACTTCTTGATCGAGAATTTCTCGGTCATGGTGCGGGTGTTCTTCTTGGTGACATAGAAGAAGCCCGAGCCGCCCTCGCTGTTGAGGCGGATCTTCGCGGTGGTGGGCTTCGCCATGATGGTCTCCAGAAGGCAGGTCTTTTTGACGCCCTATCGCTTCGCTGCTTGAGGGCGTGGGGCGGGTAGATGGCCCAAGGCCCCTGATATGTCAAGAACTTAGGCCAAATATCGGGCTTTTCAGTGCTTTTTGGCCTTGAAACGGCCTTTGCGGTGCTCTTTGGCGGGCCTGCCGGACTTGGGCGCATATCCGGGTTTCCGGGGCCTGTGGTCCATCTGGCTGACGCTGCCATCGGCCAGTTCGAATCTGAGGCCACCGGTGATTGGCGCCGCCTCCACCAGCTTGACCGTCAGCTCGCCGCCCATGCCGTAGCGCGTCCTGGTGCGCTGGCCGACCAGAGCCTGGCTGCGCTCGTCATGATGAAAATAGTCTCCGCCGAGAGCCCGAATGGGAATCAGGCCTTCCGCGCCGGATCCCGCCAGCCGGACAAAGAGTCCGAAGCGGGTGACGCCGGTAACACGCGCCTCGAATGTCTGGCCGACCCGCTCTTCCATATAGGCCGCGACATAGCGGTCTGTGGAATCCCGCTCCGCCGCCATGGCGCGCCGCTCGGTCATGGTGATGTGCTCGGCGATGCCCGCCAAGGTGCCGATCTCGCGGTCGGTGAGGCCGCCTTCATCTAGGTTAAAAGCGCGGATCAGCGCGCGATGCACGATCAGGTCGGCATAGCGGCGGATAGGCGACGTGAAGTGGGCATATTTCGCCAGGTTCAAACCGAAGTGCCCGATATTGGCCGGGTCATAGATCGCCTGGGCTTGGCTGCGCAGCACCACGTCATTCATCACCGCTTCGTGGGGCTTACCTTTTGACGCCGCCAGCACACGGTTGAAGGTGCCGGGCTGGACCACCTGGCCCTTGGCGAAATTGATGTTGAGGGTGCGCAGGAAGTCGGAAAACGCGTAGAGCTTCTCCTTCGAGGGCGTGTCGTGCACCCGGTAGATCAGCGGGGTGCGGGCCTTTTCCAGCGCCTCGGCGGCGGCGACATTGGCCAGCACCATGAATTCCTCGATCAGCTTCATGGATTCCAGCCGCTCGCGATAGGCGATGGAAGCCACCTTGCCGTCGGCGCCCAGGATCACGCGGCGTTCCGGCAGGTCCAGGTCCAGCGGATCACGTTTGTTGCGGGCAACCGTCAGGGATTTGTAGGCATCCCACACATCCGCCAGGGTCTTCTTCACCGTCGCGGTCATCGCCGGATCGGGATGGCCGTCAAAGCTGGCTTGCGCCTGCGCATAGGTCAGCCGCGCCGCCGAGCGCATCACCGCGCGCAGGAACACATGGCTTTTCTTGTGCCCGTGTTTGTCGAACACCATGCGGACGGCAAGGCAGGGCCGGTCCACGCCTTCCTTCAGGGAGCAAAGATCCGCCGACAGTTCTTCCGGCAGCATCGGCACCACCCGGTCGGGGAAATAGGCGCTGTTGCCGCGCTTGAGCGCTTCCTTGTCGAGGGCCGAGCTTGGGGTGACGTAGTGGGCGACATCGGCGATGGCCACCAGTACGACATGGCCGCCGTGATTGGCGGGATCGTCATCCGGCCCGGCCCAGACCGCATCGTCATGGTCGCGGGCGTCGGGTGGATCGATGGTCACCAGCGGTATGGCGCGCAGATCGGTACGGCCGCGCGGGTCCACCGGCTTGGCCGCCTTGGCTTCCTCGATCACCGATTTGGGAAATTCGGTGGGAATGCCATGGTCATGAATGGCGATCAGGCTGATGGTCTTGGGCGAATCCATGCTGCCGATGCGCTCGACCACCTTTACCCGCGCAAAGCCGGCGATGCGGCCCGGCTTGGGTTCGGCCGCCACCAGCTCGTTGTTCTTGGCGCCGCCCAGGTCCGATTTGTCGAGGGCGTATTCGGTGCGCGCCTTCTTGTCGATCGGCACCAGCCGCCAGCCGCCGGCCTGACTGTCACGCAAGACGCCGATCAGGCGTGTTGGCGTCTCGCGTTCCAGCCGGCGGATGATGCGGGCTTCATAATCGTCGCCATGTTTCTCCAGCCGGGCCAGAACGCGGTCGCCCGGTCCGGGTGCCGCGCCGTCCTTGGGCGGGGCGACATAGATCGGCGGCGGTTCCTCGTTGCTCTCCCAGTTCAGAGGCCGGGCCAGCACCTCGCCGTCATCATCGGTGCCGGTGATTTCGATCAGCAGGGTTTCTGGAAGCTCGCCGGCTTTGACGAAACGCTTCTTGGCGCGCCCTTCGATGGCGCCCTCGGCTTCCAGGTCTTTCAGGATGCGCTTGAGCTGGATGCGGTCGGAGCCTTTCAGGCCCAGCATCCGCGAAAGGTCTCGTTTGTTGGCGCCGGCATTTGCGGCCAGCAGTTCAAGCACGCGCGCCTTATCGAGGGCGGGCGTGTGTTTTTCTCTTTTGTCTTTCTTCAAGTCTTCTTCTATTCGCCTGCCAACTCAGGCACTTTGACCTTGGCTTTGGTAGGGGCCTTGGCCAGTGCTTTCGCCGCGGCTTTGGCGGCGGGCTTGGCAGCTTTCTTTTTGGTTGTGGTTTTGGCTTTGGGAGCTGCGGCTTTCTTTTCCGCGTTCTCCGCACTGCCGTTGGTTTTTTTGGCGGCTTTCGCGGCCTTATTTTTTGAAGATTGGGGCGCCTTCGCCGCCTTGGTCTTCTTTCCACCCTTGGCCGCGCGTTCGGCGATCCAGGCCAAAGCCTGTTCCATGGTCACGGCGTCGGGCTCGGTGCCTTCCGGCAAGGTGGCATTGACCGCGCCATCGCTGACATAAGGACCGAACTTGCCCTTGAGCACCTTGATGGGCCGTCCGTCCGGCGCCTGGCCCAGATCCTTCAAGGTCTGGGCGCCGCGGCGGCCCGGACCCTTGGCCTTCTTCTCGGCCAAAAGAGTGACGGCGCGGTTGAGGCCGATCTCGAACACGTCTTCCGGCGAATCCAGCGAGGCATAGATGCCGGCATGGGCGACATAGGGCCCGAAACGGCCGAAGTTCGCCGTGACCGGCTTGTGATCTTCCGGATGCAGGCCGACTTCGCGAGGCAGCGAGAGCAGCTTGATGGCCATCGCCAGATCCACCTCGCTCTTGTCGGTGCCCTTGGGAATGCCGCTGCGCTTGGGCTTGTCGCCTTCGCCCAGCTGCACATAGGGCCCGAAGCGGCCAGTGCGCAGCGTGATCTTCTCGCCGGTGTCCGGGTGCTCGCCAATGTCCTGCGGGCCGGCGTCGCCTTCGCCCGGCTTGGCGCCGATCTGGCGGGTGAACTTGCATTCCGGATAGTTGGTACAGCCGACAAAGGCGCCGAAGCGGCCCAGCTTCAGGTTCAGGCGGCCCGCCTCGCAGGCCGGGCACTTGCGCGGATCCACGCCATCTTCGCCCTGCGGGAAGATGTGGGACGAAAGCACATGATCGAGCTCGTCAATGACCTGGGAGATCTTCAGGTCCTTGGTCTCGCCCACCGTGGCGGAGAAGTCTTTCCAGAAATCGCGCAGCAGCTGTTTCCAGTCGAGCTTGCCGTCCGAGACTTCGTCCAGCTTCTCTTCCAGATCCGCGGTGAAATCATAGTCCACATAATGGTGGAAGAAGCGATTGAGGAAGGTGGTGACCAGCCGGCCCTTGTCTTCGGGTACAAAGCGCTGGCGGTCCATCTTCACATAGGCGCGGTCGCGCAAGGTGGAAATGATGGAGGCGTAGGTTGAGGGCCGCCCGATGCCCAGCTCTTCCAGCCGCTTGACCAGGCTGGCTTCGGAATAGCGCGGCGGCGGCTCGGTGAAATGCTGCGCCGGATTGAGCTTTTCGATCCTTGTGGCGTCGCCGGCGGCGAGCTTGGGCAGGCGCGAGCCGTCTTCGTCGGCCGCCTCGTCCTGGCCTTCGAAATAAAGGGTCAGGAAGCCGTCGAACAAGGTGACCGTGCCGGTGGCGCGCAGGGTGATCTGCTTGTCGGCGGAGAGAACATCCACCGTGGTGCGTTCCTGCTCGGCCGATTCCATCTGGCTGGCCACGGCGCGCTTCCAGATCAGCTCATAGAGTTTGGCGGCATCGCCATCGATGTAACGGGCGACGCTTTCGGGCGTGCGGGCGAAGCTGGTCGGACGTACCGCCTCATGGGCTTCCTGGGCGGTGGTGTTGTTGTTGGCATAGACGCGGGCCAAAGACGGCACATAGCGGGCGCCATACTTCTTGCCGATGACGTCGCGGGCTTCGTTGAGGGCTTCCGGCACCATGGTGATGCCGTCGGTACGCATATAAGTGATCAGACCGGTGGTATCGCCGTCGATCTCAACGCCTTCATAGAGTCCTTGCGCGATCTGCATGGTGCGCTTGGCATTGAAGCCCAGCTTGCGGCTGGCCTCCTGCTGCAAGGTGGAGGTCTTGAAGGGCGGGGAGGGATTGCGCTTGACGGGCTTTGCCTCGACGCTGCCCACCGAAAAACTTTGTGCTTTGATAGCGGCCAGGGCGCGGTCGGCATCGGCCTGGTTGGTCAGCGACAGCTTTTCGACCTTCTTGCCGTCCAGCTGGATCAGGCGGGCGACGAAGTTTCCGGTTGCCGCGGCGAGATCGGCGTCGATGCTCCAATATTCCTGGGCCTTGAACGCCTCGATTTCCTGCTCGCGCTCCACGACCAGGCGCAGGGCGACGCTTTGCACCCGGCCAGCCGAGCGGGCGCCCGGCAGCTTGCGCCACAGGACGGGCGAAAGGGTGAAGCCCACCAGATAATCCAGGGCGCGGCGGGCCAGATAAGCCTCGACCAGTTCCTGGTTGATCTGGCGCGGATGCTGGATTGCCTCGGTGACGGCGGATTTGGTGATGGCGTTGAAGGCCACACGCTCGATGGCCACGTCCTTCAGGAGCTTCTTCTCCTTCAGCACTTCCAGGATGTGCCAGGAGATGGCCTCGCCCTCGCGGTCGGGGTCGGTGGCCAGAATCAGCTTGTCGGCGCCTTTCACGGCGGCCGCGATGTCTTTGATCTTGGAGGCGGCCCGGGCGTCCACGTCCCAGGTCATGGCAAAGTCTTCGTCCGGCTTGACCGAGCCATCCTTGGACGGCAGGTCGCGGATATGCCCGAAGCTGGCCAGCACTTTATAATTGCTGCCCAGATACTTG
>Ga0310811_10004140_pt1 | contig 18253 bp, 16 predicted proteins | sample YCmetagenome_FD_207642 | JGI IMG/M metagenome (GOLD analysis project Ga0310811, IMG submission 207642) | Soil microbial communities from experimental microcosm in Duke University, North Carolina, United States - YC | ecosystem: Engineered > Artificial ecosystem > Soil microcosm > Unclassified ...
CTTCGAGGTGTGCGGTCGTCCACCGTGCGGCCCGATGACGACAAGATCCGCGTCGGTCTGCGTCGCGAGCGTCGCCAGCTCCTCATAGGGCTTGCCGACTCGAATCTCGCAGCGAATCCGCTGGGAACTGAGATAGGAATTGATCTCGCGCAATCGCGCGGCGGCATATTCTCGAGCCGTGGCTTCGAGCACCTCCTCGGGCGGCAGCTTGTCGTGTGCGAAGTGTGGCCGGTCCGGCGGCTCGATGACATGGGCAAGAATGAATTCGGCGGTCGGGGCGAACCACTCCTTTGCCCAGCGCGCCGCGGCGATCGACGCCGCGCCGAAGTCGAGGCCGACAAGTATACGGTCGGTCTTCATATCCCTACCTCCTGTGGAGCGGCCGCGAGACGAGGTGGCGGACATCGTACTGTACGCTGCACGGCCCAGCGAGTTGGTGCAGTCAGGAATTCCGTCGCACCTGGCGGGCAAATACCCGACAGTCTGACCCGCACCTCGGCGTTCGTCGACTCGCTGCTTCCGGATAGAGCCGCGACACGCCAGGCTTAAGTATGCGAAGCACGACGCATCTCGAACGACACCGCTCCGAGCGCATCGGATGGCTCCGCGCGGCGGTTCTCGGCGCGAATGACGGAATCGTGTCGACCGCGAGCCTGATTGTCGGCGTCGCGGCGGCCGCTGCCTCGCGGTCCAATATTCTCCTCGCCGGCATTGCCGGTTTGGTAGCCGGTGCGATGTCGATGGCCGCCGGCGAATACGTGTCCGTCAGCTCGCAAGCCGATACGGAGAATGCTGATCTCGCTCGCGAGCGGTCTGAGCTCGCCACCGATCCCGCATTCGAGCTCGACGAGTTGCAGGCGATTTACGTCCAGCGAGGACTCGATGCGGCGCTGGCGCGCCAGGTCGCCGAGCAATTGACGGCGCACGACGCACTGGGCGCGCACGCTCGTGATGAGCTGGGGATTTCCGCCGTCCACGCCGCGCGACCGGTTCAAGCCGCACTGGCGTCCGCCGCCACCTTCGCCGTCGGAGCAGCTCTCCCGCTGTTCGTTGCCGCGGTCGCACCCGTGTCGCGCATCATCGTACTCGTTGCGCTTACCTCGCTCGTGTTTCTCGCGCTGCTCGGCGGAGTCGCGGCGCGAGCGGGAGGGGCCGGCATGACGCGCGGCGCCGTCCGCGTGACTTTCTGGGGAGCGTTCGCACTTGGGCTCACGGCGCTGATCGGCCGGCTGTTCGGAGCGGCTGTCTAGCTCGCTGCTCGACTGGCTCGGGGACGGCCCAACGTCGTCGGAGTATCGAGCAGCTGATGCCGCCATCCCTTCCGTTCGACGTCCAAGATGCAATCGGGAGAACAGAGTGCGCGCCATCTCGCAAAACCGCACGCCCACCCGCCTTCTCCCGTATGCCCAGCGTTGCGTCGATCACGCATCTTGACGACTGCAGGTAAAGCAACAGTCATCGGAGGCCGTTATGGCACTCATCAAGTCCCGCCGCCCGCTGGGTGGCAAAGCGTTGATGCCGGTATTCCCGGCGCTCGACGAGATCGAGAATCGAATGCGCACTTTCTTCGACAACCCGCTCACTCCATTCGAGGAGAACTTCGTCGCGCCGGCGATCGGCTGGATGCCGGCGATGGACATCGTCGATACGGAGAAAGAGCTCCTGCTCATCGCGGAGCTCCCGGGGCTCGAGAAGAAGGACGTCGAGATCTCGATCGAGGATGGCATCCTCACCCTGCGAGGTGAGAAGCTCGAGGAGAAGAAGGAGAACGGGGCCGAAAAGAAGTACTATCTGTTCGAGCGCACGTTCGGCTCGTTCAACCGCACGTTCACCCTTCCGCGCTTCATCGATGCCAACAAGATCGCCGCCGAGTTCGACAAAGGCGTTCTGAAAATCCACCTGCCGAAAACCGCGGAGGTCGAGACCAAAGGCCGCAAGATCGACATCGCGGTCAAGTAGCGACTCGGGTCAGGGGAAAAAAGAAGCCCGCGCATCCGCGCGGGCTTCTTTCTCGTTCGGGGATCGCGCGAATCAATGCCACGCGTTGCGCGCGGGACGCACGACGAGCACGGGCAAGCCCGCGTCGTGCAGAACCCGCTCGGCTACGCCGCCCATCAGCAAATGCGAAGCGCCCCGGCCGTGCGTCGTCATCGCGATGAGATCGGCGCCGTACTGCTTCGCGAACCCGACGATCGCCGGCGCCGCGTGTTTGGCGACGATGACGTGCGGGTCGACGTCGCACAGTGTGCGCTCGCCGAGGTCGACCGCGGCTCCGGTCAACTCGTGATCCGCCGCCGAGACGAGATATCTCGTGGCAGTATCGTCGGGCGGACCGGAGACGTAGCTGTATGGAAACATCGTATCCACGACCGCCGTAACGGGAGTCACGACCCGGAGGAGAATCAGTTCGGTGACGCCGCGTTCCGCGACCGCCGTAACCGCGTCGAAGATCAGGCGCGACTGTGGCGAATCGTCGATCGGTACGAGGATGCGACGGAAGGGAAGCGGCAACGTCCGCGCGGAGGACGCGCCGCCGGAAACGCGAAGCAGCAACACCGGGATCGTCGCGCGCCGGACGACCGCGTCGGCCACACTGCCGACGAGCATCCGCGTGAGGCCGGTCCGACCGTGCGTGCCCATCACGATCATGTCGGCACCGACCTCGGCGGCCCGCGCGCAAATCTGATCCGCGACGTCACCGCGCCGCAGCGCGTGCCCGACCGTCATGTCGCGCGCGCCGCTCAACTGCTTCGCTTTGTCGTGGATGTAATGCACCTGCGTCGATTCAGGCATCGAATGCCAGGGTCCGTCCTCGTACCCCTCCCACTCGTACGGGACATCTTCGTGGACGATCACCAGCTCCACGTGTCCGTGCTTCCGGCGTACGAGGGAGATCGCCGTTGGGAGCGCCGCTTCGGCGAGAGACGATCCATCGAGGGGTACGAGTACGTTGGCCAGCATCGCTGCCTCCGTTCAAGACATTAGAACCACTGCAGTCCGACGACGATCGGGGTGAAGCTCGTGTACGTGCCGATGCCGCCGGCCGTATGGAAGGCGAGATCGGATTTCACCTGGAAGAAACGAGACTCGATGAACAGCTCGGTCGGTCCCCACGAGGCCGAGAAACCGCCGCCGACGTTCCAGCCAAAATTCGTCTTGGCATTTCCGAACGTGAGGTTCTCGCCGGCGCGTGGATCGGTCGTGCCATAGACGCCACCGCTCACCTTGTGAGCGCCTGCGCCGCCGAGCAGGTACAGATGCGTTCGCGTTCCCGTTCCAGGCGCGTGAATCCGAAGCTTCATGTCCGCATTCAGCGACCACACGGTGATGTCGCCGCTCGCCGTCAGAGTCTGTTCATAGATGTTGTGGGTGCGAGTGCCGTTCAAGTGGTCGACGGCGAAGTCAGCACGAACTCCGAGCGGAGAATCGGTCCAGTCGAAACCGACCGGGACCGTGACATTCCAGCCGCCGGTGTAGCCGTCGCGAATCGCGCGCTGCGGTGTGCTGGCGCCACCGCCGAGGCCGATGTACATGCCGCGGGCGAGATGTCGTTTGAGCGCCAACTGCGCCGATTCTGCTTTGCTGATCGAATCGGCGCGCGCCGCTTCGACCGTCGCTGCCTCGCGAGCGGTGAACTCCTTCGTCAGCCGAGCGCGATCGAACTGTGCCGTGACGGAATCGATCGTGCGCTGCGCCGAGCGGACCGAGTCGTCGTGGAGCGGATTGATCGTCGGGAGCACGACGTCGCACGGCGTCGTCGAGTCGACTTTCGGCTTGGCTTGCAGCACGACCTCTCCAGCCGAGGTCTTGGTCTCCTTGGAAATCTTGATTCGTGGTTTCGACGTGGTCTGCTTCGTGGTGTCCTTCGGCGGCGTCGGCTTGGCCGGAACTTGAGCGACGGCCATCGTGCTCGCACCGAGCAACGCGAGCGCGAAAAGCGTCGCTGTCCGCCGAACGGTGCCTGTGCCTGACATACATCCTCCAAGTACGGGAAAAGATTTGTGCGTCAGTAGCACCCTCCATGGTTGGGTTTTCAATGGGCCGCCGGAGTCAGCAGGAAGGGCGAGTCCTGTGAGGCAATTGCCGCGGTCGCGGCGACCGGTGACAACCAAGGGCCCTGCTGCCACCGGGCCTCGGTCTCGCCGGGGTGCGTCACCGGCGCGCAATAGTGGACGTCGCCGCGCGCCACGACGATGAGCCAGCCCGCGGCACGCATCGCGTGCGGCAGCCCGCGCAGGCGCAGCTCGAGGCGGCGAAGGTTACGGTCGAACACCTCGCGATCGCCGCGTGCCACGATGTCGATCAGGCGACCACGAAGCGTTTGTGTGAGCGCGACGACCTCGGCTCGCCACGCGCCGTGCGTGGCGCCGCGGCGGCGCGCGGTGTCCGTGCTGACGTACACGCTCAACGTGGGCGTGTCCGCAAGCTCCTCGGCCAGCTCGATCAATCGGGTGGCAGTGAGCGACATTGGACCTTGGGAGTCGTTTCGCCAAGGTAGTCGCGCGATCGCAATTTGGTGTCCGCAAAACCGCCGCTGAACGTCGGGGTTCTTCCGATTGCGGCATGCGTTCTGCCCGGCTGGCGCATTGGACAGCGCCCGTCGGGTATTCGACGGCTCCGCCGACGCGATTCCTTGACGCTGTCGTCGCACATGTCGGACAGACGGTGCCGTCGCGCGGCGTCACTTTGTTTGTCGACGGCGATCGCGCCGCCGACTTCCGACGGAGGAATCGAGCCATGCCAGCCACGACGCGCACCTCGCGCGGCGCACGCGCGCCAGCTTCACGACGCGCGCCACAGCGACGCTTCCTCCTCGCGACGACCGGCGAGCCAGAGTCGCGCGGCGCGCTGCGGTTCACGGCCGCGCTGGCCGAGAATTTCACCGACGCCGCGGTGCTCGCCGCGGGCGTGTCGATCCCGTTTCCGCACAACGTCTCGACGTTGCTCTCCCTCAAACAAGCGACGACCATCGACGAGGAGAGCCGGCACGATGTGATGGACAGCGTCCGTCGCGCCGTCGACCATATTCCCGGATCGGAGCAATGGGAGAAGATGGCGATCGTCGGCACGCCGGCCGAAGAGGTGAACCGCGTTGCCCAGCGTTGGGGCGCGACCATGGTGATCCTCGGACTCGGCCGCCACAATCGCTTCGATCGAATCTTTGGCGGCGAGACCGCGATCGAGGTGATGCGCCACGCGCGCGTCCCCGTCGTCGCGGTTCCGTCGACGGCGCGCGGCCTTCCCGAGCGCGCCCTCGTCGCGATGGATTTCACCGCCGCCAGCACGGCGGCGGCGATGCTCACCGCGGAGCTCGTCCCGCGGCATGGCGTGCTGTACGTCGCCCACGTGTGCGCTTTCGCGGGAGCACCGGCCGAGCCGGGCGATCTGATCGATCTATATCGCGAGGGCGCGCGCTCGCGACTCGACTCGGTTGTCGAGAAGATCCGACGCCGCGCGGATTGCGGCATTGAAAGCCTGCTGCTCGAAGGGGAGCCGGCGGATGCGCTGTTGAAGTTCGCGAAGCGCGAACACTGCGGATTGATCGCGATGGGCGGACACGAGCTCGGGCTTGTCGACCGGATTCTGCTTGGCAGTATCCGGACGAAAGTGATCCGCGGCGCCACGTGCTCGGTCTTGATCGCGCCGCCGCTGGGATAGGTCCTGATGACGGCCGCCGCGGTCAGACTCGCCCCGGCCGGCGCCCGGCCAGCGGTCTTCCACGCGCGGGGCCTCACCAAGACGTATACGATGGGTGAAGTCCAGGTGCACGCCCTCCAAGGCGTGGACCTGGACCTGTTCGAAGGCGAGTTCGTGGTGATCCTCGGCCCCTCGGGGAGTGGCAAGTCGACGCTGCTCAACATCCTCGGCGGGCTCGACGCGCCGACCGGCGGCGTCGTGTCGTTCCGCGATCACAACCTCGTCGCGGCCGACGACCGCGCGCTCACGCGATATCGTCGTGAGCACGTCGGGTTCGTATTTCAGTTCTATAATCTCATCCCGAGCCTGACGGCTCGGGAGAACGTCGCGTTGGTGACCGAGATCGCCGAGCATCCAATGCGGCCCGAGGAAGCGCTGGCGCTCGTCGGCCTCGGCGACCGTCTCGACCACTTTCCCGCGCAGCTCTCGGGCGGCGAGCAGCAGCGCGTGGCGATCGCGCGGGCCGTGGCGAAGCGGCCGGACGTACTGCTTTGCGACGAACCTACGGGCGCGCTGGACGCGGAGACTGGCCGGCTCGTCCTCAAGACGCTGGCCGACGTCAACCGCGATGTCGGGACGGCGACGGCGATCATCACGCACAACGCCGTGATCGCCGGCATCGCCGATCGCGTGCTCCGAATGACGAGCGGCAGGATCGCCGAAGTTCGGCGCAATGTCCGTCGCGTGCCGATCGAGGAGCTCAGCTGGTAGCGGCGCCATGCGAACCCTCGACCTCAAGCTCCTCCGAGAGCTCCGCCGTCACCGCGTCCAGATCATGTCGATCGCACTGGTCATGGGATGCGGCACGATGACGATCATGGGGCTGCGAACGACATTGACATCGGTCCGTTCCGCACGCGACGAGTTCTTCGCCGAGTATCGCTTCGCCGACGTGTTCGCGCACGTCGAGCGCGCGCCGGCAACGATGGCGCCGCGCCTCGCCGCGATTCCGGGGGTTGCCGCCGTCGAAACGCGCATCGTGCGCGACGTGCGCCTGGACGTTCCCGGCATCTCGGAACCGGCGGTCGGGCATATGGTTTCGATCCCCGAGGAGCGACGCCCGATGATCAACGAGCTCCAGATCCGGCGCGGCCGGTGGATCTCGCCGGGATCAACCGACGAGGTGTTGATCAGCGAACGCTTCTCGGAGAACGCGAAGCTCGGTCCCGGCGACAGCGTGTACGCCGTCGTGAACGGCCGATGGCAGCGGCTGCACATCGTCGGCGTGGCAATCTCGCCGGAGTTCGTCGTCGAGGTTGGCGGGCACGCCGTATTCGTCGACCCGAGCCGGTTCGGCATCGTCTGGACCGGCACTGACATGATGGAAAGCGCGTTCGACATGAAAGGCGCGTTCAATGACGTCGTCGTGCGGCTGGCGAGCGGTGCCAGCGAAGCCGCCGTGATTCACGACGTCGATCAACTGCTCGCCCCTTGGGGCGGCGCGCCGGCGTTTGGCCGTGCCGACCAACCGGCGGCGCAGACGCTCGCCGACGAGTTCAGCCAGCTTCGCGCGAACGCGACGGTTTTCCCGCTCTTCTTCCTGATCGTTGCGGCGTTTCTCTTGAACGTCGTACTGTCGCGACTCGTCGCGTCGCAGCGCGACGAGATCGCCGCGCTCAAGGCCTTTGGCTACTCCGGCCGCGAGATCGGATTTCACTACCTCGGGTTCGGGATTGCCGCCGTCGCGCTGGGAGCGGCGCTCGGTGTTCCGGCCGGCATCTGGATGGGCGCGAAGTTCACGAATCTGTATGCCGACTACTTCCGGTTCCCCGAGCTGCGCACGGCGATCGACTGGAACGCGGCGGTGATGGGCGTCGGCATCAGCGGCGGATTCGCGCTGCTCGGCGCTCTGAGCGGCGTACGCCGTGTGGCGCGACTCACTCCGGCCGAGGCGCTCCGTCCGGAGTCGCCCGGGAAGTTTCGCGCGCTGCTCGTCGAGCAACTCGGGTTCGGTCGTTTCGTGTCACCGGGGGCGCGCATGGTCCTGCGCAACCTCGAGCGACGTCCGTTCCGGACCATGTCGACGGTGATCGGCGTGTCGCTCGCCGTGGCGCTGCTCGCCTCAGGACAGTTTCCCTATGACGCGATGGACCGACTGATGGACGTCGAGTTCCGTCTCGCGCAGCGCTTCGACGTGCTCGCCGCCTTCACGGACCGGCGGCCGTCCAGCGCGGCCGCCGAGCTGGCGCGCGTGCCCGGCGTCGTGTCGGCCGAGGCGTTCCGCTCGACCGGCGTGCGCGTGAAGCACGCGGCTGCTTCGCGAAACACGTCGATCACCGGCATCGAGCCGGGGAGCACGTTGTTCCGGCTCGTCGATACCGAGGGTCGCGAATACAGGACGCCAGGTGACGGCTGTGTGCTCACCGCCTGGCTCGCCGCCTACCTCGGCGTGAAGGCGGGCGATTCGGTGGACGTCGACCTCCTCGAGATCGGGGGCACGACACGGCGGGTCGCGATCGCCGGCATCTACGACCCGATGATGGGCCAGGGGATCTACATGAGCCGCGCGGCGCTCAACCGCCTGCTGCGCGAGCAGGCGGCGGTGTCTGGGACGTATCTCTCCGTCGCGCCGGGGCGCGAATCGGACGTCATTACGCGGCTCAAGGAGTTTCCGTTCGTGCTGCTCGCCACGTCGCGCGCGGCGACGGTGCAGCGCATCGAGGAGCAGATGCGTCAAAGCATGACGTTCGTGCTCACGCTGATCATCACGTCGGCGAGCATCATCGCGATCGGCGTCGTCTACAACAGCGCGCGCATTGCACTGTCGGAGCGCGGCCGTGAGCTGGCGAGCCTGCGAGTTCTCGGATTTACGACGAATGAGGTGGCCGGAATGCTATACGGCGAGCAGGCCGCGGTCCTTCTGCTCGCGATTCCAGTCGGCATCGGGTTTGGCAAAGCGTTCAGCATCGCGCTCGTGCGCGGTTTCGAGACCGAGCGGTTTCACTTCCCATACGTCATGACGCTGAGCAGCCAACTGTTCGCGGTCGTGATCGTGATCGCCGCCGCGGTCGTCGCCGGGCTCATTGTGCGGGGCCGCATCGGCCGGCTCGACATGGTCGCCGCGCTGCGGACGCGCGAGTAACGGAGACGGCATGCGAATCAAACGATCCTATCTCACCGGCGTCGGAATCGTGGTGGCCGCGATCGCGTTGATCGCGTACGCGCGCCGGCCGAAGCCGATGGTCGTCGATTCTGTCGCGGTGACGCGTGGCCCGCTCGAGTCTACCGTGGACGCCGACGGCCGCACGCGTGTCCGCGAGCGATACGTCGTTGCCGCGCCCGTCGCTGGTCGTGTCGAGCGAATCGCGCTCACCGAAGGGACCGTCGTTCACGCGGGCGAAGTGATCCTGATGCTGCGCCCGCTCCCGCTCGATTCCACGGCCGTCGCCCAAGCGCGTGCCCGTGTCGAGGCGGCCGACGCCATCGTGCGCCAGGCGGAGACCGATGTCCGGACATCGCTGGCTGAGCTCGAGCAACGTCGCCGTCAGGCAACGCGCGCCGAGCGGCTTGCCGAATATGGGGCGCTCGCGCCGCGCGACGTGGAGGAGGCGCAGCTCGCGCGCGTGCAGGCCGAGGGAGCGCTCAAGGCCGCCAATGAGCGCGTACACGCCGCCGACGCCGACGGACGGCAGGCGAGAGCAATCCTCGCCAGCCAGCGACAGCGGTCGAATGTCTCGATTCCGGTCCGCTCACCGGCGAGCGGGCGGGTCCTTCGCGTACCGGAACGCAGCGAACGGATTGTCGCCGCCGGAACGGCGCTCGTCGAGATCGGCGATCCGCGGTCGCTCGAGGTCGTCGTCGATGTGTTGTCGAGCGACGCCGCGACGATTCATCCGGGCGATCGAGTTCGTCTCGCCGAGTGGGCCGGGGCCGTGGACGCCCAGGAAACGAGCCGGCTCAGCGGCAGAGTGCGCGAGATCGAACCGTCGGCCTTCACCAAGGTCTCGGCACTCGGCGTCGAGGAGCAACGGGTCAACGTGATCGTGAACCTCGACGCGTCGCCGCCTGTCATCGGCGACGGATTCCGCGTCGAGGCGAGCATAGTCGTTTGGTCTTCGGCGAGCGTGCTGAGCGTGCCGCGGAGCGCACTCTTGCAAGCCAAAGGCAAATCAGGCGAATGGACGGCGTTCATCGTGCGGCAAGGCAAAGCCGAGTCGCGCTCGCTCCGCATCGGCCACGTGGGCGGAGCGGCAGCGGAGGTCTTGACGGGCGTCGAGCCCGGTGACGAGGTCGTCGTGTTCCCTAGCGACCAGCTCCGCGACGGCGCCCGCGTGACGACACGAAAGACATAACGAGGATGGGCCAATGACGAGCACACTGGACATGAGCGCCATCGCAACCGGCGGCGAAACGAGAGGCGAAGGGCTGATTCGCCCGTTCTCGACACTCAGGCGGGCGGATGTGCCGACCGTCGGCGGCAAAGGCGCCAATCTCGGCGAGATGACCGCGGCGGGACTACCGGTGCCGCCGGGCTTCGTCCTGACGATCGACGCGTACCAGCGCTTCTATGAGAGCAACGCCCTCGGTGAGCGCATTGCGACGGAGTTGAAGGCGCTCGACGCCGACGATCCGGCGGCGCTCGAGGCGAGCGCGAAGCGGCTGCGCCAGATCATCATCGACGGGCGCGTTCCCGATGATCTTTCCCATGAGATCGCGGAGGCGTACGACCACATCGCACCGGACGAAGCACCCGATCCACGCGTCGCCGTGCGCTCGTCGGCGACGGCCGAGGACACGGCGCAGTTCTCGTTCGCGGGCATGTTCGAGAGTTTTTTGAACGTCTCGGGCAAAGACGAGTTGATCGACGCCGTGAAGCGCTGCTGGGCGTCTACTTTCGGCGCGCGTGTGTTGTTCTACCGGGTGAAGCAAGGGCTGCCGTCGGAGATGCCGGTCGCGGTGATCGTGCAGCGGATGGTGAGCTCGGAGAAATCCGGCGTGATTTTCACGGTCGACCCGGCGACGCGCGACGCGTCGCACATGGTGATCGAAGCGGTGTGGGGGCTTGGCGAAGCGATCGTGCAGGGCGCCGTGACGCCGGATCGCCACGTGCTCGACAAAGCATCGCTTTCCATGCTCACCTCGAGTGTCGCGACGAAGGAATTCCTGCTGACCTGGGACGCGGGTAAGCGCATGACGGCCCGCGTCGACCTCGCGAACGATCCGCGCGCGAGCGCCCCGGTGCTGACGCTCCCTGAGCTCAACCTGCTGGGGACGCTCGCCCGCCGCGCCGAGGAGCACTACCGCGCTCCGCAGGACCTCGAGTTCGCGATCGAGGGCGGCGCGATCTATCTCACGCAGACGCGCCCGATCACGACGCTTCACGAGGCCGCGCAATCCGCGAAGTCGACCAACACGGGTCGCGTGCTGGTGCACGGCTTGGGCGCGAGTCCCGGTCGCGCGTCGGGCGCGGTGCGCGTGCTGGCCTCGCCCGAGGAAGACGCCGCGATGCAGACGGGAGAAATTCTCGTCACGCGCATGACGTCGCCGGATTGGGTTCCGATCATGCGTCGCGCCGCCGCGATCGTGACCGACGCCGGCGGAATGACCTCGCACGCGGCGATCGTGGCGCGCGAGCTGGGATTGCCGTGCATCGTCGGCGCTCACGACGCGACGCGCGCCTTATCCACCGGGGTCTTGGTCACGGTGGACGGCAGTGCGGGAACGGTCTCCGAAGGTGCAATGTCCGAGGCCGCCCCACCGCGTGTCGCGCCGGCGACTGTCTCCGAAGGACAGCCAGAACGCCTCATCACCGCGACGAAGCTGTACGTGAATCTCGGCGAGCCGGGACGGGCAGCCGAGGTCGCCGCGCGCGACGTGGACGGAGTCGGATTGCTCCGCGCCGAGTTCATGATGCTCGAGGCGCTCGACCATACGCATCCGCGCGCCTTTCTCGCGTCGCATAGACCCGACGAGTTCGTGAACCGCCTGGCCGACGGCCTGCGGACCTTCGCCCAAGCCTTCGCGCCGCGCCCCGTCATCTATCGCGCGATGGACTTCCGCTCGAACGAGTTCCGCAACCTGAAAGGCGGGGCGGAGTACGAGCCGACGGAAGCGAACCCGATGATCGGCTATCGCGGCTGCTTCCGTTACACCAAGGAGCCCGATCTCTTCGCGCTCGAGCTGCGAGCACTCGCCGAGGTGCGACGCGACTTCGAGAACTTGCACCTGATGATTCCGTTCGTGAGAACATCCGGCGAGCTGTCGGCGTGCATTGCGCTCGTGGACGAGAGTGCCGTCGGCAAGGACGATCGCATGGAGCGGTGGATCATGGCCGAGGTCCCGTCGGTGATCTTCCGACTGCCGGACTACGCGAAGGCGGGGATCACCGGAGTCTCGATCGGCTCGAACGATCTAACGCAGCTCATGCTCGGCGTGGACCGCGACAGCGAGCTGTTCGGCGCGGGTTACGACGAGCGCGATGATGCGGTGCTGGAAGCCATTCGCGTCATCATCGCCCAATCGCGGCGGCTCGGACTGACCTGCTCGATCTGCGGCCAAGCGCCGTCCGTTCACGCGGAGTACGCCGAGCGGCTGGTCGAGTGGGGAATCGATTCGATTTCCGTCAACGTCGACGCGATCGAGCGGACGCGCCGCAACATCGCGGTGGCGGAACAGCGCATCCTGCTGGGGAAAGCGAGAGCGGCACTCGACGAAGTATCAGCCGACGTCGCTGATTGACCGATCCTCGCTCGCCGTGGACAGATGGTGATCGAACCAGTCCACGGCGAGCCGCGCGACCTGCTCCATCGCGCCCGGTTCCTCGAACAGATGGGTCGCCCGATCGATGAGCACGAGCTCCTTGGGCGAGCCGAGCTTGCGGTACGCCTGTTCGTTCAGCGGGATGACATCGCGGTCGGCGCCGCCGACGATGAGCAGCGTCGCCGCGCGCACGCGATCGAGTACCGCCATCGCGAGATCCGGCCGGCCGCCGCGCGAGACGACCGCGCGAACCACGTCGGGCCGGTCCGCCGCCGCGACCAACGCCGCCGCGGCGCCGGTGCTCGCGCCGAAGTAGCCGATCGGCAGATTCGCCACGACGCCTTGCGTGCACAACCAGTCGGTGACGCCGACGAGTCGCCCGGCGAGGAAGCCGATGTCGAAGCGCAGATGGCGTGTGGCATCGTCGACGACGACCTCGTCGGGCGTGAGCAGGTCGAATAGCAGCGTAGCCAGCCGTCGCTGCTGCAGAAGCTCCGCCACCTGGCGGTTTCGCGGGCTCCGCCGGCTGCTCCCGCTGCCATGGGCGAAAACGACGATCCCAATCGCATTCGCCGGGACCGACAGACCTCCGTCGAGCTGCGTGCCGTGCGCGGAAATGCGCACAGATCGCTCGATGACATTGGCATATGTGCTCATGGCTCCTCCTGCCGAGGTTCGATTCGGCGGTCACCAAGCTGCAGTCCCCGGAGAACGAGCGGCGTCAGCGATCCACCGACCGGCATTTGCCGTTCCTCCTACTGCTTCATTCGATCGACAGGGGCACGTTGATAGCGGAGGTGTATTGCCGGAGGCATCCATGTTCAAACAATTGTTGATACCGCTCGACCGTTCGCCGCTCGCCGAACAAGCCGTCGGTCGCGCCGCGGCGCTCGCTCGGGCGGCGGACGCTTCGGTGGACCTCGTGCTTGTCCACGAACCGTTCGGGACTCCGCTCGACGTCGGACTGGAGAGCTACGTAGACGACCTCGCGGACGAGCAGCGTTATCTCGAGGGCGTCGCGAGCGAGCTGCGCTCGGGCGCGTCGGTTCACGTGACCTGCGCACTGGTGCGAGGCGCCGCGTCGGAGATGATCTGTGAGCGGGCCAAACAGGTCGACGCGGACCTGATCGTGATGACGTCGCATGCCCGCACGGGGTTCGGGCGCATGTGGCTCGGCAGCGTCGCGGATGCCATCGTGCGCAACGCGACCATACCGGTGTTGATGCTTCGCCCCGTGGAACGCGCGTCCGAGCGCCAGGCCGCCAAGAGTTTGTTCAAGCACGTTCTGGTGCCGTTCGACGGGTCGAGCCTGGCCGCCGAGGCCGTCGGTCCGGCGACCGATATCGCCCGCGCGAGTCGCGCCGACCTCACGCTGCTGCGCGTCATCGCGCCCGTTCCGCTGCTGAGCGCGTTCGATGTCACCGTTCCGCTCGCGTATCCACCGCTCGTGCCCGACGAAGCCGCTACGAGCGAGGTGATGCGAGAAGCACAGACAGAGCTCGACGCGATCGCGCGCCGCGTGCACGACGAGCATCAACTCACGGTCACTGCGGAGGTCGTCGTCAGTGAACGCATCGCGCCGTCGATCATCGACTACGCCCGCGCTCACGACGTCGACCTGATCGCGATGTGCACACACGGTCGTGGCGCGACACGGTTACTCGTCGGTAGCGTCGCCGACGCGCTGTTGCGAGGCAGTGACGTTCCGATCCTGCTGCGGCGACCCGCGCGCACGGCGGTGGAATCGGCGGTGTTCAGCGGCGCAAGCGCCGCGTAAGCCGACCCGAGGCGGGGCTGCGGTTGGCGAAGGCTGCTAACTCGGTCCGGCTTCGTCATGCCTCAGTGCCAGATCCCAATGATCGGCAATTCTCCTACAGAAAATCCGGCGGCTGCTGACCGAAGGGGGCGTCGAGCAGCGGTAGCTTGCGATTGCCCGACGCTATCCGCTCACACCGCGGGGTGGGAGGCACGCGATCACGATCTCAGGATCGTCCCAATGTCGAAAATCAACGAGGGCCGCGCGCGCGCTCAGCCGCGTGACTCGCTCGCGACGTATCTGCGAGAGATCAAGGCCTATCCGCTGTTGAGTCGCGCCGAAGAGGCCGAGCTAGGACGACGGATCCGTGCCGGCGACGGCGAGGCGTTGGAGCGGCTCGTCTGCTCGAACCTCCGATTCGTCGTCTCGATCGCCAAGCGATATCAGCATCATGGTGTGCCGCTCGCCGACCTGATCGACGAGGGAAACCTCGGCCTCATTCGGGCCGCGAGCCGATACGACGAGACCAAGGGCGCGAAGTTCATCTCGTACGCGGTGTGGTGGGTTCGTCAGGCGGTCGTGCAAGCGATCGCCGATCACGGCCACGCCGTTCGCGTTCCGCTCGGCCGTGCCGGAACCATCTACCGCATCGGCCGGCAGGCCAGCCTGCTTCGTCAGGGCTTGGGGCGCGAACCGCGTGCCCGCGAGCTCGCCGAGGATCTCGAGATGAGCGAGGAGGAGATGTCGCTCACGATCCCGGTCTCGCGGCGCGCGCTCTCGCTCGACGCGCCGGTCGGGGACGGGTCGGAGATGACCCTGCTCGACTACCTGCCCGACGACATCGCCGCGCCGCCGGACGACGACGCGACGACCGGCAACCTCGCCGATTCCGTGGACTCGGCGCTCGCCGCGCTTCCAGCGCGCGAAGCGAAGGTGCTGCGGATGTACTTTGGCATCGATCGCGGCGACCCGGTTACGCTCGAGAACATCGGCGAAAAACTCGGTGTGACGCGGGAGCGCGTCCGTCAAATCAAGGATCGCGCGCTCTGGCGGATCAGGACCTCGGCGGCGGCAACGGCGCTGGCGTCATTCCGTGAGAAGTGACCGCCCGGGGTAGCAACCCGGTGTGCGCGCCGAGCCAATGACGAAGCCATAGCGCGATCGCGAGCTGCCAGGCACCGAACAGCGCCGCGTACGCGGCCCCGAAGAAGAGGAGGGCGAACACCGTGCCCTCGGGGTAGGCGGCGAGAATCGCCAGGACGATGTTGATTCCGCCCCACGCGAGCAGCGACACGCGCGCGACCCGGCGCGGCCAGATGACTGTCGCCGTGTGCCAGGCGAAGCCCGCGTAGAGGAGGAGCCACGCCGTCGTCGCGGCGATCGCGACGAAATACGGCAACCGCGCGACGCCCATCGTGAGCGCGCCGAAAAGGATCGATACCACGCCGTCCAACAACGCGACGCGCCAGTACGCCGTTCGCGGGCGGAGTGCGACGGCAATCGACAATTCATAGATGCCGGAGAGGGTGGCGATCGCACCCACGAGGATCAGCGCGCCGACGAGGATCTGCTCCGGCCAGATGACCGCGCCCGCGCCGAGGAGCAGCATCGCGAGACCACGCGCGCCCAACGAGTGCCAACTACGCCGGAGCTCATTCTGTGTTACTGACATGAGGATTCTCCTTACCGACGATTTGTCGCGCTCCCTCTGAAACAACGAAAGCGTGCCGACCGATCGCGGTCAGTAGGGGAACCGCGTCACGGTCGTCCGACAAGGTGGAGTTGCGGCGTCCCACTCGCTCCTACCCGTGTGTCAGCGGCGAGCCCGATGTCATCGAACGATTCGCCGAGGAATCGCCGTCGCACGTCCGGATTCACCACCAGCTCCGACGTTCGCCCCTCAGCGAGGACGACGCCGTCGTACAGGACGTAGGTCCGGTCGCACAACGCAAGCGTCTCGCGAACGTTGTGGTCGGTGATCAACACGCCGACGCCGCGCTCGCGCAAGCGAACGAGCACCAGGTGCAGCGACTCGATTGTCAACGGATCGATGCCGGCGAAGGGCTCGTCGAATAGCAGATAACGCGGATCGCTCGCCAGGCTGCGCGCCACCTCGAGGCGGCGCTGCTCTCCGCCGGAGAGTTGAATCGCGCGAGATTGTGCGAGTGGGCCAAGGCCGAACTCGTCGAGCAGCGCGCGCGCCCGCGTGCGTGTCTCGCGCCGCCCGAATCCGCGCGTCTCGAGGATGGCCGAGATGTTCTGCTCGACCGTCATCTTCGTGAAGATCGAACGTTCTTGCGGGAGATAGCCGAGCCCGCGCCGGGCGCGAAGATGGAGCGGAAGCTCGGTGACATCTTCGCCGTCGATGCGCACGTGGCCACTCGTCACGTTGAGCAATCCGGCGATCATCGACAGCGTGACGGTTTTTCCGGCGCCATTGGGCCCGAGCAGACCGACAATCTCGCCGGGATGCACCTCGAGGCTCACGCCGTCCACGATCCGGCGGCCGCCCCGGTGCCAGCGCAACGCGTGCGCGACGAGCCCCGGTTCCCCGCTCATCGTTCGTACAATCGTTCGCGAACCGCGGAGGCGAGCATCGGGATGATGTCGATCCCGTTCGTGGAGTCCGCGATGGTATTCGTCGTCACGACGGTCGACGCGCCGGCGGCCAGCAATGCTTCGCGCGCGCCGCCGCACAGCACCGCGTGTACGGCGACGCAGACCGGCGGGCGCGTGCCGGCCTGCCGCATCTGCCGGATCACGTTGACCATCGTCTGCCCGGACGAAATGATGTCGTCTACCAGCACCGGCGTGTGCCCGAGGAAGGGCTCGACGTCCGGAATGCGCACGTCGACGTCGCGGTCGCCATGCCGCACCTTGGACAGCACGGTCCACGGCGCGCCGGCGGCGTCGGCCACGGCGCTGGCCCATTGGGCGCTCTCTTCATCCGGCCCCACGACGACTGGATTCTCGACGCTGCGCGAGATCCAGCGTCCGAGATCCGCCGCGGCGTGCAGCGCGAGCGACGGCACCATGTAGACCTCGCCGAGCTCGTGGATCCGGTGCAGGTGGGGATCGATCGTGATGAGCCAATCGTGCGCGCGCGAGATGAGTCCCGCAAACGAGCGCGCCGTGATTGCTTCGCCGGTGTGAAAGCGCGCGTCCTGCCGCATGTACGGGAGATACGGCGCGACGAGTCCAACTCGCTTCGCGTGGAGGCTCCGCGCCGTGTCGGCGAGGAAGATCAGCGGAAGGATCTTGTCGTTCGGCGGATGCAACGAACAGACGATCGCGACATGGCGGCCCGTGACCGATGAGTTGAGGCGCATGTACGTCTCACCGTCGGGAAAGTCGCGCGTCGTCACCGAGCCCAACTCCACTCCCGCGCACGCCGCCAGTCGCTCGGCGAATCGCCAATCCTCCGGCAGCGTGAAGATCAGGGGTGGATGCGTCACCGGTGCTCCTCTTCGTCGAGGGCGATGATGTCTGGATTGGCGGCGAGATATCGTTGCGCGTAGTCGAGCTCACCGCGCGTTTCGGCGTGGAGCGTGACGAGCGGCTGGTCGCGACGAACGACGTCGCCCAGCTCGACGTGGATCTCGAGGCCTGATGCCGGCGCGCGCGGCGCACCGGCGAGCTTGGCGACTCTCGCCAGGCGGCGGTTGTCGATCGCGGCGATGCGTCCGACGCGCGTTGCCGCGACCACATCGGTGAACGCGGCGCGTGGCGGCTCGCGAATCCCGCCTTGTGCTTCGCAGATCGCCTCGAACTTGTACAGCGCGTCTCCGCGCTCGAGAGTTTCGAGCGCCCGCGATCGGCCCGCGCCTTTCGGCATGGCGTCGCCGAGCTCGAGGACCTCGCCGGCCAGCAACAATGCACGTTCGCGGAGATCCGACGGAGCTCCCGCTTCACCGCGCAGCACGGCGAGTACATCCCGCGCCTCGAGGGCCGGTCCGATCCCGCGGCCGACGGGCTGGCGTCCATCCGTCTGCACGGCGTGGACGGTGATGTCGAGGGCCTCCGCGACCGCGCTGAAAAGCGCCTCGAGGGACGCCGCATCCTCAGCCGATCGCACTTTCGCGGTGGGTCCGATCGGAATGT
>Ga0310811_10004141_pt1 | contig 18253 bp, 12 predicted proteins | sample YCmetagenome_FD_207642 | JGI IMG/M metagenome (GOLD analysis project Ga0310811, IMG submission 207642) | Soil microbial communities from experimental microcosm in Duke University, North Carolina, United States - YC | ecosystem: Engineered > Artificial ecosystem > Soil microcosm > Unclassified ...
GCTGAAGCCGGGCGGGCGTTTCGTGTTCAACGTTTGGGACAAGATCGAGGCCAATGAACTAGCGCTCGTCGTCCATGAGACGGTGGCGTCCCTGTTCCCGGACGATCCGCCCGGCTTCCTCGCGCGCACCCCCTACGGCTTCCACGACCTGGGCCCGATCCGCGCCGCGCTGACCCGGGCGGGTTTCGGCGCGGTGGAACTGGAGACGGTGGCCACGACCACATTGGCGGCGTCGGGGAAGGCGATCGCCGAGGGCCTCTGCATGGGGTCGCCCCTTGCGGCGGAGATCCAGGCGCGCCGTCCGGGCGGGCTGGAGGACATCGCAGTCGAGGTCGCCGAAGCCGTTGTGGCCAGGTTCGGGACAGGCCCGATCGAGGGCGCGGGCCGGGCGCTGGTGGTGACGGCGAGCTAGGCGAAGCGACCCCGCTCACGACCGGAAATTGGGCGCCGCAACGACCAACTGCCGCGCAATTGGGCCGATCGGCGATTTTGGCCTCCGACCGGGCCGAAGCGGTAGCCCTTCCTCCCCACGCGGCGCTCCATCGGCACAGGCCTGAGGACAATGGCGTTCGCGGCCAACGGACGACCGCTCTGATGCGGTTTTCGCCCGGCGACGCCGCCGCTTCTCGAACCCACGTCGAGGGCCTGTTCCCATGTTCGATCGTTCCTTCCTCAAGGCGGGGCACACCCCGACCCTGTTCGCCGCCTTCCTCTATTTCGACCTCAGCTTCATGGTCTGGGTGCTGTTGGGCCCGCTGGGCGTCGCCATCGCCAAGGACCTGGGGCTCTCCCCCGCGCAGAAAGGCCTGATGGTCGCCGTGCCGCTTCTGGCCGGGGCGGCCCTTCGCCTGGTCAACGGGGTCCTGGTCGACCACATCGGCCCGAAGAAGACCGGGATCGTCGGCCAGCTGATCGTCATCGCCGGCCTCGTCCTCGCCTGGTTCCTCGGGGTCCATTCCTATTCGCAGGTGCTGATCCTGGGCGTGATCCTCGGCGTCGCCGGCTCGTCCTTCGCCGTGGCCCTGCCGCTGGCATCGCGCTGGTATCCGCCGCAGCACCAGGGCCTGGCGCTCGGCATCGCCGGGGCCGGCAACTCGGGCACCGCGCTCGCCGCCCTGTTCGCCCCGGCCCTGGCCAAGGCCTTGGGCTGGAACGCCGTCCTGGGCCTGGCGGCGATACCGCTGGCCGTCGCCTTCGCCGTCTACATGCTGCTGGCCAAGGACGCGCCGAACCGTCCCCCGGCCAAGACGCCGCTCGAATATCTGGCGGTGCTGAAGACGGCGGACGCCTGGTGGCTGATGTTCCTCTACGCCGTCACCTTCGGCGGCTTCTCGGGCCTCAGCTCCTCGCTGACCATCTATTTCAACGGCGACTACGGGCTGGACCCGGTCGTCGCCGGCTTCTTCACCGCCGCCTGCGTCTTCGCCGGCTCCCTGGTCCGTCCGGTCGGCGGGGCCATGGCCGACCGCTTCGGCGGGGTGCGCACTCTGATCGTGGTCTACGGCCTGGCCGCCCTCGGCCTGGCCGCCGCCAGCCTGCACATGGCCACCGCCGGCGGCGCGCTGGCGATCCTGCTCTTCTCCATGATGGCGCTCGGCGCCGGCAACGGGGCGGTGTTCCAGCTCGCGCCCCAGCGCTTCGGCAAGGAGATCGGCGTCATCACCGGCCTCGTCGGGGCCATGGGCGGGGTCGGCGGCTTCTACCTCGCGTCGACCCTGGGCTTGGCCAAGCAATTGACCGGCAGCTACCAGGCCGGCTTCCTCGGCTTCGCCGGCCTGGCCCTGTTCGCCCTGGTCGCGCTGACCGGGCTGAAGACCCACTGGCGCGCCGTGTGGCCCACCCTGTCGGCGACCCCCGCCGCCGTGCGTCTGTAAGGGGCGGCCGTCATGTCCAGGCAAAAGCTGGTCGTCATCGGCAACGGCATGGCCGGGTGCCGGGCCGTCGAGGAAATCCTCAAGCGCGATCCCGACCGCTACGAGGTCGCCATCTTCGGGGCCGAGCCGCGGGTCAACTACAACCGCATCATGCTCTCGCCGGTGCTGGCCGGGGAGAAGGCCTTCGCCGACATCGTCATCAACGACGAGGCCTGGTACCGCGACAACGGCATAACCCTGCACGCCGGCCGCGCGGTCACGGCGCTCGACCGGGAGCGCCGGGTGGTCGTGGCCGAGGGCGGCCTGGAGGTCGGCTACGACCGGCTGATCCTGGCGGTGGGCTCCGATCCCGTACGTCTGCCCCTGCCGGGCGCGGACCTGAAGGGCGTGGTCACCTTCCGCGACCTCGACGACGTCGAGGCCATGGTGGCGGCCTCCGCCGACCCGCAGGCCAAGGCGGTGGTGATCGGCGGCGGCCTGCTGGGCATCGAGGCCGCCTACGGCCTGGCCCGCCGCGGGATGCAGGCCACCGTCGTGCACCTGATGGACGTGCTGATGGAGCGCCAGCTCGACGAGTCGGCCGGCTTCCTCCTGACCCAGGCCATGCGCGAGCGCGGCGTCGAGACCATCCTCGGCGCCCAATCCGAGGAGATCGAGGGCCTGGACGGCAAGGTCACGGGCCTGCGGCTGAAGGACGGCCAAGTGCTGCCCTGCGACCTCCTGGTCATGGCCGTGGGCATCCGCCCCAACGGGGCCCTGGCCAAGGCGGCGGGCCTGGCGGTCGGGCGCGGCGTGCAGGTCGACGACGCCATGCGCACCTCCGACCCGGCGATCTACGCGGTCGGCGAATGCGCCGAGCACCGCGGCCAGTGCTACGGCCTGGTGGCCCCGATCTGGGAGATGTGCCGGGCGCTGGCCGACGACCTGACCGCGGGGGAGGGCGCCTACCAGGGTTCGGTCCTCTCGACCCGGCTGAAGGTCTCGGGCGTCGACGTCTTCTCCGCCGGGCGCTTTTCCGGCGGCGAGGGCTGCGAGGACATCGTGTTCCGCGACGCCGGGCGCGGCGTCTACAAGCGGGTGGTGCTGGAAGGCGGCAAGGTCGCCGGGGCCGTCCTGTTCGGCGACGCGGCCGACGGGAACTGGTACTTCGACCTGATGCGGGCCGGGACCGACGTGGCCGCCATCCGCGACACCCTGATCTTCGGCCAGGCGATCACGGAGGGGCTGGCCGGCCTGGACCCTAGTTCGGCCGTTGCGGCCATGGCCGACACCGCCGAGGTGTGCGGCTGCAACGGCGTGTGCAAGGGCGCGATAACCGGCGCGGTCACGGCCCAGGGCCTCACCACCCTGGACGACGTGCGCGCCGTGACCAAGGCCTCGGCGAGCTGCGGCTCCTGCACTCCCCTGGTGGAGCAACTGCTCAAGCTGACCCTGGGCGACGGCTTCCAGGCCCAGGTCGGCCCCAAGCCGATGTGCAAGTGCACGTCCCACCCGCACGGTCTTGTCCGGGAACGGATTCTCAGCCTCGAGCTCAAGTCGATCCCGGCGGCCATGCAAGCCCTAGAATGGACCACCCCGGACGGCTGCTCGTCCTGCCGGCCGGCGCTCAACTACTACCTGCTGTGCGCTTGGCCCGCCGAGTACCGCGACGACATCCAGTCCCGCTTCGTCAACGAGCGGGTCCACGCCAACATCCAGAAGGACGGCACCTATTCGGTGGTCCCGCGCATGTGGGGCGGCATGACCACCCCCGACGAACTGCGGGCCATCGCCGACGTGGCCGACAAGTTCTCCATCCCCGCGGTCAAGGTCACCGGGGGGCAGCGCATCGACCTGTTGGGGGTGAAGAAGGAGGATCTGCCCGCGGTGTGGTCCGACCTCAACGCCGCCGGCATGGTCTCTGGCCACGCTTACGCCAAGGGCCTGCGCACGGTGAAGACCTGCGTCGGCTCGGAGTGGTGCAGGTTCGGGACCCAGGACTCCACCGGACTTGGGATTCGGCTGGAGAAGTTCATGTGGGGGTCCTGGACCCCCGCCAAGGTCAAGCTCGGGGTCTCCGGCTGCCCGAGGAACTGCGCCGAGGCCACCTGCAAGGATGTCGGCGTGGTTTGCGTCGACAGCGGCTATGAGATCCACGTCGGCGGCGCCGCGGGCCTGCACATCCGCGGGACGGAAGTGCTGACCCGGGTGGCCACCGAGCAGGAAGCGGTCTGGGTCATCTGCGCCCTGGTCCAGCTCTACCGCGAGGAAGGTTGGTACCTGGAGCGGATCTACAAGTGGATGGACCGGGTGGGCCTCGACTCGATCAAGGCCGCCCTGGCCGACGAGGACGACCGCCGGGCGCTCTACGACCGCTTCGCCTATTCGCAGCGGTTCGCCCGCATCGACCCCTGGGCCGAGCGGGTGGCCGGGCGCCACCACGAACAGTTCAACCCCATGAGCCGCCGCCTGGAGTTCGCCCCCGCATGAACGCGCTTGTGAAACCCCCCGTGCTTGCCTGGGTCGACGTCGGCGCCGTGACCGACATCCCCCGCCGTGGCGCCCGACGCCTGCCCAGCCCCGCCGGCGACGTCGCGGTGTTCCGCACCGGCGATGGGGAGGTCTACGCCTTGCGCGACGCCTGCCCGCACAAGGGCGGGCCGCTGAGCCAGGGGATCGTGCACGGCCGGGCGGTGGCCTGCCCGCTGCACAACTGGACCATCGACCTCGCCACCGGCCATCCCACCGGCGCCGACGCCGGCAAGGGCTGCACGCCGGTCGTGCCGGTGGAGGTGCGCGACGGCCGCGTCCTGCTCGGCGTCCCGGCGGCGAGGGACTGAAGGTCGTGGCCGACGGCTCGCTCCCGCCCCCCGCGGTCAAGACCACCTGCCCCTACTGCGGCGTGGGTTGCGGCGTGGCGGCGCGGGCGGGGGAGGGGCGCAGCCTCCAGGTCGAGGGCGACCGCGACCACCCGGCCAACCGCGGGCGGCTGTGCTCCAAGGGCCTGGCGCTCGGGGCCACCGTGGGGCTGGAGGGCCGGCTGCTGTCGCCGATGATCGGCGACAAGGCGGTGGGCTGGAGCGAGGCGACCGCCCACGTCGCCAAGCGGTTCAAGGACACCATCGCCCGCCACGGCCCGGACTCGGTGGCCTTCTACGTCTCCGGCCAGCTGCTGATCGAGGATTACTACGCGGCCAACAAGCTGATGAAGGGCTTCATCGGCTCGGGTAATATCGACACCAATTCAAGGCTTTGCATGGCCTCGGCGGTGGCCGCCCACAAGCAGGCCTTCGGCGCCGACCTGGTCCCCGGTTGTTACGAGGACCTCGACCTGGCCGACCTCGTGATCTTCTCCGGCCACAACGCCGCCTGGACCCACCCGGTCCTGTTCCGGCGCATGGAGGCCGCCCGCGCCCGCGGCCAGCGCCACGTGGTGATCGACCCCCGCCGCACCGACACGGCGGAAGGCGCGGACCTGCACCTGGCCATCGCCCCCCAGACCGACGTACGCTTGTGGAACGGCCTGCTGGCCGAGATGATCGCCCGCGGCGTCGTCGACCGCGCCTACGTCGCCGCCCACGTCTCGGGCTTCGAGGCCGTCGAAGCGGCCCTCGCCGCCGACGACCAGTGCATCGACGCCGTGGCGGCCGACTGCGGCGTGGCCCTGGCCGACCTCGCCGCCTTCTACGACCTCTTCGCCACCAACCCGCGCACGGTCAGCCTGTTCTCCATGGGCGCCAACCAGTCGGCGCAAGGGACGGCCAAGGGCCTGGCCATCCTCAACGCCCACCTGGCCACGGGGCGGATCGGCAAGCCGGGTGCGGCGCCCTTCTCGATCACCGGCCAACCCAACGCCATGGGTGGGCGCGAGACCGGAGGCATGGCCAACACCCTGGCCGCCCACATGGATTTCGACGAGGCGTCGCGGGCCCGGGTCGGCCGCTTCTGGGGGTCCTCCACCATCGCCCCAGCGCCGGGGCTCAAGGCGGTCGACATGTTCGACGCCATCCATTCGGGCCGCATCAAGGCGGTGTGGGTGATGGCCACCAACCCCGCCGTCAGCATGCCCAACGCGTCGAAGGTGCGCCAAGCCCTGTCCCGCTGCCCGCTGGTGGTGGTGTCGGACTGCATGGCCGGCACCGACACCATGGCCTTCGCCCACGTGAAGCTGCCGGCCCTGGCGTGGGGCGAGAAGGACGGCACGGTCACCAACTCCGAGCGCCGCATCTCCCGCCAGCGGGCCCTGTTCCCGGCCCCCGGCGAGGCCCGCGCCGACTGGCGGATCGTCGCCGGGGTGGCGGCGGCCATGGGTCATGCCGACGCCTTCGGCTGGGCGACCCAGGCCGAGGTGTTCCGCGAATACGCGCGGATGACCGCCTACGAGAACGACGCCCGACCCCTGAACCTGTCGGGGCTCGTCGGTCTGGGCCGCGGCGGCTACGACGCCCTCGAGCCGGTGCAATGGCCGGCGAGGGAGGCGGGCGGCGCCGCCCGGCTGTTCGAGGACGGCCGCTTCGCCACCGCCGACGGCCGCGCCCGCATGGTCGCCGTCGCGCCCAAGCCCCCCGCCGACGCCGTCAGTATCGGCTTTCCGATGTCGCTGAACACCGGCCGGGTCCGCGACCACTGGCACACCATGACCCGCACCGGCCTGGCCGCCGACCTGTGCCGCCACGCCCCCGAGCCCTATGTCGAGGTCCACCCCGCCGACGCAGCCGAGCTGGGCGTCCAGGACGGCGCCCTGACCCGGGTCGAGACGGCGCTCGGGACGGCGGTGGCCGTGGCCAAGCTCAGCGACCGCCAGCGGCCGGGCTCCCTGTTCATGCCGATGCACTGGAGCGAGGCCTTCGCGCCTTCGGGGCGGGCCAACCCCCTGGTGTCGGGCGCGGTCGACCCCTTCTCGGGACAGCCGGAGTTCAAGCACACGCCGGCCCGGGTCCGTCCCTATCGCGAGACCTGGCGCGGCTTCCTCATGACGCGCCGGACCGTCGCCGCGCCGGCGGCGCTCGACCTGGTGTGGCGCCGCATCCCCCAGGACGCCTGCCAGCTCTACGAATTCGCCGGCCGCGGGGGCGTGGGCGAGCGCGACGGCCTGCGCCGCCTGCTGACCCGCGGCGGGGCCGACGAACTGGTCCGGTTCGAGGACGCCGCCTCCGGCGCGGTGCGCGAGGCCCATGTCGCCGACGGCCGCCTGCAGCAGGTGCTGTACATGACCATGAGCGGCCGGCTGCCCCCCCGCGACTGGCTGGCCCAGCTGTTCGCCGAAGAGACCCTGCCGGCCGAGGCGCGCAACTTCCTGCTGTTCGGCCAGGCTCCCGGCGCGGCGCCCGACCCCGGCCCCCAGGTCTGCGCCTGCCTGAAGGTCGGCGCCCGCGCCATCGCCGCCTCGATCGCCGCCGGCGCGGCCAGCGTCGAGGCGGTCGGCCGGGTCACGGGCGCCGGGACCAACTGCGGCTCCTGCCGCCCCGAGATCGCCCGGATGCTCGCCGCCCCCGCCGTTTCCGAGGAGAAGCGTCATGCCGCTTGAACATGCCCAGGGCCAGGTCCTGCTGGTGGGCGCCGGCCCCGGGCCGGCCGACCTGATGACGGTGCGGGCGCTGCGCGCGGTCGAAGGCGCAGGAGCCCTGCTCTACGACGCCCTGGTGTCCGACGAGGTGCTGGCCCTGGCCCCGCGCGCCTGCCTGCGCATCCAGACCGGCAAGCGTTCCGGGCGCGCCAGCATGAAGCAGGAGACGATCAACCGGCTGATGCTGCGCCTGGCGCGCCGCGGCCTCACGGTGGTGCGGCTGAAGGGCGGCGACCCCTCCGTCTTCGGCCGCGTCGGCGAAGAGCGCGCGTTCTTGGAGGCGCACGGGGTTCCGGTCGAGGTGGTCCCCGGGGTCACCGCCGCCAGCGCGGCGGCGGCGCAGTTCGGCTTTCCCCTGACGCACCGGGGCGCGGCCCGCCGGGTCACCTTCGCCACCGCCCGGGTGGAGAACGGCGCGGTGGTGGACGAGGGCTGGGCCGCCAACGCCGACCCGACGACGACGCTGGCCCTCTACATGGCCCGCGACGCCTGCGCGGCGGCGGCGGCCCGCCTGATCGCGGAGGGCCGCGACCCGACGACGCCGGCGGTCGCCGTCGAGAACGCGGGGTCCAGGTCGGCGCGGATCATCAAGGGCGACCTGTCCGACCTGCCGGCCAGGCTCGCGGCCGCGGCCTGCGAAGGTCCGGTCGTGGTGCTGATCGGTGAGGCGGTGGGCCTCGCCCACGCGGTCGCGGCCGGTTCCGGAGAGGCTCGCCGCCGGGCCTGAGACCCGCGCGAGGGGGGCGGACGGCGAACCGCCTGCGCGATCCCGGAAAGCATTAAGGGGCGGATCGCAAGAAACCTGTGGTCGACGGCGCTGTAATCCCTCCGCCCGTCGAACATCGCCGGCCCATGTTGCACGGCGACCGCGAAGGCGTATCATCGGCTCCGCAAGAATCTGAGGGGACGACAATGTCAAAATTTGTCGGCGCCGCTTTCGCTTTCGGACTGGCGCTCGGTCCGGTTTGCGCTCTCGCCCAATCGGCTCAACCTTCCGTCGCCGCCGCGGCGACGGGCGCCTCGAGCGACCTCCCGACGGGACCCGCCGGTCCGGGCCACGGGGTCGTGCCGGGGGTCGGCCCCACGCCCGGCACGGTCGTGGCGCTCGATACCCCCGTGCACAAATGCTCGAGGGACGCCGTCAAGGCCGCGGACGGCCTGATGGCCCCGACCGACGCGATCCTCAGTTGCAACGAGGCGATCACGAGCGGGGTCGTCACGACGCCCGACATGGCCAGCACCCTCGTCAACCGGGGCGTGCTGCTCATGAGGATGGACCAGCCGCAGGACGCGAAGCGGGATTTCGAGCAGGCGCTCGTGCTCGCGCCCATGCTTCCCGAAGCGCTGGTCAACCGGGGCGGCATCCTGCTCGAAGAGGGTAAGCCGCAAGAGGCGCTGACCGACCTCGACCGCGGCATCGCGCTCGGCCCTGAGCATCCTGAGCGCGCCTACTATACCCGCGCGATGGCGCGGGAGGACCTGAAGGACCTGAAGGGCGCCTACGCCGACTACAAGGCGGCGGAAGCCCTGCGGCCGGGCTGGGAACCGGTCGTGACGCAACTGAGCCGGTTCCAGGTCCAGGCCCGCGCCAAGTAGGCGGCTGCGACCGTCACGGAGCGCGCTGCGCCGCGACGGTCGCTAATCCGCGGCGGCTACTGGGCGCCGAGGTACTTGAAGTCCTTGTCGAGGAAGATGTGGTGCGGCCAGCTGACGCCCACGTTGTGGACCTCGTATTCGCCGGTGGCCAGCTTCACCACGCGGTTGACGTAGCCGCCTGTCCAGGCGGTCAAGCCCGCTTCGATCGCCTTGTACGCTTCCGGTCCGCTGATAATCGTCCCCTCGCCCTGGACGTAGGTGGCCGGAATCTTGCCGACGTCCTTCGCCACGGGCGGCGTACCGGGGGGCGTCACCACCGAGATCTGGGCGCCGGCCCCGCCAGGTCCCACGACGACCTCGTTGGCCTTGACGGTGGTGCCTGCGTCGCCCCGTCCCACGGTGACCAGCCCGATGGCGAGGACCCGCTCGCCCTTCTTGACGGCGCTCGCCGAACTCGCGGCTTTCCCCGTGCGGTAGGTCGTGGCGGACGACTGTTCGACGGTGGTCTTGCGGCCCGCAGCCGTCGTCATCTCGAAGCCGGAGGCGGAGACGCTGTCGACCGTGCCGACCACCCCTCCGATGGACGGCGGAGCGCGCTCCTGGCCCGGACCCAGGGCGCCGCCCGGAGGACCGCCGCGGGGGCCTTGCGGACCCGCCTGAGCTTGCCCCGGCGGCCGCGCCGGGGCGTCCTGGGCCATGGCGTCGCCGACCACGCCGAGCGCGACCGCGCTGCTGAGCAAAAGACCTGGGATCAGTTTCATAGCCTACTCTCCGGATTGGCGAATATCGTTCGCGTCGCAGCGCCTATTAGGTCTGTGCTTGGACATGGTGTCGAAGCGCCTAGAAATACTTTCTTATTAGTATCCGTAACGCACGCCTGTAGTGAAATAACGCCCCCTGACGTCGCCGAACACCGTGATGGTCTGGCCCGGCGAGCCGGCGCTCGGCGTGAACTGCGGCTTTGCGTTGAAGACGTTGTTGACGGCCAGGAAGGCCTGGAGGCTGCGGCCCGCCGACGTCTTGAAGCGGTAGCTCAGGTTCAGGTCGTGGAGGACGATGGGGGGGTAGTCCGGCTCCGCGAAGTACTGGGCGGCGGCCCCGGAGCCGCGCCCGTGGGAGCCCGACCAGGTGGTTTGCCAGCTGGCCCTGAGCGGGCCGAGGTTGTAGTTGGCCATGAACGAGAGCCGGGTCGAGGATATGCCGTTGCCGGCGGCGTTGACTCCCGGTTCGCCCGGGAAGGCGACGATGACCTGGTCCGGCGCGTAGTTGAGCAGCACCCGCAGGTCGGCGCGGCCAGGCAGGCTCTTGTGGATTCCGGCCATGTCGAAGCCGTAGCTCGCCTCGACGTCGATGCCGCGGTTGTACTGCTCGGACTGGTTGATGCCCTGGTTGACGATCATGGTCGGGGCGTTGGCCAGCGAGTGGTCGCTGAACGGCAGCGGTCGCGGGAAGATCTTGCAGTAGGCGGAGGTTCCGCCGGAGTCCTCGCAACGCTGCAGGGCGATGGTGACGGCGTTGGCGCCGACCCCGAGCGCGGTGCCGATCACGTCGGTGACGTCGATGTTGTAGAAGTCGGCCGACATCCGGAACCCGCGGAACCAGGACGGCGAATAGACCGCGCCGATCGTCCAGGTCTCCGCCTTTTCCGGCTTCAGGTCCGGATTGCCCTGGTCCGAGCGCACGACGTTGAGGTTGCTGGCGCCCGTGTGCGGATCGGTGGCGATGTTGGCCGTGCCGAGAGTCGGGGCCTGGAACAGCTCGAACAGGCTGGCGGCGCGGATGTCCCGGGATTTCGTCGCGCGGAAGCGCAGGTCCTCGAACGGCTGGTATTCCAGCCCGACCTTCCAGCTCACGACCTCGCCGCTGGTGCTGTAGTTGGTGTAGCGGGCTGCGCCGTTGAATTCGAGGTTCTGCGCCAGCGGCAGGTTCTTCAGCAGGGGGATCACGGTCTCGCCGCTGAATTCCCACACCTCGTTGGCGCCGTATAGCGGGGACTGGCTGGGCGCCTGATAAGGCGTGGTGGGCCCGGCGGCGCCCGTCCTGCCGGCGGCGACCCAGGTGGGGCGAAGGCCGGTGAGGACCGGGGCGAAGGCCGGATCGGCGTTGGTCGTCTGGGTCAGGCTCTGGCGGCGGTATTCGACGTTGAGCGCCCCCGACACGGGGCCGGCCCAGTTCTTGAACAATTCGCCGGAGACGGTGGCCGACAGGTCGTCGGTCTTGTTCACCGCTTCGCCGTAGGTGTCGTCGAAGATGTAGGCCAGGGCGGCCGGGGATTCGTTGCCGGTCCCCATGATGTTGAGGGGGACGCATCCCGGATAGAGGTTGGCCGAGGCGGTCGTGCTGACGTTGCAGACGATGGCGCCGCTGCTGTCCCGCACCGCGTCGAGGGCCGCGTAGAAGTTCCGGTTGTTGATGTTGTTTACGTTGGTGTTCTTGGTGCGCCCTTCGCCGTGCGAGTAAAACGCGTTCCAGTGGAAGGCGTCGTTGAAGATTTTGCCTTCGAACCCGCCGAATATGGAAGTGGACTGGGTCTTGGTCTTGAGTTCCCCCATGGCCGCCAGGTCCTGCTTCAGGGAATTCAGGGTGAAGCTGGCGAATTGGGGTTTGGCCAGGGTGCCGGCGCCCGTCAGCGCCGCCTGGACCGAGGCCGGCAGATAGGGGTTGCCGCTGTAGACGGTGGTGCTCACCGTGGCCGACGACTGCAGGAAGTGGGTCTGCGACAGGGCGGCGCTGACCTGGACGAAGGCGTTGACCCCGTGTCCCAGGTCATAGTCGAAGCGGCCGAACAGCTGGTCCGTCAGCGCCGGCTTGTAGAGTTGCATACCGTAGAAGTAGGCCCCGTCCCCGCCGATCGAGATGCCGGTGGTGCCCGTGCGGGTCCCCGGGTTGAACGGCGCCAGGGTTCCGGTTCCCACGAACTGCTGACCGACCAGCGACGACGGTCCGCTGGCGATATAGCCGCCGAAGGCGGTGGTCGCCAGGCGCGTGTTGTAGGCCACCATGTAGGGATTGGTGATGGACGCAGGAGCAGCGGTGGAGCCGGGGACGCTGCCCACGTACAGCGGGTAGGTGTTGCTCACGTCGCGGCTGAGCTGGCTAAACCCCGCCTGGGTGTAGTGCTCGAAGCTGACCACGGCATGGCCTCTGCCCAGCACCGGCGCGCCGGCGGCGACGCCCAACCGTGCGGAAAAGGCGTCGCCGTAGGTGGAGATGCCGGTCTGGGCCAAGCCCTTGACGCCGTTGAACTTGGTGTTGAGGACGTAGTTGATCACGCCGGCGACGGCGTCCGAACCGTAGGCCGCCGAGGCGCCGCCGGTGACCACGTCGACGCGCTGCACCAGCAGTTGCGGCAGGGTGTTGTTGTCGACCTGGCCCAGGCTGTTGGTCGGCGGCACGCGCATCCCGTTCAGCAGGATCAGGGTGCGGCCCGGGCGCAGGCCGCGCAGGTTCAGGAAGCTGCCCTGAGGCTGTGTGGTGCCGTTGCTGTTGCTGGACTGATTGGTGCCGTTGCCGAATTCCGGCAGCTTCTGCAGGGCGTCGGGGATGCTGGAAGGGGTGGTCTGCTCAAGCTGATCGATCGGGGCGACCATGACCGGCGTCGGCGATTCATAGCCGTTGCGGACGATGCGCGAGCCGGTGACGGTCACCGCCTGCAGCTCGGAGCTGGTGGACGCGGACGACGCGGTCGAAACCGGAGTCGAAGCCTGCTCGGCCGCGAGGGCGGCCACCGTGAACGACCCCGCCGGGGCCGGAGGGGAATAGGGGGGGGGCGCGGTCGCGGCGGCTTGCAACTCCGCCCGGACGAGCGTCTTGGCCTGCGGCCCCGGAGCGGGAACGATGGTGATGGTGCTGCCGGAGGCGACGAACGACAGGTTCGAGCTCCGCAGGAGCGCCTCGAGCGCCTGGCGCGGCGAGGTCCGGCCGTTCAGCGCGGGGGCGACCTTGTTGGCCACCACCGGCGCGGACGAGATGACCTGCAGGCCGGACTGGCGCGAGTACTGCAGAAGCGCCGTCTCCAGCGACTGGCTCGGGATGTGGAATTCCTGCTGGGCGTCGATGTTCGCCTTCTGGGCCGCGCACAGAGCGGGCTCGGCCTGGAGCAAGGCCCCGACAGCAGTCATCCCGAATAGCATCGCAAGGCGCGCCATATAGTCTTCCCCCTATGATCCCCTGCAGCCAGCGTTGCGGCTGCATTCGGGGTTAAGACGTTCTGGCCGTCGCGAGCGGAAGCGGGCGGGTCGATTTTTAGCAAACCGCACCGGCGGTGCGGGATCGGGCGGCGCCCGGCGAGACCGAGAGGGCCGAACGGGCCGCCGCCGGCCTATCGGCGGTAGCCTGCGTCCAGGGAATCCATCCACCGCGTCATCGCCGCCCACAGCATGGCGTTTTCCGCGCCCTTGCGGGCTGCGTCGTCGAACTGTCGGCTTGCGCGCCGGGCGATAGCGATGTCGGGGAAGAGCAGGGGCGCGCCGCTGCTCTGGGCGGCGATCTGCACCTCGCAGGCGCGCTGCAGCTGGTACATCTCGGAAAAGGCGTCGGCGACGGTCGCGCCGCAGGTGAGTAGGCCGTGGTTGCGCAGGATCATGGCGGACTTCCCGCCGAGGTCGGCGGAAAGCCGGTCGCATTCGTCGCGGTCGAGGGTGATCCCCTCGAAGTCGTGGTAGGCCAGCCGGTCGGTGAAGAAGGCGGATGGGAAGGACATCGCCAGCAGTCCGTCCTTCTGGCAGGCGACCGCAAGCCCGGCGGTGGTGTGGGTGTGCATGACGCAGCCCACGTCCGGCCTCGCCGCGTGGACGGCTGAGTGCACGATATATCCCGCCGGGTTGATGCCGTAGGCCGACGGGGAGAGGATGTTTCCCTCGAGGTCCACCTTGACAAGGTTGGACGCCGTGACCTCGCGATAGGTCAGGCCGAACGGATTGATCAGGAAGGCCTCGGTCCCCGGCACCCGCACGGTGATGTGGTTGTAGATCAGCTCGTGCCAGCCGAATTCGGCGAACAGGCGATAAGCGCAGGCCAGGTCGATGCGGGCCTGCCGCTCGGCGCCGTCGGCGGGCGTCTCGCGGCGTTCGGGGCGGCCGTCCATGTCCAAGCCCTCTCCTGAGCGGCAGATCCGCGCGTTCCGACGGGATATCGCCCGCCTCGACACCGCGCGAGACCTACTTCAGCCGGAGTTCCACGGCTACCCGCCGCGTCGCCGCGCCCCGGAGGGCGGAACCCGGGGGCGCGACGTCGGTTGGGGCTTTCGACGAGTTTTCTGAAGCGAGGAAGACGGTCATGCAGGACCACGACGACCATCCCCGGATCAGGGAAGTTCGAGCCCTGATCGACAACATCCGTCACGGCGCGGCGGTGGAGGCGTCCGCCGAGCGGTTGCTGGCGATGTTCGACGACTTGATCGAAGAGCTCGGACGGGCGGAGCACCCCGGTTCGCAAGCCGCCCCCTATCAGAAGGCCCTCGGCTGACGAGGCGCCGCAACCCGCCTTCCCGACAACAGCCTGCGGGACAGGGCGGCCGAGGTGCGTATATCTAGGACGCGTCACCTTGGGAGTCGGCGGCAATGGGAATGTCTTGGCGCCGGGGCCCGGTCGGCGCGTTTGCCGAACCCGCTTTCGCCGAGCCGGCCGAGGGCTTGGCGGAAGAATGATCGACCGCATCCTCGCCGTCTCGGTCCGCGCCCGTTGGCTGATCATGTTCCTGACGGCGGTGGTCGCCGTCGTCGGGGCCTGGCAGATGACCCGGTTGCCCATCGACGTCACCCCCGACATCACCAACAAGCAGGTGCAGATCAACACCGTGGTCCCGACGCTGGGGCCGGTGGAGATCGAGAAGCGGGTCACCTTTCCGATCGAGACCTCGCTCGCCGGGCTGAACGGAGTGGAGAGCACCCGCTCGTTCTCCCGCAACGGGTTCTCCCAGGTCACCGTGATCTTCAAAGAGAGCGCCGACCTCTACTTCATGCGCCAGCAGGTCTCCGAGCGGCTGGCCCAGGCGCGGGCGAGCCTGCCCACGGGAGCCGAGCCGGAGATGGGCCCCGTCTCCACGGGTCTGGGCGAGGTGTTCCATTACTCGATCGAGTTCACCTATCCGGGAGGCAAGGGCGCGCCGGTCCGGAACGGCAAGCCGGGGTGGCAGGGCGACGGCTCATTCCTGACCGACGAGGGAGAGCGGCTTGTCGGCGAGACCCCCCAGCTCGCCTATCTGCGCACGGTGCAGGACTGGATCGTTAGGCCGCAGCTCCGGGCCGTGCCCGGGGTGGCCGACGTCGACAGCCTGGGCGGTTTCGTCAAGCAATACGTGGTCGAGCCCGACCCGTTGAAGCTGGCGGCTTACGGGGTTTCCTACAACGACCTCGGCGAGGCGCTGGAGCGGGCCAACCTGTCGGTGGGGGCCGACTTCATCCAGCGGGGGGGCGAGGCCTATCTGGTCCGCGCCGACGCCCGGCTGCGATCTGCAGACGATGTCGCCGAGGCGGTGGTGGCCAACCGCGGCGGCGTACCGGTGACGGTGCGCGACCTCGCCAGGGTCGAGGTCGGCGGCGAGCTGCGGCGCGGCGCGGCCAGCCGCAACGGCTACCAGACCGTGATCGGCAGCGCGCTGATGTTGGTGGGCGAGAACAGCCGCACCGTCGCCCACGCCGTCGGCGAGAAGCTGAAGGTCATCAAGACCACCCTGCCCACCGGCGTAACGGTCGTTCCCACCCTGGATCGCTCCCAGCTCGTCGTCGCCACCATCTCCACCGTGGGCCGGAACCTGGGGGAGGGGGCGCTGCTGGTGGTGGCGATCCTGTTCCTGCTGCTGGGCAATTGGCGGGCCGCCCTGATCGCCACCCTGGTCATCCCCCTGTCGCTGCTGATGAGCGCCACGGGGATGAACGCGATGCGGATATCGGGCAACCTGATGAGCCTGGGGGCGCTCGACTTCGGCCTGATCATCGACGGCGCGGTGATCGTCGTCGAGAACAGCCTGCGCCGGCTGGGCGAGCGCCAGCAGCGGGAGGGCCGGCTGCTCACCACGCCCGAGCGGCTGGACGAGGTGGTCCAGGCCTCGCGGGAGATGGTCCGCCCGACCGTCTACGGTCAGGTCGTCATCTTCCTGGTGTTCGTGCCGTGCCTGACCTTCCAGGGGGTCGAGGGCAAGATGTTCTCGCCCATGGTCGTCACCCTGATGCTGGCCCTGGCCTCGGCCTTCGTCCTGTCCCTGACTTTCGTGCCGGCGCTGACGGCGCTGCTGGTCAAGGGCAAGATATCCGAGACGGAAGTGCCCTTCGTCCGCTGGACCAAGCGCCACTACGAGCCCGTCTTGCGCCGGGCGGTGGCGGGTCCGGCCCCGTTCGTCGTTGTCGCCCTGGGCGTGTTCGCCCTGGCCGCCGTGACCTTCCTGTTCGTCGGGCGCGAGTTCATGCCGACGCTCGACGAGCAGAACCTGAACCTGTCGTCGGTGCGCATCCCCTCGACCTCGATCGAGCAGTCGGCGGCGATGGACCTGCCCCTGGAGCGGGCGGTGATGAGCCTGCCGGAAGTGCGGATGGTCTACTCCAAGGCCGGCACCGCCAGCCTGGCCGCCGACCCGATGCCGCCCAACGCCTCGGACAACTACATCATCCTCAAGCCCAAGTCGGAGTGGCCCGCCGGGGTGACCACCAAGGACCAGGTGATCAAGCGGATCGAGGAGAAGGCCGGCGTCGTGGTCGGCAACGCCTACGACGTCACCCAGCCCATCGAAATGCGCTTCAACGAACTCATCGGCGGCGTGCGCTCGGACGTGGCGGTGGCGGTCTACGGCGACGACCTCGACCAGATGGCCGCCGCCGCCGACCGGATCGCCGGCGTGCTGGCCAAGGTGCGCGGCGCCGCCGACGTGCGGGCGGCCCAGACGAAAGGCTTCCCGACCTTCGAGATCGACTTCGACCGGGACGCCATCGCCCGCTACGGCCTGGACATGCGCGAGGTCGCCGACACGGTGTCGGCCGCCCTGGGCGGGCGGCCGTCCGGCCTGATCTTCGAAGGCGACCGCCGGTTCGACGTCGTGGTGCGCCTGCCCACCGTTCAGCGCAACGACATGGAGGCTCTGGGAGCCCTGCCGGTCATGCTGCCCGCCGACGCCGGGGGACACCGCGCCTCCGTTCCCCTGCGCCAGCTCGCCGCGTTCCGCTTCACCGAAGGGCTCAACGAGGTCAGCCGCGACAACGGCAAGCGCCGCATCTTCGTCGAGGCCAACGTGCGGGGCCGTGACCTGGGGTCGTTCGTTTCCGAGGCGCAGGGCCGCATCGCCCGCGAGGTCAAGCTGCCCGCCGGGTCCTGGCTGGAATGGGGCGGCCAGTACGAGAACCTGCAGGCGGCCACGCAGCGCCTGGCCCTGGTGGTCCCGGTCTGCTTCGTCCTGATCTTCGCCATGCTCTACGTCGCCCTGGGCGGCGCGGCGCTGGCGGTCACGGTGTTCGCCGCCGTGCCCCTGGCCCTGGCCGGCGGGGTCTTCGCCATCGCCCTTCGCGGCATCCCCTTCTCGGTCTCGGCGGCGGTCGGGTTCATCGCCGTCTCCGGCGTGGCGGTGCTGAACGGCCTGGTGCTGATCACCTCGTTCCGCCGCCGCATCGACCGGGGCGAAGCGCCGGACGACGCCGTGATCCGCGGCTCCCTGGAACGGTTGCGGCCGGTGCTGATGACCGCCCTGGTGGCGTCGCTGGGCTTCGTGCCCATGGCCATCGCCCACGGCACGGGCTCGGAGGTGCAGCGGCCCCTGGCCACGGTGGTGATCGGCGGCCTGATCACCTCCACCGCCTTGACCTTGCTGGTGCTGCCGGCGGTCTGCGCCTGGATTCTGCGGCGCCGACGGTCCCCGGTCGAGCCTGTCGCCGAAGCGCCTCACGCCGCGGAGTAGATCGCCATGGGCTATTTGATCCTTAAGGCGCTGCTCTCTGGGGCGATCGTCATGATCGTCTCCGAAGTCGCCAGGCGAAGCCCTCCGGTCGGGGCCCTGGTCGCCTCGCTCCCGCTCATCTCGATCCTGGGCATGATCTGGCTGTGGCGGGACACATCCGACACCGAGCGCCTGGCGGCCCACTCGCAGGCCACCTTCTGGTACGTCCTGCCCTCCCTGCCGATGTTTCTCGTCCTGCCGGCGCTGCTCCGCGCGGGCATGTCCTTCTGGGTCGCCCTGGCCCTGTGCGTTGTGCTCACGGCCGGCCTCTATGTGGCGATGGCGGCGGCCCTCGGGCGGTTTGGATACCGGCTATGA
>Ga0310811_10004142_pt1 | contig 18248 bp, 12 predicted proteins | sample YCmetagenome_FD_207642 | JGI IMG/M metagenome (GOLD analysis project Ga0310811, IMG submission 207642) | Soil microbial communities from experimental microcosm in Duke University, North Carolina, United States - YC | ecosystem: Engineered > Artificial ecosystem > Soil microcosm > Unclassified ...
CGTTCACGGAAAATCAGGCGCGCATCCTGAAGCGTTTTGTTGAAGAAGTGGTTCTATGCTTCGATTCGGACGCAGCCGGAGCCAAAGCTGCCGAGCGCTCGCTCGATGCGCTGTTAGAAAGCGATTTATTCGTCAGGGTCGTGGAATTGCCGCCGGGCGAAGACCCCGATTCGCTCGTTCGCCGCGAGGGAAAGGAGCAATTCGAAAAACGTGTAGCGAACGCTCAAGATTTTTTCGATTACTGGATCGAACGGGCGATTGCGAGCGTCGATCTGACTTCCATAAGCGCAAAGATTCAAGCCGCGCGCAATTTGGCAGCAACGGTGTCGCGAGTGCACGATCCGGTTATGCGAGGAGAGGTGGTCAGCAAAGCGTCGGCTCGGCTCGGTGTCGCGCCTGCCGATTTCGAATCACTTCTGGAAAAGCACGGTCGGGTGTCAGGTGGTGTTGTGGACTCGCGCACGACGGAAAGTCGTGCCGCGGCCAGTCCGCCGCATAACATTGTGATGCTTTGCTTGCTGGCGTTACGGGATCCCGCTGCCCGCAATTTCGTTCACGCACAAAATTGGCGTGAGATTCTTGAGCAACTCCCAGAAACGCACATCCTGATCCGGATTTTGGAAAGCGACCTCGAACCGGATGAAACCGCGTCACTGAACGCATTTATGGCTAGTCTTTCACCACAGGAGGAACGGCTCGTTTCTTCATGGCTGATGCAAAAGATGCCGGCAACCACGGAAATGATGGTCGAAAAATGGTGGCATGGGATCTGTCAAAGTGTTGTACGTCGTCGTTTGGACGTCGCAAAAAACCGCATCAAAGTCCCTGGGTTGAGCGCTGGTGACGTCGTAAATTTGCAAAAACAAATCCTTGACCTGCAGGAACAGCTCCACGAATTTCCTCGGCCCGTCGGCGGAGGAGACGCATAGGTCTTTGAATGCCACGTGGCAGGCCGAAGGTCCTAGACCAAATTCTTAACCAAACAAACTTGGCCAGGCATTCGAAACGAAGGGGGAGCAGCCGACACTCGTCGGCTCGTCGGCTTAAAAGCAGCCCTGGCCGCAGTGTACCAAAAAAACGTTTGAATTCGCAAGGCAATCACAGCAAGCCGCCGCGACTCAATTCTCGCAAGCGCGTGCGTGTCAAGTCTCCGTCACAGCGAGGCAACCACAACGGATCTCTTTCAGTGCCGGCACTGGGAGTGACGGGCTTGTATTCGTCGGTTGAAGTTCAAGCCCGTATCAGGGAGCTGATCAAACTGGCCAAAGAACAAGGGTATCTCACGTTTGACGATCTGAACGAAGCACTACCGGAAGGAGTCACCGACGCGGATGAACTCGATTTGATTCTCACGCGTCTTCGCCGGTTGGAGATCGATATCATCGAGGCCTCGGAAGTTGACCGGTACAGGGACGGCAAAAAAGACGTCGATGAGGAGGAAGAGGAAGAAGAAGGCAGACCGACACCGAAGGTTGATATTCTGGATGATCCGGTGCGCATGTATTTGAAGCAGATGGGACAGGTCCCACTGCTAACGCGCGAGCAGGAAGTTCAGATCTCGAAACGAATTGAGGAGGCGGAAGCGATGGTGCAAAAACATCTCAGCCGTTTCGGGTTTGTTGCTCGCGGCCATCTGGAACTTGCGCAAAAACTGATCGAAGGCCGCGAACGATTCGATCGCGTGATTCTCGATAAGAAAATCGAGAGCCGCGAGAGATACATGAAGAATCTGCCGCGATTGTGTAAGGAGGTTGAGCAATTGAGCGTATCAGTCAACCGCCATTTCGCTGAGCTTTTCCGCGATTGTTCAAAAAAGCCGTCGCAAAAGCGCAGGGGACTACAAAGAACAATGACGAACCTTCAAAAGATTTATCCTCGTTTTTACCTGAAGCAGCGGGTGACCGAGGAGTTTGTGCATCTCGCCGACGAGGCGCACCACACCTCCCTTTATCTCCAGACCGAGCTCGCCAAAAATCACCGCAGCAAAAAGCGGCGGTCACAGCTTCAGAACAAAATCCGCGATTTGGAAATAAGCCTGTGGTTTTCGCTGTCCGACTATTCCGAGGAATATCGAACGCTGAAAAGCTGGCTTCGCCAAGCCTTTAAGGCTAAAACCGAAATGGTGGAGGCCAATCTTCGTCTGGTCATTTCCATCGCGAAGAAATACACCAATCGCGGTCTCTCCTTTCTCGATCTGATCCAGGAAGGCAACATGGGATTGATGAAGGCGGTCGAGAAGTTTGAGTATCGGCGCGGGTACAAGTTTTCGACATATGCGACGTGGTGGATTCGTCAGGCGATCACGCGGTCCATTGCAGACCAGGCGCGCACGATCCGAATTCCCGTGCACATGATTGAGACGATCAACAAACTCTTGCGCGTCCAGAAACAGCTAGTGCAGGAATACGGACGGGAGCCCAGCCCTGAGGAAGTAGCTGAGGAAGTGTTGCTGCCTGTGGATCGGGTTCGGGCCGTACTCAAAATGGCACAACAACCCATCTCGCTGCAGTCACCGGTGGGCGAAAGCGAGGAAACCAACTTTGGGGATTTCATCGAGGATAGGGGCGCTGAGAATCCGAGCGACATGACGGCGATCGTTTTGCTTAAGGAAAAAATCAAAGATGTGTTGGAAACTCTCACGGATCGCGAACGGCAAGTCCTCGAACAACGATTTGGCCTCGTTGATGGCTACAGCCGAACCTTGGAAGAAGTAGGGAGGCAGTTCCAGGTTACTCGCGAGCGGATCCGTCAGATCGAGGCAAAGGCTTTGCGCAAAATGCGGCATCCAACGCGGATTCGGCAACTGGAAGGATTTCTTGAAGCGCCGGGAATTTGACCATATTTTCGATCGCTTTGGAGCGCAACTTCGAGCCATGCAGACTGTTGAATCCGATGGACAACATGGAACCTCAAGATGACAAAGAACTGTGGGATGTTCTCGGCAGGCTTCGTAAGCCGACGCTTTCGCCTTTTTTTGCTCGGAATGTCTTAAGAAAAATTCGGCAGGAACCGAGTCGTTTCGAGCGGGTGCGGAACTGGTTCAGCTTACGAAAGGTCATTGGAGCGTCGGCCGTGGCGGCGGTCTTTGTCGCAGTTGCTCTTGTCACGCATTATCCGGGTCCGCGGACAACGTCTTCGAGCGACTCAGATGTAGTGGCTAAAATCGATCCACAGGATTATGACGTCGTGGCTGATCTGGATGCATTGATCGCCTGGGATGAAAATAGCGTGTGGGAAGATAGGCCAACCTTGTAAATTCTTCATCGGTGTGGCGGCTTTTGGTGTGTGTTGCGCGTACGCGCAAGGACAGCCGCAACAACATCGCGGCGGCCCAGTGGGTCGGCCTCCGTCAATGGCTGCACCTCATGGACCGGCGCAAATGGCAGCGCCTCACGGGCCTCCGCCGAATCAAGGTCATGGGCCACCCTCGGGTCAGCCGAACGGGCGACCTTCAGCGCAAAGCGTAAGGGATCGGTGGCTGGCAATGCCCCCGGATGCGCGCCAAACCTTCCAGCGCAATGCCGAGCTTTGGATGCAAATGACGCCGGAACAGCGCAACCTCATGCGTCAGCGCGAGAATGTGCGACGGCAGATTATTACCCGCGACGCCGACGCCGCGGTTCGCGACTCGGGTCTTCAGCTCAGCCCACAGGAGCGCGCTCGCTTTGAATCTCGGTACATTCAGGAACGCCGAAAAGTCGAAGAAACGCTCCGGCAGCAAATCGAAACCGAGCGGCAAAAGGAAATACCCGCGCTCATTCAGCAGTTGAGGAAAGAATTCCAGCTCGACGAGCCTAACAAAGGCTCGGCGTCCAAGCCGGCGCCTTCGGCACGCTAACGACTTGGGAGACCTGGCCTGTCGGGCATCGGATCTCGCGCGGATCTCACCTAAAAAGTAGGCTGGCTCGAAACAGTTCGAGCCAGCCCGATGTGGCCATTCCGGTCAACACTTAGCGCCGGTAATAGTAGGGATGATGATGATGGTGCCGATAATAACGATGCCCTCCGTACCAATAGTACGGGCGGTAATAAGGTCTGTAATAGGAGTACGGATAATAGTACCCATAGGGGTAGTATCCGTAATAGCCCGGACCGAACCCGATACTAAAGTAAACCTGAGCATCAGAACGCGTCGTTCCCGCAACCATCAAGCCCCCGGCCACGACTGCAATCAACAGAAGTCTCCTCATAATTTACCTCCCAGAAATTTAACAAAAAAATCGGTGGAAAGTTTCCCAGTTATTCGCAGTGCTGAACATCTGGATATGCTCTAAGGCAGACCGTTTCGCCGATATGCTCATAGTCGGTGTCGCGCAGCCGTAGCGCGTCAGCAGTTTTTTCTACCCCTTTTCCGGGGAATGCGATCACCGGTCCTCCTGTTAAAAGCGATCCGAAATAAATCTCCACTTTGTCGACAAGCCGCTTCTCGAGCGCCTCACCAAGAACTTCGCCGCCACCCTCGATGAGCACGGTAGTGATGCCGCGTGCGCCTAAATTCTTTAGCACTGATTCCAAGGACTTTCGTTCATAGATCAAAGTTCGTGCTGCAAATTTATCGGAGAACACGTGAGCTTGCCGTGGCAGTTGCCGTGACCGGGTCAGCACGACGCGCCATGGTTGGCGCGTCCCCTGCACGCCCCGAACGGTCAAACGCGGGTTGTCCGCCCGGACAGTTCCTGCGCCAATGAGTACCGCGTCGACGCGCGCGCGCAGCTGATGTGCTTTTCGCCGAGCATTAGTTCCGGTGATCCATGGAGACTCGCCCGGCGGCCGCGTCAATCGTCCGTCGAGTGACATGCCGCATTTCGCGATCACGAACGGTTGCCGTGTGACGATCCATTTGTTGAAGCCTTCGTTAAGCCGTGTGCATTCTTCTGCCAGAATCCCCTCCCGTACTCGAACGCCTGCCTTTCGCAATTCGATAATGCCTCTACCACAGTGCCGCGGATTCGGATCGGTTGCCCCGATGACGACGCTTTTTACTCCAGCTTTGATCATTGCCTCGGTACACGGCGCAGTGCGCCCGGCAGTCGAACACGGCTCCAGAGTCACATAGAGCGTAGCCCGCGCGGGGATCTGTGCCCCGAAACGACGCAGGCATTCAATCTCGGCATGTGCGCGCCCGGCTTCTCGATGATGTCCTTTCGACACGATCCGATCATCAATCAGCAGAACGGCTCCGACCACGGGATTCGGGCTCGTGCGGCCAAGCGCCTTTTTCGCTTCGACCAATGCCGCGCGCATGAACGTTTCGTCTGGATCGGTCATGATGGCACGCGATTAAACAACACGTGCCTGGAGGGATTCGAACCCCCAACCTTCTGATCCGAAGTCAGAAGCTCTATCCGGTTGAGCTACAGGCACTGAGGAATTTCCGATTTTGTACTTCAGGCTTCCGATCGGATGTAATTGTCGATGTTTGTCTCTAAATCAACTAATCGGCACTCGAAAATAAAATTCGACGGGTGGCCGACGGGACTCGAACCCGCAACAACCAGAATCACAATCTGGGGCTCTACCATTGAGCTACGGCCACCACGATTTAAGAGAAACAGAGTTTAAGATTCCCATTCCGCTTTGCAAACAAAGGACTCGACATTTGCCGTCGGCTCCACTAGTTGTCAGCGCCGGTGCCCGGAAATCTCCCCAGCCGGTTGGGTATGACCCCCGAGCGTCGTATGGTGCGACGCAGGGCGGCTTGGCTCAGCGCGGTAATTTTTTTGGCTGTAACGACGCTCGGTATCGCGCAACAAGACGATCCAAGCGAAATTTTCCTGAAAGCTTATCTCTCCGCACAACAGGCCGAGAAACTCGAGCATCAGGACCATTTCAAGAATGCTTTGGCCAAGTATCGGTTCGCCGGCAGCTTGATCGAGGAACTGCGCAAGTCGCACGCTGAATGGCAAGCCGCGGTTGTTGAATATCGTGGACGCAAAATCAGCGAAGGGATTTTGCGACTTCAGGAGCGAATCACCAGGCAGACCCAACTGAACGCGAGCGCCAGTCCATTGCCCGACATTGCGCCGGCAGCGCCTGAGAGTGACGCATGGTCTGAGCCCGGGCCAGAAGCTCTGGCACCGCAATCCATGCCAATCGCAAGCGAGGCGTCCCGGGATATCTCAAGCAAGGTCGGCACAAAGAACTTGCGTGACAAACTCGCTGAGCTGCAAGCGACGCTGGATAAAACGCGCGGAGATCTCCAGACCACACGAAAAGAAAAGGACCTCGTTAATACGCGTTTGACCGAGTCAAATTCGCTATTGGAGCGAGCTCGGAACGATCTCGACGAAGCGAAGAAATCAGAACGTCAGGCGCGCGACCAGCTTACGCAACTTCAAGAACCAAAGGCTTCGCAAACGATCGGAGGTACCAGCGACAAGGAAGAGCAGCAGTTGCGCGCTGAGGTCGCACAGTTAAAAGGAGCCGTCGCCGCAGCCGAGCAAGCGCGTGTGATCGCGGAAAAGCAAAGGGACGATACTGAGGCGAAGTTCGCCGAAGCCGGCAATCACATCGCTGCGCTGGAGCGTGAACGTGGTGAGGCGCTCTCACAAGTGAAATTGGCGAAGGAATCAGAACAGCGTTTTCAGTCGCTCGTGACCGAAAAAGACGACCTGCAACAGAAGCTTGCAGCCGCCGAGCAGAAGGTCAGGAAAGTCAGTCAGGGCGACCCCAATGCCATCGAGAAATTGACCGCGATGGATCGACAAATTACAGAGCTTCAACAGGAGCTAACGGAAGCCGAGAATAGAAACCGTTATCTGGCAGCACGAGCCGCGGAACTGGATGTGGAGCTGGAACGCGCCGGCACCGAGCTTCAAACCGCCACCATGGCTGAAGCGAACAGCGAAGATTCATCCCGGGTTGCGAAGGAAAATGAGTTACTGAGAAATATAGTTGTTCGTGAACGCCAGGAAGAAGCGCGACGTGATGAGGCGTGGAAAGGCGTGCTGGCGGAGTTGGGTAGACTCAAAGTGCGGTCGGCGTTGCTGAATAAACAGATCGAGTTCCTTGCTCAACCGGTAACAAAGCTAACCGCCGAAGAACTCGCTCTGTTCCGACGACCGGTAGTCTCAATCTCCAATGAGAAGGCGGGTGTACTTAAAATGAATTTTGTTTTCGAAAAGAAATCGACGGCACACGTCGGCAAATCGAATGCAACCTCAACAGCCGCCTCTACGACTTTGCCGAATGAACTGCAGGAGATTGCGGTGGCCGCCCGCGACAACATTGAGCAGGGCAAATATCGAACAGCGGAAAAGCAATATCAGACGATACTTGCGAAAGATCCCGAAAACCTCGATGCGCTATCCAATCTTGGCGTGGTATACTTTCGCACCGGCAAGATCCGATCTGCGGAATCAACGTTGAAGAAAGCTCTGACCGTTGCGCCGGATGACGATTTTGTGCTCACCACGCTTGGCATTGTCCATTACCGGCAGTCGAGATTCGACGAAGCCCTGAAGGAATTGCGAAAAGCAATAGAGCTCAATCCAAACAGTGCAACAGCGCACAATTACCTCGGGATTACCGAGAGCCAAAAAGGCCGACAACAGGAGGCTGAAAAGGAGATGCTTCAAGCCATCTCGAAAGATCCGAACTACGCGGACGCGCATTTTAATCTGGCGGTCATTCTCGTCACAACGCAACCTCCATCCAGGGAACTCGCCAAGGAACATTACGCGCGCGCGACAGCGCTCGGCACGCAACCGAGTCCGTCTTTGGAAACACTGCTGCAGTGATCGGAAGATCGAACTGCTATTGATTCTTTGGCGGCCATCCTTGATCATCGCACCGGAAAGGGTGCAACCATTTGTCACGGCCAACTGGCGTTACCTGGCGATGCTGAATTATGTCGTCGATCCTCATTTGATTGCGCCGCTGGTTCCGGTGAAAACGGAAATCGATTTCGAAAGTGGCGAGACTTTTCTCAGCGTCGTCGGCTTTCTATTCCTCAACACACGCGTGCTGGGTTTTCCAATTCCGCTGCACCGCGATTTCGAAGAAGTGAATTTGCGTTTTTACGTCAGGCGAAAATATGCGGACACATGGCGACGCGGCGTGGTTTTCATTCGGGAACTTGTTCCGCGTCGCGCAATCGCTCTGGTGGCACGGACGTTTTACGCAGAAAATTATATAGCCATTCCGATGAAGCATGAAATCGAACATGCCGATGAAAATCTGACAGTGGAATATTCCTGGCGACGCGGTCGCAAATGGGAATCACTCAAAATGTGCGCGACTGGCGAGGCGCAACACATTCCAGCGGGATCCCACGCGGAATTTATAACTGAACATTATTGGGGTTACACTGCCCTTCAGCGCGGCTGCAGCGAATATCGCGTGGAACATCGGCGCTGGAAAACTTGGAATGCGACCAGCTTCGAATTGAACGCAGACGTAGCAACTCTTTACGGCGAGCAATTCGCCGAGACATTGAGCCAACCGCCCCGCTCCGCATTCATCGCCGACGGTTCACCGATTACAGTTCACAGACGCGAGGTCCTTCTGTAGCGGCGGTCTATGACCGAAATCAGCGCTTCGAGCGCTACGTTGTATCCGGGCTTAGCGGTTCCGCACTCCGCGCTTGCTCAGGAGCCCGCCGCCGCGAGCGCGGCTGGCGGGCCATCGAGTTCCTTCATCCTTCTTTCTCGTTCTTAGGTGGGGCAATTATTGAGGACAAGGCGTAGGGGTAGGTGCAGGACAAGTCGGCACTACGCAATTAGCTGGCTGATCAGCATCAATCCTTCGCGGCAGGCCCGCCGGAATAATCTGGACGACCATATTTATCGCACAAATCGTCCCCTCGTTACGTATCAGGTGTACGTCCCCGCAACCTATGTCCGTGAAGCTCTCGCCTGCATGGTAAATCGTCGGCGTGCACGTGGGATCGTCAGCGTCGTAGACGGTGAGCTCGCCAGATAGAACCGTAATCAGGCTTGGCCCCGGATGCGTGTGCCACCCGGAATGAGCGCCAACTGGCCAACTGTTTCGGACAACATAAAGGTCGGAATCCCCTTTCACGTTCATCTTGAGGAACCACCCATACTGGTCGAATTCGTTGCACTTCAAGTTGAGCAAGCCATTTAAAAAATGGCCCACAGCCAGCGTTTGGCTGCCAAGCGCGCATGCGGGCGTTGCGCGGGCGGGCACGGCTGTTAACGTGAAGAGCGCAGGTGCGATGAGAAGCAATAAGATTCGTATTTTTTTGAACTGAGTGAGTGGGTTCATTTTCGTTCCTTACTTTTGATTGTTTGGTTTTTTTTGTGGTGATTTGCGAAGTAAGCGCTAGCGATCCGACCCGCGGCTCGTTTGCGTCCGCTTGATTAATCCTCCTAGTTGGACTGGCTGGAAGTAGTGGTCGGCGACGTATCGACCGACGTTTCGCCCAAGGGTCGATCCCTCCAAACACGAGTTTCGGAAGTGGAAGCCGGCTAGGGTGCGCGCCAGCTCGACGTCCTTAACTGCGTCGCGGAAGCGCGCGTAGTCGCGCCTGGGATATGCGCCGGGAGCCCTGCTATCGAGCTCGAAAGCGACCTTATCGGTCCCAAAGAACGCTTGCAAGGCCGTGGCCAAAGCGGAGCTGTGAAAGGCGTGCGCCGCCGGGTACTCGGGGTGATTCGGCGTTGTCCGCAGTGGTGTCCAGGTCGACTCAGGCTCAGTGTCGGGATTGCCGTCCTCATCTGCACGCTGGATGGCCCGGTACGGACGCCAAGAGAGATAATGGTACTTGGCTTCGAAGCCCGCGATCATAGCGTCCCCCCCCGACACATGTGCCATCGCCAGCATGCGCGCTGCTTGCACAAGATCGAGTCCGCGGTTGTTGACGATGCGCAGCATGCCATCATTCCATTGCCTGATATCGTGATCGGTCCAGAAGAGCGCTTGCATCGTCTGTGCGGGCGTGCGACTCGCGCTGTCGACTCGGCCGAGTTCCTTCACCTGGTTGAAGTCGTCAGTGTATTCCTCGCTGGTCAGCGGATTCGGACCATCGGGACGGAACTGTGACGCGGTTTCGAGCGCGAGCGGCGTGACTCCCGGTAGCGCAAAGCTCACGATTGGAGGCGGAGGATTGCCGGGGTTAGGCTCCCACACGCCGGGGAGCGGCGGCGGGGGGCTAAATGTAGGAGTCGCGCAGCGGCCGTCGTTTTGGCGCAGCGCAACAATTGTTTGGGCCACGCGTTCGCCAAGCATGATGCCGTTCGTCTTCGCTTCGCCGTCCGGGATCACACTCATGTAAGCGTCATAGATTCCAGTGAGAGTGCTCGCTTCAGAGGTGTTAAGGCCACACGGTAGCCCTACAAGCGTGTGGTGCGCCGCGGTTGCGACAGCGGCTGCTGCCGATGTGTTCGGCGGAACACCAATCGGCGGGTCGTACTGCGCGTAGAACTGATAGCCGCCCTCGAGCGCGACTGCCGCATCGTAAATAGCCACGTGGGCTATTCCCATGTAAACAGCTGCGTCAGACGGACCCCTGCGCCCGTAGTTCTCCGGTCCGGCGCTGGGCGGGACGATCGCTTTTCGCGCCTCTGTACTCCAGTAGATCACTGGGCTGGGCGACAGGTCGATCGCATACGCTCGGCCGATCACGAGTGCCAATGCGATCGCGAAGGCTAAAACTCGTATTGTTTTAAACTGAGTCAGTGGATTCATTGTTTTTCCTTTCTTTTTTGGTTCGTAGTTGGCTGTCATTGCAATAAGGCGCGAAAGAGCGAGCAAAGTGATCATCTGAATCCGGATTTTTTCAGAGACGTTTCCACGTGCAGAAAACCGAAGAATTTTGCGCCGCGTTGCAAAGAAATGCAGCGCGGCGCAATTGCGTGAGCCTTATCGTGGAGGTCCGAAGGTGAGGAATTGCGGACGGAAGAGACCGGACGCAAAAACTTCCGGCATGCCTCCGCCTGAGGGGAACTTTAAGATGTCGCCCGGCAGGAATTCCCCACTTGCCTCGGCTACAAAGAGATTGCCCGAACTGTCAAAGGCAAGGCCCCGAGGTGTAGTTAGGCCGGTAGCGAACGGGTTCTTTACGCCGGTTGGACTGAAATAGACAATCGAATCGGCTCCCGGATCGGTAAATGTTTCGATGGAAACGAAAAGATTGCCTCGGCTATCAAACGCAAGTCCAACCGGATATTCGCCCTCGGGGAAGGCGTCTGGTCCGGCGAAAACAGTGCGCGTCCCATCCGGGGCGAATTTAAAGATCGTTCGGTCTCCGGTAAGATCGACACCTCCTTCGGCTGCGTAAAGATTGCCGACGCTGTCGAAAGCCAGGCCCCAGCCTTGACTGGGAACGGAACCGAAGACGACCCGTTCTCCATCTGGTGTGAACTTGAAGATCGTGCTGGCCGCTGTGGGACTGTTGTCATCATTCGCCATGACATAGGCATTGCCCGCGATGTCTACGGCAAGGCCTTCAAAGAAAAACTTAGCGGCGCTGCCAACGGTATTACGGTGGTTGCGCAGGTTGAATTTCAGCACCGTCCCAATATCGAGACGGTTGCCGGGCTCAACAGTTTCCGCTGCGAAAAAATTGCCGATGCTGTCAAAGGCCAACCCTCGAGGGAACAACAGCCCCGAAGCGTAGGTACTCTGCGTCCCAGATGGCGTGAACTCGAGGATTGCGTGCCCCCCGTCGGATTGGGGACGGTGAGCTGAGACGTAGAGGTTCTGTGCGTGAGCGGTTATTGTTAACGCGAAGATCGCGCCAAGACTGAGCAATATGTTTCGAAGAGTTTTTGTTTTCATAGCATTGTTGTTTCTTTTCTTTGTGTTGGTTTTGGTTTGGCTGTTTGCCTTCCATTGCGATAAAGCGAGAAAGAGCGATCAAAGTGATCATCTGAATTCAGATTTTTTCGGAGACGCTTTAGGCGTGCAGAAACTGTTTGAGCTTGGTAGCGTGTGAAGAGCGGATTATGGATACGGCTTCGGTCTCTCAACAGAGAGTTACCGATCTTCTCGCGCGATGGAGTAAAGGCGACGACGCTGCCCTCGCGGAATTAACCCCGCTGATCTATGACGAACTGCGGCGCCTCGCCCATCGTCAGATGGGCGCAGAACGTCCTGGCCACACACTGCAAACGACGGCGCTGGTAAACGAGGCTTATTTGCGCCTGGCCGATCAAACTGATCCAAGGTGGCAAAACCGCGCGCACTTCTTCGCTGTGGCAGCCCGCGCGATGCGTCGAATCCTGGTTAGTTACGCCAGGAGTCAGCGAGCGGAAAAGCGCGGTGGCGGCGCGCTTAAGGTGGAATTGAACGAAATAGCGCTAGTCTCATCCGAGGAATCGAAGGAAATCATCGATTTGCACGAGGCGCTGGAAAGGTTAGCCACATTCGACTCAAGAAAAGCTCAAGTAGTCGAGCTCAAATATTTTGGCGGGCTCAACTATGAGGAGATGGCAGAAGCGCTCAAGATTTCGCCTATCACAGTTAGGCGCGACTGGCGATTTGCCAAGGCATGGCTGTACGCGGAATTACAAAACGCCACCTGATAGAATGACAAAGCACGAATGGCTCCCCTGCGTTACATCGTTGAAGAGTCAAACCGCAATCCGATGTAACAATGTAACGATCTAACGAATCACGTTCTCGAGTCATGACTCCGGCGCGTTTCCAAACGATTGAGCGAATCTTTCTTGCGGCAGTGGAACAAGAGCCGGACCAGGTCGGCGCATTCTTGGATACGGCGTGCGAGGGCGATCCGCTTTTGCGGCCTGAAGTTGAAGCGCTTCTGGCTTCAGATAAACGAGCGGGCCCGTTTATAGAAAGATCAACTGTTGATCTGACGACCAGGATTATTGAAAATAGGCAAGCTCATTCGCTCGTTGGTCAGACGATCGGCCACTACAAAATTTCTGAATCCATAGGCACCGGTGGGATGGGCGAAGTTTATCTGGCCACCGACATAGTCGCGCGCCGGAAGGCCGCGCTCAAGCTCCTGCCCTTGCGCTTTACCAGCGACGCCGAGCGCCTGAAGCGATTTCAACAAGAAGCGCGCGCTGTCGTTGGTCTCAATCATCCAAATATTCTGACGATTTATGAGATCGGCGAGGATCACTCAATTCATTACATCGCAAGCGAACTGATCGAAGGCGAAACGCTGCGCGATCGTCTGACGCACGCACCAATGCAGGTGAGCGAAGCGCTCGATGTCGCGATCCAAATCGCGAGTGCGCTCACAGCCGCTCATCAGACGGGAATCGTTCATCGCGACATCAAACCGGAGAACATCATGCTCCGGCCGGACGGATACGTGAAAGTGCTCGACTTCGGGATTGCAAAGCTCGTCGAGCAGGAACTGCCAACGTCAATGCCGAAAGACCAAGCGCTGTTGCTGGTTGAAACCAATCTAGGCTCGGTGCTGGGTACAGTTCGTTATATGTCGCCCGAGCAAGCACGCGGCGGCCACGTCGATAAAAGCACGGATATCTGGAGCCTCGGCGTCGTGCTTTACGAAATGGTAAGCGGACGTGCGCCATTCAGCGGCGACACACCCAAAGAAGTGATGGCGTCGATTCTTGAGAAAGAGCCGCCGCCAGTTACGCGGCACTTCCCGCGCGCCCCTGCTAAGCTTCAGCAGATTGTTAGCAAAACATTACGCAAAGATCCCGCGCAACGTTATCGTAATGCGGCCGAGCTGCTTCACGCGCTCAAAGAGCTGCGGCGGGAACTGGAATTCAAATTGCAACGCGCCGCTGCTCCTTTATGGCTGCGCTGGGCCCGATCGCCCGTGGCTCTAGTGGTTGTCCTCTTATCAGCCGCGCTAGCACTGACATTTCCATTCTTTCAGCATCGAAATGTGACAACGAGCTCTCTGCCGCCGGACAAGAGCATCGCCGTGCTGCCATTTCTCGATCTTAGCGAGAAAAAGGACCAGGGGTATTTTTGCGACGGCATGAGCGAGGAGATCATCGGCGCTCTGGCTAAAGTCGAGGGACTGCGCGTGGTCGCTCGCACCTCGTCATTTTCATTCAAAGGAAAGAACGTGAACGCGAGCGATGTTGGAAAGAAGCTAAACGTCGCGAATGTTCTTGAAGGAAGTTTGCGACGCGAGAGTAACCGCGTTCGTGTTACTGCCGAATTAATTAACACGAGCAGCGGTTTTCATGTTTGGACGGAAACGTACGACCGTGAGCTGGCAGGCGTCCTTGCGCTGCAGGATGAAATAACTCGCTCTATTGTTAACGCGCTTAAAATCAAGCTGGCCGTTGCGCTTCCCGCCCAACAACAACGTAACACCGAAGTATATGATCTTTATCTGCAGGGTCTTTATTTCTCAAACAAGAGCAGCGAGAGCGACTTGCGCAGAGCGCTAAATTTCTTTCAGCGCGCCGTCGAAAAGGATCCAGGATTTTCGCGAGCATGGACGGGGATCGCGAAGGTTTGGTATTTTTTGGCCGACGTTTACGTAAAACCCCTCGACGCTTACGCAGCCTCAAAAGAAGCAGCTTTGAAGACAATCGCGCTCGACGAGAAGGATGCCGAGGCGCATTGCTACCTTAGCGAAGCGAAGCGTGTTCTTGACTGGGATCTAGCCGGCGCGGATGCGGAACTAAAGCGCGCGCTCGAACTCGATCCTAACTCTGCACCGGCTCACCTCTTTTCGGGACTGCACCCACTCTTTCGCGGTGAGCTAAAAAAGGGTCTGGAACTTATCGTCGAAGCCGAGAAGTTAGATCCGGTATCGCCGATCATCAGCTACGTTGCTACAGCCGCCTATCTGGCTAACGACCGTATTGATGATTCAGTTATCGAGGGCCAGCGCACACTTCAGCTTGATCCAAATTACTTTTATTTGGATTCGGTGTTAGCCGCCGCCTATCGTGACAAAGGCAATTTTCCCGAAGCGATCAAGCTTTACACCAAAGCGCAGGAAGCAACGCATCTCCCGAGTAGCGGCCTTGCCATCACCTACGCGCGCATGAGCCGGCAAGCCGAGGCGCGAAACATTCTTGCTCAGCTTGTTCAAGCGCGGGAAACGCGATACGTCTCGGCACCTTTGATCGCAGCAGTTTCGACTGCCTTAGGCGACAAAGAAGAGGCTTTCCGCTGGCTCGAGCGCGCCCACGAGGAACATTCGGGAATATTACAGTGGATCGCGTTTCTTCCTGAATTTCGTGCGCTGCATTCTGACGTACGTTTCCCTGATCTTGTGCGGCGGATCAATGCTTCGCAGGACACAATTTTAAAGATCACCGAGACAACTCTGTCAGAGACTGCCGATCCCAACGCGCGGAGCCACTACACCCTCAAAGTTGGAGTAAAGCCACGACCCGGGACCCAAAATGGTCACGTGGTCAGGATTAGCGTTTCCTTCTATGACCTAACGAAAGATAACAGAATGAAGCGAACGGATGCGCAGGTTGGTTATGACTGGCTTACCTTTCCTCGCGACTGGACGGATTCGACCCCGAAGTTCCTGGCAGCAACTTACGTGCGTCCGATAATCCAAACCCCTTCATCTGCTGGACGCCGATATGGGGGATACATCGTGCGAGTGTATTTCGACGGGCAGTTACAGGATTCGCGAGCGACTCCCACGGAATTACTAACCCTCTTTCCGGCCGAGGATCACAATGCCGCCCCAAGCCCATTGCCCCAGGTTCGCCGATGAAGTTCAAAACGAAGCTTGTTAAGGGATAGAAAAACTTGTTATTCCTGTCGGTGGCGAATTCGCGGGGGACGTTACACGATTGCCCCGTAATGATGAACGCTCCCGAAACCGGCCTGTGTCTCGCAATCACCGCGGGGTTGGTCTGTCCGTCCCTTATAACGCTCGCTCAGAATCCCTCACTCCCGGCACGAACAGCTGGCGAGCCGGGGGGGACAACAATTGAGGAGGTTATTGTGACGGGGTCGAACATTCCGACCGCAGAAGAAGTCGGCCCGAACCCGGTGGACACCTATCGTCCGGCAGACATCGAGAAATTGGGCATCCGCAATTCAACGGACCTGACAACTTTTCTGCCGCAGGAAGCAGGCGGCACCATCAATCATAACATCAGCAATGGCGGTGATGGTACTGTCCAATTCAACCTGCGCGGCCTGTTGTCCAAAGAAACCCTCGTACTGATTGACGGCAAACGTGTCGCCTTTGGTTCGTTGAACGGCGTCGGATTCGGCAGCGGCGTGGACATTAATCTGATCCCGTTTCCAATGATTGATCACGTCGATATTTTGAAGGATGGCGCGTCGGCGGTGTATGGCTCCGATGCGGTCGCCGGCGTGGTCAACTTCTTTTTGATCCACAAGTTCCGTGGGCTGGAGATCGGGGGCAGTTATGGGAACACAAACCTCGGAGCTTCCAACGACATGGGCGAATGGGAGGCATGGATCAAAGCCGGCACGGGAGATAACAAGACCAATATTGTTGTCATCGCTGATTTCTGGGAGCGTACTGGCGGCCTCTTCGGTCCTGACCGGGACCTGTCGGCTAACGCGTTTCAAATACCATTTGGAGGATTCGATAATCGCAGCGGGAGTTTTCCCGGGAAGATTGGAGGTTTTTTCCCGGGCTTGCGATTAATCCCAAGCCTATTTTTCGGCACCGGCGGTACGCCGTTGCCCGGCGTGAACACGCCGCTTCCGCATTCCGCACCAAACGCGGCGACTTCGCCATTTTATAAGACAGCCTATTTTCCTTTTTTGGGCATCCCACAGGGAACGCCGGGTCTAATTAATCCGAATGCCTATCCGGGCGCTCCCGGTATCATTGGGCCCCATGCAATTCAATTTCTCCCACAAACCGGTACCGATTATAAGGGGGGCGGCGACTACTTCTTCTTTAACTTCGCGGCTTTCACGCCAGCGCTTCCGCCAGCTGATCGTCAGAGCTTCTACGGTTCGTTCATACGCGATGTATGCGACAAATACCTGACGGTCTTTGCCGACTTTAAATATGTCCGCTCATTTTTCGATGCGTCTCTTGCCGCAGTGCCGATCATCCCGGATCCATTCGGCCTTGGCGCAGTTTTTAGGGGTATCAGTGTTCCAATCCAGAATCCGTTTAACCCATTCACCGTTGCGGATGCGACGATCCCAAATTTCTTTGCTGACGGATCTGGTCTTCCAGTCACAACCGGCATTCAGTTTCGCGGCATCAACGACACCGGTCCAAGACATGAAAAGTTCACTTACCACGATTATCTCTTCGATTTTGGTCTGCGCGGAGACTTGGGGCAGTTTGGCGATTATTTCAAGACGTGGAACTGGGAGTTGGGTTTTCGTTATTCTCGGAACGAAGGGCAGGATTTGTCTCTGGGCGAAATGAGCCAGCCTGGATTGCGGAATGCCCTGTTGGATACGAACCCCGCTACGGCATTTGATCCGTTCCTGAATCTCACTGCCCACAATACCAAGGCAGCTAGAGCAAGAGTTTACGTTAACCTAAATAATTCAGGCGAATACGAGTTGCCAATTGGCTACGGCGCTCTGAACGGCGACCTGTTCAATCTTCCCGCCGGCCCTGTCTCCTTTGCTATCGGCGGTGAGTATGACGCACCGAGGTGGGCGCGCGATCGTGACGCCCTTAACACAAGCTTTCAAAGCGTTGGCTCAACAAACGGGGAAAGCGCAAAGGTGAACCGCGACGTTTGGTCAATCTACCAGGAAGTGCGAGTGCCCTTCACCAGTCCCACGTGGAACTTCCCCGGATTTTACAGCTTCGAGCTTGACTTTGCCGAACGCGAGGAATGGTACTGCCAGAACACCTCTGCCGTTCTACCTTCCGGAGCCTTCCCATTTCAGCCGGCGGCGCATAGCCAGTATAACGCGCAGAAGCCAAAAGTCTCAGTTCGCTGGCAGCCCCTTGATCCAAAATATATTGGCGCCCTTGCCTTGCGTGGCAGCTACACCGAAGCGTTTCATGCACCGGCGCTATCAGAGATTTCACCCGCTTCCACGGAGGGCGTCGCCGACTTCATTTTCGACCCAGTATTAAACAACTTCTATTTCACCGGGACACGTTTTATAGGGAATCCCAACCTACAGCCGGAGGTGGCCTATGAATGGTCTTACGGGCTCGTTTACAGCCCGAAATGGATCAAGGGCCTGACGCTCACCGCGGATTGGTGGCACATTGATATGCGATCGATCGCGTCCCTCCTCGGCACACAATTCACTGTTGATAATAACATCCCCGGCCTGGTTATTCGTGGTCCTCCTGAGAATTCGGGTCAATCGGGACCCATCATTTTGGTCATTGATCCCAACGAAAATCTTACAGGCGCAGTTTTTGAAGGTCTCGACTATGA
>Ga0310811_10004143_pt1 | contig 18244 bp, 13 predicted proteins | sample YCmetagenome_FD_207642 | JGI IMG/M metagenome (GOLD analysis project Ga0310811, IMG submission 207642) | Soil microbial communities from experimental microcosm in Duke University, North Carolina, United States - YC | ecosystem: Engineered > Artificial ecosystem > Soil microcosm > Unclassified ...
AAAATCACTTTCCAATGCAGAACGTGCTGAAGATGGAATCAAGCAAATCCTCTGTGGTCGTCTTGCCCACGATCTCGCCGACGGCGTTGGCAGCGATGCGCAGGTCCATCGCGACGAGTTCCAAGGTGGCGTCGGCGCGGAGCGCATCCGCCGCCTGGTGCGTGCTGGCGCGCGCGCGATTGAGCGCGTCCTGATGCCGCGAATTGATCGCCACCTGCAACATCTCGGCCTTGATCTCACCGGCCCAGACCAACGATTTGATGGCGTCTTTCAACGCCTCAATCCCCTGTCCGCTCACACAGCAGACATCCACGATTGGCGCCTCAAGCAAAGGCAGATTCAAGTTTACGGGCAAATCGGTTTTATTGCGGACGATGATCCGTTTTTTACCTGCAAACTCGGCGAAATAATTTTCATCCGCCGCCGTCAACAGTTCGCTGGCATCGAGGACGTGCAGAATCAATTCCGCTTGCGCCAGCGATTCGCGGCTGCGGCGGATGCCTTCGACTTCGATCTCGTCCTGCGACTCGCGCAGGCCGGCGGTGTCAATGAACACGACCGGCAGGCCGCGAATGTTGGCGGTTTCCTCGATCGTATCGCGCGTGGTGCCGGGAATGTGCGAGACGATGGCGCGATCGCGGCCCAAAAGCTGGTTGAGCAAGCTCGATTTGCCCGCGTTTGGACGACCGACAATGGCCGCCCGGATTCCGCGCCGCAGAATCTGTCCCTCATCCGCCGTGCGCAGGAGTTCGTCCATGAAACCAACGCCGTTTTCCAGCCGCTTGAGCAAATTATTCTTCGTGTCCGGCGCAATATCTTCGTCTGGAAAATCAATGTGCGCCTCGACATGCGCGAGCGCATGCATCAAATCATCGCGCAGCCGGTTGATGCGCTGGGAAAGTTTGCCGGCGAGCTGTTCGTTGGCGGCGGCAAGCGCAAGCTCCGTGCGCGAGTGGATCAAATCCGCCACCGCCTCCGCCTGCGCGAGGTCAATGCGACCGTTAAGAAACGCGCGTTTGGTGAATTCGCCCGGTTCGGCCAGACGCGCACCGCTGGCCAGCAACGTGTCGAGGACGAGCTTGGCGGGTAGTAATCCGCCGTGGCAGGAAATTTCAACCGTGTCTTCTCGGGTGAACGTGCGCGGGGCACGCAGGACGGCGAGGAGAACTTCGTCAATGACCTTATCGTCACGAATCATTTTCCCGAATTGAATCGTATGCGTCGGCGCGACGGAAGGCTTCAGCGACGTTTTGCCGACGGGTTGAAAATTTTTATCAGCAATGGCAAACGCCTTTGCGCCCGAGATGCGGATAACGGCCAAGCCGCCTTCGCCGAGCGGCGTGGCGATGGCGGCGATGGTGTCGTCGAGCATTGGGAAAGGTTACAAGTTGCAGGTTGCAGGTTGCAAGTTGTGCTTGGCGAAAATCAATCTGTAACTAGATATGGCGGCAATTACCAATTTGATTTTCTGCGTCACGCCCTTGCAGATAGAGCCGGGCTTTCTCGTAGCTTTTCTTGTGCAGATAATGCAGCAGCGTCGGGTCGGTGCCGCGCGGCAATTGTCGGGTCAATTCATCAATCTGCGTGAAAAGCGGCAGCAGGCTGGGCTTGGGATTCGCCGTCGGCATGGTTTTCACCGTGGCATCCAGTTGCGTCAGCGCAGAAAACAATTGCTGTTCCAGCGTGAGGTTCATTGGAAAAGGCTGGGAAATGTGCGCATCAACCAGGAGTCCCTAAAGTTTACATAACCCAGCAGATATAATGCGGTCAAAACCCGCATGATGCCGGACATCAGCACCATCACAATCACTGTGGACAGGTAAAGACCGAAAGCGTGGGCCGGATCTGGCTCCAGCATCCGCGGCAGGCCCTGATAAAAAATCCAGACTGACATCATGATGCCGATACCCCAAGTAACCCACGGATTGACTGACTGGCCGGCATCAAGCAACCGCATGACAAACAGCGGACTGAAGGCATAAGCCATGGCCGTGAACGCCTGCGTGTAAGTGCCCCGGCTATGGAATGTCTGGCTGATCCTCAAGAGCAGCAGCGCGCTGACCAGCACCACGACCACGGATAACACCATTTGAATGAGTTCAAAAGTGACGGCCGCGCTGACGGAAAAATCCCTGATCAAATGAAACCTCGGCTGCATTTTGCCCCAGTGTTGCAAGCCCCACCCCTCAACAGCTCCCGCCAACACCACCATCGGCAACAAATAAAGCGCCAGCACAGTAAAAAATCCCCGCCGCGTCTGGGCGATTTGTTCCCAGGTTGCAGCCGGCTTGAAAATTAAAAAGATCGCCTTAATCATTCGCATTCAAAATGTAAGCATCCTTTTGAGACTTGTCAGTAAAATCCGCTTTAACCAACAGCCGACCCATGCTTAACTCGGCAGGTGAAAGTTGATCTCGGCATCTGGGGCCGGCTCACGCAGGCGGTCATCGCCCTCGTGGCCGTGGCAATTTTGATTCTCATCGGCTTGACCTATCTGCCGCTCATCCATCAAAACGAACGCATGCGCAGCGAAATCATGCGGCTCGACGCCGAACTCCAGAAACAGGAAACCACCTCTAAAGAACTGCGCGCCGACATCGAAGCCTTGCGGAATGACCCGGCCACCGTCGCCCGGTTGGTTCGCGAAACACTCAACTACGCCAAAACCGACGAGACAGTCATCCGCTTTGAAACGAACAACCCCAACGGTTCCGTATCGCACTAACAAAAAAACACCCCGGTTTCCCGAAGTGGCCGTCAATGTGATCCGAAATCCGCAAATTTCTCACACCGTCATGATTTCTTTTTCCTTGTGCGCGACGTGTGCGTCAATTTTGGCGGAATAATCATCCGTCAGCTTCTGCAAATCTTTTTCCGCCTGTTTCTTTCCGTCCTCGGTGATGCCGCTGTCATGCGCGTGTTTCTTGAAGAGATCCATCGCCTCGCGGCGGACGTGGCGGATGGCCACGCGACCGTCCTCGGCCATCTTTTTGGTGAGCTTCACGAATTCCTGACGGCGTTCCGTGCTCAATTCCGGAAACGACAGGCGCAGCAGCTTGCCTTGAATCACCGGCGAGAGGCCGATGTTCGCCTTCTGGATCGCCTTCTCAATCGGCTGGAGAGCGCCCACGTCCCAAGGCTGGATGACCAGCATGCGCGGCTCCGGCGTGCTGATGCTGGCGAGATCGCGAATCCGCATCATGGAGCCATAGACTTCCGCCTGGATGTTTTCCACGAGGCCGGACGAAGCCTTGCCCGTGCGCACATTGGCGAATTCATTCACGACCACCTGCTCGGTCTTGGCCATCTTTTCTTCCGCTTCCAGTAAAATGTCGTCGAGTGTCATGACGTAACTTTACCGGCTGCCGTTCGCGGGGTCGAATTGAAAATGCGCCCGAAGCAAAAGGCGATAATCTTTGACAGAAATTCGTAAGTCCGCTTTTATAAAGCTATGATACAAGCTGAAGCTACAAAAGCTACCTGTGCATGGCTCCCTGCACGCCTTTTGTCTAATCAATAATGTTAGGACACGGGCGAGAGCGCCTGGTATTTCTCGACGAATGAGACGGTGACAGGATGCGGAGGCATCCCACGTTTTAGGCAGTTGATGACTTGCCCTACGATATAGCCCGCCATGCGTGGGCGCGTATTGAACCATTCCGGATTTTGGCCAACTCCTTCGTTTTCCTTGAATCCAGCAGCCTCGAATTTTGCAGCGAGGGCCGCCGTGTCGAGATTAACCGAGACATCATCCGCCACGAGCGCGAAAGATTTCAGCCATGACATCAGTTCGTCAGTTGAGCCAGACAGCAGGATGGATGACAGAGCCATCAGCAGGGATTCAGATTGAGTTTTAAGTCTGGCTATTTCGGCGGTTCGCGCCGCAGCCGCAGCGCGGCCTGCCGGCGAGTTGCGGTATTCCTCTGAAATCCGATTTGATTCACGCCGCCATTCCGCAACAACCTCGTCGGGTTGCAGGTCTGGTGTTGCCGTCAGTTCCACGTCGTTGAATTTGAAGCGCACATTAACACCGCTACGCTTCGCCATGTCCACCGCTTCACGGCAGGCATGGCTGATTTCTGTTCCAGCACTTGGTTTGTATGTCATTGTTTTCATAATTTTTTGTTCCGTTGTCCTAACAAATCGTTGGAAGCAAAGGCTCCCCGCGATTCGGTTTTGGGCTGTGTTGTAGCTATATTATTCATTGTGCTTTCGATGTGGCGCTGCCAGAGCCTTGCTTCAACTCTGCGTTAGCCAGCATGAGCATGCCCTCCACATCGCAAGTTATTGAAGCGGCCAAGCTGACGCTCTCTTTTATTTCAGACGCTGGAAAGAGCCTTCCAGTTATTTGGGGTTGCATAGCTGTTTCAATGTTTCTTGTGCTTGTCTATCCTGATGGAAGGATTTGGTGCGTGTCTGCCTGCTCGGCGGTTTTCTTTATCACGTATCTCATTGTGTTGCGTCACGTCCATGTCCAACACCGGAAATATGCAAGATGGGCGTTGATACACACCATAACCAAAGACGAACGGTGGATTTTGCAGCGCTACCTCAAAGAAGATCGGGCTGTTTGCTATTTTTCCATTTTTCACGGAGCTTCGGCTTCGTTGCTTGCAAAAGGTATCCTTGCCAGAGTTACCAGCGTTTTCCCGCAAGATTGCGCTCCTGTCAGTATTCAGCCCTACCTTTTGGTTTACTTGCGGAAGCATCCTGAGTTAATTGGATTGAGACAGGAGGATATTGGAGCGACAAAGTTGAAAGATGAACTTAACGAGTATGGCGATAACGACAATGCAGGCTAACACGGTGATAGGCTGCAAAGCTAACTCGCGACCATTGCGGCCAGAATTCTAAGCCGCACACTTCGCCGCCATTTCTTTAACCCCGCGCAAGTCCAGCTTGCCGGTGCCGAGCATCGGGAAATTTTCCACGCGATGAAACGCATCCGCCTTGGGCTTCCACAGGTTCGGCAGGTCACAAGCGGCAAATTTTTCCAGCAGTGCGGGCAAATCTGCTTCCGGCAGCTTGTGCAGCACGACGAGCCGTTCGCCCTTCTTTTCATCCGGCACACCCATGACCACAAAGGTCTGTTCCGCCTGACTGACCAGTTCGTGCAGCTTTTCCTCAATTTTCAGGTGCGGCACCATTTCACCGCCAATCTTGCTGAAACGGTTCATCCGCCCGGTGATCTGCAAAAATCCGTCCTCATCCATCATCGCCATGTCGCCGGTGCAATACCAGCCATCGCGCAAAACCTGCGCCGTCTTTTCCGGCTGGCCGAGGTAGCCGAGCATGATGTTCGGTCCGCGCACGAGCAACATGCCGGATTCACCCGGAGGCAGGGCTTTCCCGCTCCACGGATCTTCCGCATCGGCAATCCGCACGCACATGCCCGGCACCGGCTGGCCGATCTTCCCGCGCTTGCTGCCAACCTGGTAAAATCCCGGCGCGCGATAATCCCACGTGTTGATCGAGACGGCGGGCGCGCATTCCGTGCAGCCGTAGCCCTCCAATGGGCGGATGCCAAAACGTTCCTCGAACGCGGCGGCCAGTCGTTCGGGGAGTTTTTCCGCACCGGTGACCACCAGTTTCAGGCTGCCAAAATCTTCCGGCGCGACGCCGCGCAGATAGATTTGCAAAAACGTCGCCGTGGCCAGCAGCACGGTAATCTTGTGTTCGCGAACCAGCGCGCCAATGCCGCGCGCATCCAAAGGATTAGGATAAAACACCACGCCGGTGCCTAGCACCAACGGCACGCACAACGTCACGGTAAAACCAAACGAATGGAAAAACGGCAGGATGCCCAGCAGCCGCTGCGAATTGTCCAGATTGATGACCTCGCCACATTGCGCGACATTCGCCAGCAGATTGAACTGCGAGAGCATCACGCCCTTGGGCTCGCCCGTGCTGCCGCTGGAAAAAATCACGGTGGCCAGATTGTCCAAAGATTGCCGATTGCCGATTGCCGATTGCCGATTTTGGAACAGCATCCGTTCCAGCAAGCGGACCGGCAGAAATTTCGCCATTAAAAAACTGACCAGCTTTTCCGATGCGCCCGGCTTTTCGGCGAGGTCTTCGAGATAAATCAATTCACCCGGCGGCATGAGCTTGATTTTTTCCAGAAATTTTCGCGAGGTCACCACTGTCTTGATTCCGCACTGGTTGGCGCAGGCGGCGATGCCGGATTCAGACAAGGTGTAGTTCAAATTCACTGGCACCTTGCCCGAAAGGAACGCTGCGTAATTCACCAACGCCCCACCCACGCTGGGCGGCACGAAAATGCCGATCATGTCCTGCCCAGCCCAGATTTTTTTCAATCGTCGCGCGAGGAAAATGGATTTCGTGAGCACGGTGCCAAAAGTGATTCCATTCGTTGTGGCATCGGCCATCGCAAAGCGATGCGGATGTTCCCGCGCCATTTGAACGAGGTGGCGGTGCAGCGGCTGCATCTGCTGGCGGCGCTGCTGCCACGCCTCGACTTGCAGCGCCTGCACCGCCTCGCGCACAGCGAACGGGGTGGCGGTGGCGGGCAACGGCCGGCCAAAGCTGACCGTCACTGGATGCGGGCAGTGCGCCGTAAGCAGATGCACAAATTTACCACGGCGAAAACTCAAAGGCCCGCCAAGCATTCCATCAAGCGCCACCGGGATGATCGGCGCATCCAAATCCTTCATGATACGCTCGAATCCGCGCCGGAACGGCAGCAGTTGTCCAATGCGCGTGATCTGGCCTTCGGCAAAAATGCAGACGACTTCCCCGTTACGGATGGCGTCGCTGGCCGCTTGCAACGAATGGATCAGTTCGCGTGGTCGCTGCTCGGAGGAAACGGGAATGGTCTGGAGAATTTTGGCAAAGGGCTTCACCCACGGCTTTTCATAGATGTCCTTGAACATCATGAAGCGCACTGGCCGATCCGTTGAAGCCGCGAGCAGCAGCGCGTCGGCAAAGGAAACATGGTTACAGACGAACAGCGCGCCGCCTTTGGCCGGAATGTGATCGCGGCCGATCACGCGAATCCGGTAAAACGAATGGGTGAGACACCACATCACAAACCGCAGCAGGGAATCGGGCAGCAAATAGAGGGCATAGATTCCGCCCACAAATGTCATCACGCCGCCGACCAGAAATATTTCCCGGGGCGTGAATTGCAGTTTCTGCGCAAACAGCCAGTGCGCACCGGACGCCAGGAACACCCCGACGAACGACAGCCAGTTGGCCGTGGCCTGCACCTGGCCCTTGTTTTCCCGTGCTGGCTTGTGTTGCAGCAGCGCGGCGATCGGCACGATGAAAAAGCCGCCGGAAAAACCCAGCAACGCCAGCAGCACATACGATTGATGCGTCGTGACGCAGGGCAGCGCCAGCAAGGCCGCCCAGATGGAAAGCCCGAACGCGCCCAGTGGCACGAGGCCATATTCGATTTTGCCACCAGATAAATAGCCGGCCGCCACGCTGCCCAAACCAATGCCCAGCGCCAGGGCAACATTCAAAAACCCAATATTCGTCTCATCCACGTGGAGGGTTTCCGCGCCGTAAAAAAACAGGTTCAACAGCAGCAACATGCCCAGGAAGTTAAAGTAGGTGTTGCCTATCAACGCCAGCCAGAGCGGCCGGTCGCCACGCATGGCGCGCAGCGACCGCCAAATTTCGACCGGAAAATTGGGGTTGAATTTCTTTTGCGGATTCGCGGCGGGAATTTTCGTGACACCCAGGCAGGCGATGAAACCGGCGACAGCCAGTCCGATGAGAATGGCGCCGGAAAGCCATTGGCGACCGTGAAACTGCTGCGACATCACGGCGGCGGCCACAGTGCCGAGGATGATAGCCATGAAGGTGCCGAGTTCCAGAATGCCGTTGCCCCAGGAAAGCTTTTTTTCGGGCAGCAGTTCGGGGAGCGATCCATATTTCGACGGCCCAAAGATCGCGCTGTGTGTGCCCATCAGAAACACGCTGGCCAGCAGGAGATGTTTGTTCCACGACCACAATCCCGCAAGCACGAGCGCCATGATGAACAGCTCAAAGGTTTTCACGCCGAGCATCACCGAACGTTTGCTCAAGCGATCGGCTAGAAATCCGCCGGCCATGGAAAACAGAATGAAAGGCAGTGAAAACAACGCAGCGATGGATTCGCCATAGCTGTTCTTTTCGGCAAGCGTTAGGCCGGTGCCAAAAAGAGCGACGAAAACGACGAGGTTTTTCACCACGTTGTCGCTGAATGCGCCTTGGAACTGCGTCACGATCAACGCCCAAAAGCCGCGCGTGGCGACCGGGGTTTCGCAGCCAGAATCTGGCTTGGATTGGTTCGTCATGCCGCAAAGCTAACCAATCCAGCGCAAAAGTGTGAATCGAAAAGCTTTGTTCAACATCAACCCAAACAATGCCGCCTCGGTGGCTGGCAGTTTTTCGTTGTCAGGTCCGGAGTCGCAGCGATAGCCTACGGCCATGAATCCCCTGCTCTCCCGCCGGCATTTTCTGAAAGCATCCACCTTGGCCACAGCAAGCCTGCCGTTCGCCGCGAAAAGTCTTTTTGCCGCCGAACCGAAGCGCCAGATTGGCTTTGCGCTTTGCGGCCTGGGTAGTTTAAGCACGCATCAGATCGCCCCGGCGCTGCAACAGACAAAATATTGCAAACTGGCCGGCATCATCACCGGCACGCCTGACAAGGCCAAGCGCTGGCAGGCGCAATATAACATTCCCGACCGCAGCGTTTATAGTTACGACACGATGGCGAAGCTGGCGGACAACCCGGACATTGACGTCGTCTATGTCGTCACGCCGAACGGGCTTCACGCGCGGGACACCATCGCCGCCGCGAAAGCCGGCAAACACGTGTTGTGCGAAAAACCGATGGAAGTGTCCCCGGAGAAATGCCAGCAGATGATTGACGCCTGTAAGGCTGCGGGCAAACAACTCGCCATCGGTTACCGTCTGCATTTCGAGCCGAATAATTTGGAATGCGTTCGATTGGCGCGGGAAAAAGTTTTTGGCGAGCTGCGTTACATCGAGGCCGGATTTGGTTTTGCCATTGGTGATCCGGCGCAATGGCGGCTCAAAAAGGAATTGTCCGGCGGCGGGCCGATGATGGACGTGGGCATTTATGCGTTGCAGGCGATGCGCTACATCAGCGGCGAGGAACCGGTTTCCGTTTCCGCCATCGCCAATACGCTGGACACGGTGAAATTCCGCGACATCGAGGAATCGCTCGTTTGGCAGATGAATTTTCCCAGCGGCGTCCTCGCCAGCGGCAACACGACCTACCGGTTCAACGGCATCAATCGCTACACCGCCAATGCCGAGCGCGGCTGGTTCGGGCTGGATTCGGCCTACGGTTATGGCGGCATCCACGGCCGGCGCAGCGACGGCGAGACGATTCAACTGCCGGGCATGGATCAGTTCGCCGCCGAGATGGACGATTTCGCCCAGTGCATCTTGGAAAATCGTCCGACGCGCGTGCCGGGCGAGGAAGGTCTGCGTGACATGAAGATCATCACCGCGATCTACGAATCCGCCCGCACCGGCAAGGTGGTTGCGTTGGGATAAATTGGCCGGTCATTAAACCGTCCTTGGGCTGCCGGTGAAACGGCCTTGCTTCCGACGTGACAGAAAACCTAGCAAACCCAGTCCCACCAATCCAAGCGTGGCAATCTGATACCCAGAGATCGGACCCAGAATTTGGGGCGTATCGCGGAGAAATTCGTGAAAGAAACGGAACACTCCATAAGCCATCAGGTAAATGTGAAAAAGCTGGCCCGGCGCTATTCGTCCCCAGCGCAGCAGCAAAATGACGCCGAGCAGCAGCGCGTTGAACAGAAATTCCACCGGCACGGCCGGCCAGCGCGCCACGCCAGCCGCATCGTTCAACGTGAACCATGAAGGCCCACACACGCGACCGAGACAGCAGCCGTTCAGGAAACAGCCCATGCGGCCCAGCATGATGCCGACCGGCACGATGACGGCAAACCAGTCGCCGGTGACACCTTCGTATTTGAGCAGCCGTTTGGCGATCTCCACCGCCAGATAACCGCCGAGCAGCGCGCCGGTGATGGATTTGCCGGTGGCGAGAATCACCCAGCGATTGACGTCGTGCCAGTGCAGCCAGCCTTCTGCGCCGAGATAGACAAGCTTCGCGCCGAGGAACGCGCCCGCCAGCGCCGCGATGTAAATCAGCAGCAACCTTTCATCCCGCCGCGCCAGTCGCGACCAGAAGATGATGCCGACGAAAATGCCCGTCAGCATCAGCCAGCCGTAGGCGGTAGATGGAGTTGCTGCAAACATCGTCAATGAAAATCAAGCGTAGCGCAGCAGCCAAAAAAGAAAGCAATGAAACAATTTAAAAGCACCAGCAAAAATACGCCTGCTGCAATTACAACACCAGTTCCCCGCCGCAAAAGCATGGCGGAGGAAATAAAACAACACAGAATGCTTACAACACAGGCGAACCAAAGCATTTCATTTTGGGCAGAACCCGACAGTCCACGACCAAATCCACTGAAGACTGAAATCAAAATAGCTGCCGGTGCAAAGCCAAGCAATAAAGCGATGAGCGGAGAGCCTTTTGGTTTCTGTGGCTCATTTGAGTTCGTTTCCATAAATTGATTTACTCATTTCACTTTGCAATCCGCAAAGCCGGAGTAATACCGGCAGAAGGAATCCAGCTTGCCGTCCGGGCGGATGACGTGGGTGCAGCAGCGATCAATGCGATCTTCGTCCCACGTCGCGGCATCCATGAACGGCTTGATGAACAGCCGGAATGTGTGCGATTCGTCCAGTTCAAACTGCTTGAGCAGTTCGCCGAGCGGTTCGGATTCGCAGCCGCATTTCATCAGGTCTTCCAGTTTGTAACGGACTTTGGTGCCGAGAAAATCCTGCACGTTGCGAAAATCAATAAAGTCGCTCACCGAACGCACCTGTCCGCCAATCTTGAGCAGATAGCCGATGGTCGCACAGTTCGGATCGCCGCACGGCAACGGCGTGAAATCATCGAATTTTAATTTGCCGGACGATTGGCCGACGGCGGCTAAAATAATATCCGCTGTGTTCAATCGAATCGGAGGGACGAGTTCCACGAGTCCCTGACTTTTCCCATTTCCATTTTGATTTGGGACTCGTGGAACTCGTCCCTCCGATGGAACCGATGGAGTCCGTCCGCTCGTAAACATCGGCTGGAACGAAATGCCGCGCACATTCGGAAATTTCAGCCCGAATTCAATCGCGTCCCAAAGATTCGGCAGATTTTCCGACGTCACGGTCATGGCGAGCGTGACGGGAAGTTTTATTTCCCTGCAGCGCTCCAGACAGCGTTCGCGCGTGGCGCGCAGGTCAGCGCCGCGCAGAGATTTTTGCCCCGCTGGCTGCACGCCATCAAACTGGAGATATAATTGGAACTTGCCGTAGCGAAACGTGGTGGCGAGTTCGGCGGCGAAGGCATCGTCGTGCGCAATGCGGACCCCGTTGGTGTTTAGCAAGACGTAGTCAATGCCGGGATTCGCGTGCAGCCAACGGAGCAGTTCAAAGAATTGCGGATGCAACGTCGGCTCGCCGCCGGACAACTGGAGAATTTCGATCTTGCCCTTGCGATCAATCACACATTGAATGCGCGTCTGCAAATCAGCAGGCGGCACGGCGTCAATCTTCTGCCCGGTGCCCAACGGCGAATCCGCGTAACACGTCGGACAACTCAAGTTGCAGGAATGGACGATCTCGATCAGCGCGAGGCAGGTGGACAATTTCTCCATCACGCCGAGGGCGTCACCAGGATTCGCGTTACGACCGAGCGTTCCCGGATTGCTGCCGTCGGCTGACTGGCAGCAAGTTGAAGGTTGAGCGTTGAGAGTCAAGCGGCTGGAACAACAGGCGTTGGCATCTTTGCCTTTGGCGAGCCAATAAAAACGCGCATCGGAAGCGATGCACACGCTGGCTTCGCCGTGTTCGGGGCAGGTGCGTTTCAGAAAAACTTTCGCGGCGATGCCACCCGTGCGCCAGACCTCCGCCGGACACTGCGCGCGGCAGACCGGGCAGCGCGAGGTCGTGCGCTTGAGCAGTTCGTCAGTGAGTTTGAGGGGTGTGGAAAGCATGGTTAATCAATTCTTCCTGAGCTGAGAACCGCAAAGGTGCAGCCATAGAAACAGAGCATGATACAGACAACGGCCATGATGGCGGCAAAAACCAGGCAGAGAGCAATCCTAGCCCGGATGGTTTTGCCCAACCGCAATCCGAGCATGATGCCGCACGCAATTCCCGCCGCGCCGCCGCCAAAAAATCCGATGACGAGCGAATAATTTTTATTTTGAGGTGAAACCAGCAGGGCAGAAAGAATGGTCGCAACGGGCGGTAGCAGCAGCAGGAGAACAAACACCGGCAGATGAAATCTGACCGGGGCAAGGGGTTTGGCCAGTGTTCCGACAACTTGAGTTTCTGGCGGCAAATTCTGCCCGCAGAACGGGCACTTAGCTGCGCCATTGTTTTCCGACAAATCTTTCTGACAATGCGGACAGTTCATTTTGGCGTGATGGGTTGATGTTTTAAGCCGGTTAAAATTTAAGCAAGCACTTAACTTTGCGGACGGCGAAATTCCGCCAGCCATGCCGGGCCGGGACCGCAGCCGCGCACCGAGGTGTCCGGCTGACGTTTGAGGCCGATGGTTTTGTCCAGCAGCCATTCGAGGCCGTCCCAGAAGTGGATGCCGTCGAGGACGGGATTCAGGACATTGGTGATTGTGCAATAGTGACTGTTCTTCGGGTCAGTGTGATGCCGCGCATGATGTTTGGATGTTTGCAGGAGGCGGAGATCTTGCAGGAATGAGATGACACGGCCGTTTTCCTTGCGCGTGCGATGTTCCCATTTGTGAAATTGGTTGGCATTGGCGGCGAGCAGGGCAAACAACCAGACGTGCCATGTTAGCAAGCCGATCCACCACGCACCCACGACAAGTGCGGCCGCGAGCAGAACCAGATCCCATGAGCTTTGCCACCAATTGTTCCGCGTCATGTAACGCGGATAATGATGATGCACGGTGTTCGGCCGGCCAATGAACCGGCCGATGAGCGGAGTGTCGTTGCGGATGTAGGCGTCTTCAAACCAGTGGACAAACCCGGCGGCGAATTCGGCCGCAAGAATGGTGGCAAGAAATTGCAGGACGGAATCGAATATCGTTTTCATGCCTTGGTTTTAACCCGGCCATGAAAAAGGTGTTAATTGATAAAACTACGCCAGTATCGTCTGGCTCGATGAAGAGTCCCTGCTGGCAGGCCAGACGGATTGTCTAATAACAAACCCTTCAACCCGATTACTGAAAAGTCCGGTATATAAACGGTATATAAAAGCTGTAAGAGGTATTCTGAAAATAATTTGACGGAAGCGGGAAATGGTTTGGTTAACCGGGCACAGGGCCGTTGTTATGCTTTGTAATGCTTTTTACTGTATTGTTTTTAAACCATCATATTTTTCTTGTTAATCGTTTATCGTTATGTATAAATTGCGTATCACCTTTTTAATCGTGCCCCCGCATTGTCGGGTCAAAGCTGGATGCTGTCTGTTCAAGTCCTGCTGTTAAGTGTGCGGAAGCCCTTCGAAAAGGTGTTGAAATTCTCAGAGACTGTTCATTAGGCCATTTTGGTCTTATGTGATGATTCAGATTCATCATAAACCTGACTGGAATTGGATTATTCAACGGAAATTCGAGAATTTCTGGACAGAAAAATCAGCAAAACAAAAATCAGTAAAACTGCACGTCCAACCCCTCAGTTCAGATCATTATGAAATCATTACCCCCACCAACCATCACCCAGTGCCCGGAGAAAACCGCCGACGATGAAAATCTTAAACCCCGCTCGCTGTGGTGGCGAAGTGCCTGCGCTTCGCTCTCGCTGGCGGTGCTAGCCATCTGCGGCACCAGCGTCAATGCACAGCAAAACTGGCTTGACGCTGATTTGGGCGGCCCCGCACAAGCAGGGTCGGTCGTCACCAATGGTGACAGCTCACTAACCATCACCGGCGGCGGGGATGACATCTGGAACACCACTTCCAGGTGCAATTACTATTACGCCTGGGCTTCTGGGACGACTTGGGACATTGTTTGCCAGGTTCAGAGCTTTGCCGGTCCTGATACTTGGTCAAAGGTTGAATTGATGGTTGATAAAGCCGATCCTAAAATTGGGCCTCAAGGCAATGACGCGTTCATATCGATCATGGGCACCCAACCAACCACAGCTCCTCCGGGCGGCGTGAGCGGGGTTAATCAATTTGGTAACGACCAGTTTCGAACAGTGCAGGGTGGTTCGGCGGACTGGGTGCAAGTGGGCACCACGCCGACTCCGCAGTATCCGAACGCGTGGATGAAGATTCATCGCAATGGCAGCATCTTCCAACTTTATTATAGTTACGACGGCACGACTTGGACGAATTACATCAATATTGACACATCGAACACAGGCAGTCTTGGCGGTGGGAGCAGCTCCACGTTCCAAGGTGCATGGCCCGATGTTGTGGCGGTGGGCATTGCGGTTACTGCACACAATAATACCGCACCCAACGTTGCCACCGCTACCATTGCCCATTTGAGCGCCACTTTCCCGACGGTTACACCACCCACGGTCGTCAACACGACCGTTCAGGTTTCCAACACCACGGCTTACGCCGGCAGCGAAGCATCCTTTTCCTTCGCAACAACCAACAACGCCAATCCCAATATCGTTCTACCCAGTTATCAGTGGTATAAAAACAATGTTGCACTTCCGGGTGCGACCGGCACTTCTTTGACTTGGCTGGCCACGCCTGCGGACAATGGCGCTCAGGTTTATTGCAAAGCCATCATACCGGCACCTTACAACACCAGCGTCGCCTCGGTCAACAGTGCCACTGGCACGCTGACCGTCGCGTCGAGCGTCATCGTCACGAATGGCTGGAAGACGGCGATTTACAATGCCAGCGGAGGTAACAACTTAAGTTACGTCCATGCAGTGGAAGCCGGCAATACCGCTCCCGCGAGATCCATATTTGTGCAAACGAACGGTGATAACCCTGGCGGTTTCGGCAACAATTATGTTTCACGCACGAGCGGCTACTTCATTCCGCCCACTACCGATTACTATGTGTTCTTTGTGGATGTGGATGATAATGCCGATCTGCTCTTAAACACCAACACTGCCAACGGCACCGACCCTGCTGGCGAAGTGCTCATCGCGCAGCAAACCTTCTGGGCAGCATTGGATAGTTGGCTCGCCTTGGACACAAATAATGTTGCCGGCGGGGGAAATCCGCCCGACTGGAATCAAAACCGATCCGATTATTTTGTGAACACCAATGGCCTAAACCCAGGTCTCAACGGCTATCTTTTGAACGCCGGCCAGCTCTACTACATGGAATTGGTGCATTCTCAGGGCGGCGGCGGTGATAATTTTGGCGTCACCTACCAGACCTATAGCCAAGTGGTCGCAGGCACCCTCACCAACGGACAGCCAAGTCTGATAACAACAGCCAGCCATAACATGGCTTTCACAAGCTATCCCGACACGACGCCCACTTGGACGTTGCAACCAACAAATACTACAGTGACTGCGGGCACTGGCGGCGGTTTCAACGTCAGCGCCATATCCGGCGGTGAATTTGCTCCCAAGTATCAATGGTATAGCAATAACGTTGCAATTCCGAATGCAACCTCCAGCTCCTTGTTTTACCCAATCGTGCCGGTATCAGCCAGCGGAGCGCAGTTCTACGCGGTGGCCACGGGTGTCATGAATGGCCTGTCAAGCACCAGTGCCGTGGTCACCTTGAATGTCGCCCAAGGGGTTCAGGAAGCTGGCTACGCCAAAGTGGAGTGGTGGTATGGTTCTGGGTTGGCCGCCCTTGAAGCCGGCACGCTCCCGCCTTCCACCAACGTCATTACCTCGCCAAGGTTTGAAGCCGATACCACCGGCAGCAGCGGGAACAATTATGCCAATCGGATTACCACGTTGTTCCACCCGCCCACCAGCGGTAACTATGTGTTCTTTTTATGCGCTGACGATCAAGCCGACTTGTTTGTCAGCACCGATGCCACCCCGGGGAACAAGCGGAAAGTGGCGGCGGAAACCGGCTGGAGCAATGCACGGCAGTGGAACTCTGCCGGCGGTGGCGGATCAACTATCGCCCAAAGACGGTCGGATCAATATTCGCCTGATGGCGGCGTGACGGTTCCCTACTCCGGCGGCATACCCATGACCGCTGGCCAGACCTACTACATAGAAATGGATCACCAAGACACTGGTGGCGGCGAAAATGCGGCAGCAACCTATAAGCTGACCACCGATCCGGATCCGGCCAACGGCACTGCCAGTGCATTGACGGGCAGTAAAATATCCATCAGCGTGCCGCAATCCTTTGTCGTGGGCTTTAGCCAACAGCCCATCGACAAGACCGTTGCCACCTTTAGTAACGCCACTTTTTCTGTGGCAGGCTTCACTGATTCCCAAATCGCCGTTGGCGGCACGGGCAATGACCGGCCATTGTGGAACAACCGGATTGCATATCAATGGACAAGAAATGGAGTCCCCATCCCAGGTGCCACCGCCAGCACCTATTCGTTTGGGCCAGTGTCAGCCATTGACAACGGAACGCAGTTCGCCTGCCAAATCCGTTCATTGGGTTATGTGGACAACACCTTGACCGCCATTTGGAGCAACAGCGTGCCGGCCACGCTTAACATTACTGCTGGACAGGTGTTTGAGACTGGATTCGCGCTTCACCAATATTGGTCAAGTAATCCCGGAAGAACTGCCATCGAGAGCTTTTCCGCTGGCCCGCCAACTTGGTCAATGTCCACACCGGCTTTTGAGGCTGACATCACCGGCACTGAAGTGGCAGACAACTTCTGCGATGATTTGCTGGGATATTTCATTCCGTCAGTCTCGGGCAACTACGTGTTCTTCTGCAATTCAGATGACGACGCAGATCTGTTCCTTAGCACGGACGGTTCTTTCGTCAATTCCCACTTGATCGCTCAGCAAACGTCCTATGGCGGCGGCGCATTGAAATGGAGCAGCACAGCCAATGGAACAGCCAGCCAGGTTCGGTCCGATACATTTGTGGATCCAATAGCTGGTGGAACTCCCTATGCGAGCGGTATTCCATTAGTCGCCGGCCAAAAATACGCCATGCAAATTGTCCATCACCAAGGTGGCGGCGGCACCTACAGTTGTGTGACTGCCAAGCTGACCACCGATCCTGACCCGGCGGATGGATCGCCGGGCACCATCCGGGGCAGTCTGTTGGGGACTTATGTGCCACCCTGCACTTATGTGAACATCACCAACCAGCCACAGCCGATTACGGTGAACAACTATGACAGCGCCGCGTTCAGCATCACGGCAGGAACCGATTCGACTCTTCCAGTCGGACCCGAAGGTGATTGGAGGAATTCCTTCAACAACTTCCTGACCTACCAATGGTATAAAAACGGCGTGCCCATGGCCGGTGCCAACTCGGCCACATATAGCATACCGTCCGTTTTGCCAAGTGATGCTGGTGCCCAAATCTACTGCACCACGCGTGCCTTGGGTTATGGCAATGGTTCCGGCAATCCGCTCTGGGTCACCAGTTCGGTAGTCAGCCTCACGGTCAATGTGTCCGCTCCTCAGATGACCTATGCGGCTTTTTACACCAATGAAAACACGGTTTATTTTACTGGCTATGACAGTAATTACGTTACCATTGGTTTTAGCGCGCCGATGGACACAAACCTATTGGGCCAGACTAGCAGCTACACCGTGGGCGGCGGCGTCAGCGTTGTTGGCGTAATAGTGAATGCTGACGGACGAAGCGTCGCTTTGATGCTCTCAGGTGTGCCAACCTTTCCGCTAAATGTCACCGTCAATCCTGCGCTGCACGGCCAAGGCGGTGGATTGGCAGTGAGCAACACCACAGTGGCGGTCAATACGACACCGTTGACCGATGTAGACATCGGCACTCCCGGCGTTGATCCAGGAATCCCCGGCATGATGTATGTAACCGGCGCACAGTCCTACACCATTGCCGCCGAGGGCAGTGATATTTACAATAATAGCGATGGATTCAACTTCGCCTACGAAACCAAGACCGGCGATTTTGATGTCGTCGTTCGTCAAAAGAACATCACACACACATCCAACTGGGCCAAAGGCGGCCTGATGGTGCGCGAAACCTTGGATGCTGGCAGCCGCAACTGGAACATTATCAACGATCCGGTTTCCTCTGACGGCATCCCTGCTCCTGATGGCAGCGGTCTTGGAGCCAA
>Ga0310811_10004144_pt1 | contig 18243 bp, 14 predicted proteins | sample YCmetagenome_FD_207642 | JGI IMG/M metagenome (GOLD analysis project Ga0310811, IMG submission 207642) | Soil microbial communities from experimental microcosm in Duke University, North Carolina, United States - YC | ecosystem: Engineered > Artificial ecosystem > Soil microcosm > Unclassified ...
CCTTGTCGTCGGTGCCGCTGGCCCGCGCGCCGCCGAACGGCTGCTGGCCGACCACCGCGCCGGTTGGCTTGTCGTTGACGTAGAAGTTGCCCGCGCTGTAGCGGAGCTGGTCGCTCGCCCGCGCGATGGCCGCGCGGTCCGTGGCGAGGATCGAGCCGGTCAGCGCGTAGGGCGCGGCGTCGGCCGCCTGGGCGAGCATCGTTTCGTAGTCGGCGTCCTGGTAGACATGGACGGCCAGGATCGGGCCGAAGTACTCGGTCGTGAACACTTCGTCGGCCGGGTTAGCGCACTCCATGATCGTCGGCTTGACGAAGTAGCCGGTCTCGTCGTGGATCTCGCCGCCGGTGAGGAAGTTGACCTCGGGGCGGGTTCTTGCCCGTTCGAACGCGCCGCGGTGCTTGTCCACCGCGCGGGCGTCGATCACCGCGCCGCCGAACAGGGAAAGGTCTTCGGCTACGTCGCCGTAAACGATGGCTTGCGTGGTGGTGACGAGCTCGTCCTTGACCTGCGCCCACAGGGAGGCGGGGAGATAGGCGCGGGAGGCGGCTGAGCACTTCTGCCCCTGGTACTCGAAGGCACCGCGGACGAGCGTGGTCGCGATGCTCTGCGGGTCGGCTGACGGGTGGACGATCACGAAGTCCTTGCCGCCGGTTTCGCCGACTAGGCGGGGATAGTTCCGGTATTCCGCGATATTCGCGCCTACGCTGCGCCAGAGGTGCTGGAAGGTGGCGGTGGACCCGGTGAAGTGGATGCCGGCCAGGGCGGGGTGGGGCAAGGCCACGCGGGAGACCGCCTGGCCGTCGCCGGTCACCATGTTGATCACGCCCGGTGGCAGGCCCGCCGCCTCTAGCAGGGCCATGATGTAGTGCGCCGCGAGCTGCTGGGTCGGCGAGGGCTTCCACACCACTACGTTGCCGAGCAGGGCCGGCGCGGTTGGCAGGTTCCCCGCGATCGAGGTGAAGTTGAACGGCGTGATCGCCAGCACGAAGCCTTCGAGGGGCCGGTACTCCATGCGGTTCCAGGTGCCCGGGCTTGACGAAGGCTGCTCGGCGAGCAACTGCCTGGCGAAGGCGACGTTGTACCGCCAGAAGTCGATCAGCTCGCAGGCGGCGTCGATCTCGGACTGGAAGACCGACTTCGACTGGCCGAGGATCGTCGCGGCGTTGAGCGTCGCCCGCCAAGGGCCGGCCAGCAGGTCGGCCGCGCGGAGGAAGACGGCAGCGCGCTCGTCGAAGGGCAGCGCCCGCCACGCTTTCGCCGCGCCGCTGGCAGCGGCGATCGCGGCGGTCACGTCCGCGTCGGTGGCGTTCGCCATGTCGCCGAGGACGTGCCGGAAGTTGTGCGGCTGGACGACTTCGACCCGTTCGCCCTCCCCCATGACCTTCTGGCCGCCGATCGTCATGCTGAGTTCTGCCCGCTGGCCGGCGAACTCCTTGATCTTGGCCTTGAGTGCTTCCCGGTCCGCGCTACCAGGCGGGTACTGCCGAACTGGCTCGTTGACCGGAGAAGGGACCCGCGTGACAGCATCCATATTCGCGACTTTCCCCGCGTACTGGGGCGTCTAACTCTCCCTCTAGGTACTCAAGTTCCTGGGTGGCGTACCAGGCCAGTTCGTGCGCCTCAGCAGAGTCAACCGTGAACGATGCGTCGTCATCGCCGGCGTCCGCGGCCACGATCGCGTCGGCCGCGGCCCTGACGTCTGTCATCGCCGCCAGGTCGTCGACGTGGCCAGAGGCGATCGCGTTGAGCGGGATCTCGGCGCCGACCTGGACGGCGGCGGGCTCGTCGTCGTAGGCGCGCCAGCTCACCTGCGCGTCGGGGACGTCCGCGGCGAGGACGACGCGGCGGCGCGGCGCGCCTGGATCCGCGTACAGCAGGCGGAGCGACTGAGTGGCGGCCGCGAGCATCGCGACGTACTCAAGCTCTTCGTCATCACCGCTCGCGTAGGCCTCACGGAGCGCCGGAGTGACCGCGAACGCCTGGAGCGGTGACGGGCCGACCTCACCCTTAGTGAGGATGTCGGCCAGGCCCGGCATCGTGGTGGGCAGGTAGACACGCACGGGACACAACCTATCGGGTTCCCGGCGCGCGATGGCAAAAGGCGCCATCGTATCGCGCGCCCGGAACCCGGCTATCCCCCGCGCGCCTCACGGCAAAAATCAAGGTTTACCGACGTGCCTAGGATTACCGACTGCGGCGATCACCTGGTCAACGGCGTCGGCGAGGGGCACGTGCTCCCATAGCCGGACCACGGTCCAGCCCGCCTGCCTAAGTGCCTCGTCGGCCGCCCGGTCGCGTTCCACGTTCTTGGCCAGCTTCGGCGACCAGTACCACTCGTTGTTCTTCGGCTTGGAGCCGTGGTCCGGGCAGGCGTGCCAGAAGCAGCCGTCGACGAACACCGCGACCTTGCGGCGGGTGAACGCGATGTCCGGCCGCACTCTGCGCAGGGGCAGGTCGAGCCGGAAGTCTTTGCGGTAGCGGTACCCCATGGCATGTAGGGCCGTGCGCAGCGCGATCTCAGGCTTGGTGTCGGTGCGCCGGTTGCTCCGCATGTTCGCCGCCCGTGCCGGATCGGAGACGAACGGGTACGTCGTCTTCCCCTTCGCTGCCGCCGCAGCGGCTGACTTGCTCACCACCGGCACAGCGGCGGCACGGGGCTTGTTGACGCGCCGCGCGGCACGAGGCTTAGGAACCGCCGAATTGGCACCGTCTTGCGAGGCTTGCTTCGCCACGCGCAAAGCCTAGTGCTGGAATGTCGGTGCGGATGAGTATTACTAACCCATGCCTGTCGAGGAATCCGCGATCCAACTCGTGACGGTGCCGGAACTCTGGCCGCCCCTTGGTCAAGAGCCCTCAGCGAGGGTCAGCGCGTCGCCTGGTCCCAGTGATGTCAACCTGTTGCCACTTGAGCAGGGGCCGGCACTTCCCCGGCAGTTCGCCGTGCTGCTCGCCGAGGTCCTGGCAGGCGTCCGCCCGGTCCGCCAGGTGGCCCCGTGGCTGTCCAAGCGCGGCACCATTCACCTGCACCGCCTGATCCCCTTGTTCAAGACGGGCCACCAGCCCAGGGTTCTCCGCGTCCTGACCACCCGGCCAGTGCCGAACGTCGTGGAGATGACCGTGATCGCGGTAATCGGCCACCGGCCCCGGGCCCTGGCGATCCGCCTTGAGTACGGCGCGCCGCCCGGGCGCTGGCTGTGCACGGACATCGAGTCCGCCTGAGCAAGAGACGACTGAGGGCCACGTAGCGTCGCGCTGGCGTCCACTTTGGGACGATATGCGGAGCGCTAAGTGGCCCTCAGTCAGTCGGTCAGGTTAGCGGCGGGCGCCGTGGCACTGCTTGAACTTCTTGCCGGAGCCGCAGGGGCACGGGGCGTTGCGGCCCACGTTGGCGAACGGATCAGCGGCCGCCTCGCCGTGCGTCTCAACGCCGCCGCCCTCGGCCGGCGCCGAGTACTGGAGGTGCTGCGGACGCCGCGGCGCCAGGGACTCGGGCATCACGGGCTGCGGACCGGTTGCCGGAGGCGTGTCGGCTACTTCTTCATAGTCCTGCGGCGTCTGCTGTGCCGCGTGCGCTCCGCCGCTCCGTGACGCCGCCTGGCCGCGGCCCGCCGCGGTCGCGTGTCCCCGTCCGTCGGCGGCGTGCCGGCCACGGGACCGTCCGCCACCCTGCTGGCCGCCAGATTTTTGGCCGCCAGACTTCTGGCCGCCACCTTGCTGGCCGCCAGGCTGCTGGCCGAAGCCCTGCGGGGCAGTCCGCTGACCACCCGCCTGCTGACCACCCGCCTGCTGACTGCCAGCCTGGCCGCCTGGCCGCTTGCCGAAGGCGGCCGGCGGGGCCACTGGGGCCGGCGGTGGCGGCGGCACGGGCCGTGCGGGACGGGCCGGGGCTGCGGGTGCTGGCGCAGGGGCCTGGACGGCGGGCGCGGGTGCCTGCTGCGGCGCGCCCGAGGTGACACCCGGGAGGTTGCCGCCAAACGCAAGCTGCGCGCCCGCGCCGACCTCTTCGACGATCGGGTTTTCCTGGATCTCGAACTGCAGGTTGAAGAGGTTCCCGACCGACTCTTCCTTGATGCCGTCCATCATGGCGTTGAACATGTCGTAGCCCTCCCGCTGGTACTCCACCAGCGGGTCGCGCTGCGCCATGGCCCGCAGGCCGATGCCCTCGCGGAGGTAGTCCATCTCGTAGAGGTGCTCGCGCCACTTGCGGTCGAGGACCGACAGGATGACGCGCCGCTCGATCTCACGCATCAGCTCCGGCGTGAGCTCGGCCTCGCGGCGGTCGTACGCCTCCTGCGCGTTCTCCTGCACCATCTCGGTGAGCAGGTCCGCGGTCAGGTTGGCCTTCTCGCCGCCGGCTTCGTCGACCACCGTGTCGGTCTTCAGCGTGATCGGGAAGAGCTGCTTGAACGCCCGCCAGAGCTTTTCGAGGTCCCATTCCTCCGGGTAACCGTCGGCGGTGGCGACGGCCACGTACGAGGCGATTACCTCGTCGATCATGGAGCGGATCTGCTCGTGCAGGTCAGCGCCCTCAAGCACCCTGCGCCGCTCGCCGTAGATGACCGTGCGCTGCCGGTTGAGGACGTCGTCGTACTTCAGGACGTCCTTGCGGATCTCGAAGTTCTGCGACTCGACCTGCGTCTGGGCGGACCGGATCGCGCGGGAGACCACCGAGTTCTCGACGGGCACGTCGGCCGGGATGTTCAGCCGGTCCATGATTGCCGCGACCCGCTCGGAGTTGAACATCCGCATGAGGTCGTCTTCCAGGGACAGGTAGAACCGGGACTTGCCCGGGTCGCCCTGGCGCCCGGACCGGCCGCGCAGCTGGTTGTCGATCCGCCGCGACTCGTGGCGCTCGGTGCCGAGCACGTAGAGCCCGCCGGCGCCCACGACCTCCTCGTGCTCCGCCGCGACCGCCGCTTTCGCCTTAGCGACGGCTTCCGGCCACGCGGCCTCGTAGTCCTCCGGGGTGTCGACCGGCGAGAGGCCGCGCTGGTGGAGCTGCTGGTCGGCGATGAAGTCGGGGCTGCCGCCGAGCATGATGTCGGTACCACGGCCCGCCATGTTCGTCGCCACCGTGACGGCGCCGAGCCGCCCGGACTGGGCGACGATCATCGCCTCCTGCTCGTGGTACTTCGCGTTCAGCACGGAGTGCTGGATGCCGCGCCGCTTGAGCATCACCGAGAGGATCTCGGACTTCTCCACGCTCGTGGTGCCGACCAGGACCGGCTGCCCCTCGTCGTTCCGCTCCACGATGTCCTCGACGACCGCCTCGAACTTGGCCTGCGCGGTCTGGTAGATCACGTCGGTCTCGTCGGCACGGATCATCGGCTTGTTGGTCGGGATCGGGATAACGCCGAGCTTGTAGGTCTGCATGAACTCGGCGGCCTCGGTCATGGCCGTACCGGTCATGCCGCCGAGCTTGTCGTAAAGCCGGAAGTAGTTCTGCAGCGTGATCGTCGCGAACGTCTGGTTCTCGTCCTTGATCTGCACGCCTTCCTTGGCCTCGATGGCCTGGTGCATGCCCTCGTTGTACCGGCGGCCGTGCAGGATGCGGCCGGTGAACTCGTCCACGATCAGGACTTCGCCGTTCATGACGACGTAGTCCTTGTCCTTCTTGAACAGTTCCTTGGCCTTGATCGCGTTGTTCAGGAACGACACGAGCGGCGTGTTGACCGGGTCGTAGAGGTTGTCGATGCCGAGATAGTCCTCGACCTTCTCGACACCGGGCTCCAGGATGCCGATGGTCTTCTTCTTCTCGTCGACCTCGTAGTCGCCGTCCTGGAGTTCTTCGTCCTTCACGCGCCGCAGCTTGGGCACGATCTTGGCGAACTCCATGTACCAGCGGGAGTTCTGCTCGGCGGGGCCCGAGATGATCAGCGGGGTCCGCGCCTCGTCGATGAGGATCGAGTCCACTTCGTCGATGATCGCGTAGTTGTGCTCCCGCTGGACGCACTCCTCAAGCGACCACGACATGTTGTCGCGGAGGTAGTCGAAGCCGAACTCGTTGTTCGTGCCGTATGTCACATCGGCCGCGTAGGCCTTCTGCCGCTCCTGCGGCGTCATGTCAGCCAGGATGACGCCGACCTCGAGGCCGAGGAAGCGGTGCACCCGGCCCATCCACTCGGAGTCGCGCTTGGCCAGGTAGTCGTTAGTCGTGACGACGTGCACGCCTTTGCCGGCCAGCGCGTTCAGGTAGGCCGGGAACACGCCGGTGAGCGTCTTGCCCTCACCAGTGCGCATCTCGGCGATGTTGCCGAGGTGCAGCGCCGCCGCACCCATGAGCTGCACGTCGAAGGCACGCTGCCCAAGCGTGCGCCGCGCCGCCTCGCGGACTGTGGCGAACGCCTCAGGGAGGATGTCGTCGAGCGTCTCGCCGTCGGCGAGCCGCTGCTTGAACTCGTCGGTCATCGCGCGCAGCTCAGCGTCGCTCATCGCGACGAAGTCGTCCTCAACGGAGTTGACCTGCTCGCTGATCCGCTTGAGTTGGCGCAGGATCTTACCTTCGCCAACGCGAAGGATGCTGTCTAGGATCGAAGGCACTTGTCGTCGTGCTCCTTGCGGCAGTACTCATCGGGACTTGTGGTCAACGAACAGGTTTCAACTGCCATCGTAGGCGAGATGGGGGCCGGCTACCGAGTCGCGGACCCTGTTGCGGTATTTTCGTGACAACCTCAGCATAGGCAGCATTGGGTTCGAGGAGGAGTTCGTGGCCGACCAGGCAACACACACCGTGGATGGCGGCGCCGTGGCAGGCACGGGTGCCGCAGGCACGGTGGCGCACGGCACCTCGTCGCACATGGAGCACAACCCGGGTAGGCCCATCTCTTGGGCCGGGACGACGATTGTCATCATCGGGTTCATCGTTGGCGGCATTGCTTTCGTACCAAAGCCGAACTGGATCTTGTTCTGGGTTGGCACGGCGCTCGCGATCATCGGCTGCCTCGTCCTCCTGTTCTCCAAGGCCATGAGCGAGGACTGGTACTAAGAACGCCAGGCGGAACCGTTTGGTTCCGCTCGCGCTTAGCCGGCTCGAATGTCGGTCACCCTCGCTAGAGTCGTTGCGTGGGACAGACAGCCGCTGCCGTTCGGGATGATGATGCGGAAGCCGGTGCGGTCGCCGGCGAGCACGGGGATCCGTCCCCCGGGGAGACAACAGCGCTAAGCGCCGACGACGTGCGGCGGATCACGCTTTACGCTCAGGGCTTTCTTGGTGCCGCCGCGAAGCGCGGCGGCGTGACCGGGATGCTGCGGCGGGTTAGTGCCGTGCAGCTCGACACGATTTCGGTCCTCGCGCGGTCGCATGAGCTCGTCGCATACGCGCGGCTCGGGCCGGTCGGCCGAGATGCGGTCGAGAAGGCTTACTGGCCCGCTCAGGGAGCGTCGACGACGTTCGAGTACTGGGCGCATGCGGCCTGCATCCTGCCGATCGCTGACTGGCCGTACTACGCCTGGCGGCGGCGCGCTATCGCGGCGCGCGGCCAGCGCTGGCACAAGGTCTCCGAGGAAGCCTGCGAGCAGGTGCTCGCCCGGCTGCGCGACGAGGGGCCGCTGACCGCGACCCAGCTCGGCGGCGCGAAGGCGGGCGGCCCCTGGTGGGACTGGTCGGAGGTGAAGATCGCCGCCGAGTGGCTGCTGGACACCGGGCGGGCGGTCTGCGTGCGCCGCACCGGCTGGCGGCGCATCTATGACCTGCCCGAGCGGGCCGTGCCCAAGGAACTGCTCGACCAGGAGCCAACCGACGCGGAGTGCCTGTCGTACCTGGTCGGGACGGTCGCGCGGGCACTAGGCGTGGCAACCCACGCCGACTTCATCGAGTACCAGCGGCTCAACGGCCACGGGCTGCACACGCGCGGCGGCACGGCCCTGGATGAGGCGGCAGCGGCGGCCGGCCTTGTCCACGTGACAGTTCCCGGCGCCAAGCGCCCCCTCACGGGATGGGCCGACCCGGCGGCGTTCGCCTGGCTGGACGCGGGCGGGCGCGGCACGCACCGCACGGCGCTCCTGTCGCCGTTCGACTCGCTGGTCTGGGACAGGAAGCGGACGCTGCGGATGTTCGGTTACCGGCACCTGTTCGAGCCGTACGTGCCCAGGGAGAAGCGCGAGCGCGGCTACTTCACCATGCCACTGCTCGCCGGGGGCCAGATCGTCGGCTGGGTCGACCCCGGGCGGGACGGCAAGACGCTCCTAGCCAAGAACGTGTTCCTCGAAAAGCCCGGAGCCGTCGCGCCCATGGCACGAGCGCTGGCCGAAGCGGCCCAGTGGGTCGGCTGCACGAACGTAGCCATCGAACGGGTCCAGCCCGCTGCCCTCGCCCAGCCGCTCGCCAGCGGCCTGCGCTCCCTCGGGGTCTGATCCTCAGCGGTACCCCTCACGTGTCGACGCCCCACCGTCGCCACGCTCCCGGCCTATGTGAGCCCTCGCACGCTTGGCCCGCAGCCTCAGTTGCCCCCCGCGGACCTGTGCCCCGGACGATGGGGGCCTATCTAGGCCGGCCAGGGCCCGCGCGTTCTTGCTGTTATCCCAAGCTCTGGTAGCCCTTACCGCCACGCCCGATCGGCGAGGCAGGGGTGGCCAGGGCCGGCGCTCGCCAACCGCTCCTGCGAGACCATGACTGGTGCCGTTTGTGGCCTTGTGGCACCCACGGCTACCAGGTTTCTGGCCGTGTGGCACGCAAGGCCGCATCTAGTGGCCTTGTGGCACGCAGGGACAGAACGTTGTGGGCCTTGAGTGCCTCAGGACCAAATCGTTGCTGGTCTTGAGTGCCTCAGGGACTGAACGTTGCCGGGGCCCTGGCGCGACATAAGGGGCAGACCGGGCACGGTCATGAGTCGAGCATGGCCATCAGCCGGGTTACCGTCGCCCAGTTGCGGGCGGTGCCGGCCGCCTGCGCACTGGAGCGGGCCAGCTGTGCGGCCAGTTCGCTGCGGCCGAGGCCGCCGGGAGTATGCAGGAACAGCGTCTGCCCGACGACGACGGCCGCATCCCGGCTGCCTTTTGCCCTGGCTGTTTGCTGCGCGGCGGCGATGAGCGCGATTGCGTCAGGACTCATCTCGTCCCGCCGGAATACGGCGTGCAGGCACCTGGGGTTTGCCTCGCCGGGGAAAGGGTTGTCCGCGATCACCTGGGCTAGACCGTCGCGGGAAAGCACCACGACGACAGGCCGCACGGCGAGGCCGCGGGCGATCTCCTGCTCTAGAGCGTCCGCCAGACTGGTGACGTCGGCATCCGGGCTGCTGAAGACGACATTGCCGCTTTGAATGTAGGTGGCGACCTCGGTGTACCCGAGTGCTGCCACCACCCGCCGGAGGTCAGCCATCGCCACCTTGTTCCGGCCGCCGACGTTAATGCCCCGCAGGAGGGCAACGTATCTGGGCATCTCGCCGCGCACTCTATACCAGCGGCAGCCGGACTTCTGGCGTCAGCTGATCTCGATGAGCTTTTCGCGGACAGCGATCATGACCGCTTCCATCCGGGAGTGAATTTGCAACTTCTCCAGGATGTTCCGCACGTGGTTCTTCACGGTGTTTTCCGAGATGAATAGCTCCTTGGCGATGTCGCGGTTGTTCATGCCGCGCGCCACTAGGCGGAGTACTTCCATCTCGCGGTCGGTCAGCTTCGGGGCCGGCGCGTGCTTGGCTGGTTCTTCCTCCGCGTCCCGGCGGGCCAGGGTGGCGAACTCGGTGAGCAGCTTGCCTGCCATCGAGGGGTTGATGAGCGACTGGCCGCCGTGCACGGAGCGGACCGAGTCGGCCAGTTCGTCGAGCGGTATGTCCTTGAGCAGGTAGCCGCTCGCGCCCGCCCGGATCGCCTCGAAGAGGTCCTCGTCCTCGTCGCTGATCGTGAGGATCACGATCTTGGCCGACGGGGCGACCTCCTTCATCGCGCGGGCGGCCTCGATGCCGGTCATCTTCGGCATCCGGATGTCCATCAGCACAACGTCGGGCACGACCTCGCTGGCGAGCTGCACGGCTTCCTGCCCGTCGGAAGCCTGCCCGACGAGCTCAAGGCCCGGCTCGCCCTGGAGAACCATCTCCAGTCCCCGGCGGAAGAGGGCATGGTCGTCCGCGATCAGCACCCTGATCGGGTCGGCGGCCGCCCCGGAACCGGGCGCCGTAGCGGTGGAGGGCACCGGTGCCGACTGGGGAACAGCAGGCACACTCTTCCGGGCCGCAATAGACCGCTCGGTCACGGCCATACTCCTCTCCAAATCCCCCCGCCGGGGACGCGCAAAAGGCGCGCGCCCTCGGCGTTGTGGCTGGGGTTAGGGCTCTGTGGATACGTCAGCAGGCACTTCATAAAGTGGAGTGCCTTGGGTAACTTCCTGCCACTTAAGGTTAGTTTCCCTCTGGTTGAGATTACTTGTCAGGGGCCGACTTGACCACTGCCGCTATTCATCAACAAGCCTGATGACGCCGTAGTCGTAGCCACGACGGCGGTAGAGGACGCTGAACTTCCCGCACCCGCTGTCGTGGTAGGCGAAGAAGTCGTGCCCGACGAGTTCCATCTCCAGAAGTGCCTCATCGATCGTCATCGGGCGCGAGGCGTGGAACTTTTCCCTCACCACCAGCGGTCCGTCGCCGACCATCTGCATCGGCAGGACCCCGGAGACGGACTCTTCGGCCTCAGCCTCGTCACGGAAGCCTTCGAAGTCGGGGGCCAAGTCTTCCTCGGGGAACGCGGGGAGCGGCACCACCGCCTCGGGGCGACGCTGCCCGTTCGCCTTGGCGCCGACCTTCGCGGTCACCCGCGCGTTCGGCTTGCTGTTCGTCTTCGCGTTCGCCCGGCGGCCGACCGGCGTGCCGTCCAGCATGGCCGCGTCATCCGGCCTGGGGATGGCCGGTATGTCAACGTCGGCAAGGGCGGCCGCTTCTGCCGCTATGGCGCTGGCCTCGGCGGGCGCGGCAGCAACGGCGGTGAGTGCATCGGTGGAGCGCACGGTCAGGTCGCTGCGGCGCGTCTTGCGCCGCTCGGCCGCCTTGCGCAATCGACCCTCGAGTTTGATGAAGGCGAGGTCTAGAGCGGCGTACCGATCATCGGCCGCCGCCTCAGCCCTGATGGCCGGCCCCCGCGACCGGATCGTGAGTTCCACCCGCTCACTCCGGTCAGCCTGCCTTGGGTTGCGCTCAGTCGACACCTCTACGTCGATCCTGATCGCGTTGTGATCGAGCTTCTCTAGCTTGGCCAGCTTTGCGCTCGCATGCCTGCGGAAACGCTCGGGAACGCTGGTGTGCCTGCCTTTGAAGGTGATGTCCATCTCGATCCCCCTACGGCGTAGGAATTACCAGTAGCTGACACCCGCCCGGCCGACCTGGTCTTCGACCCCACATCCGCCTGCTGAGAGGTTCGCGGCCTCCATGGCCACTAATGCCCTTCTCCCGGGATCCAGGGAAGCTCATGTGTTCCCTGACGAGGCAGGACTTACTTCTAAGCCGCACCGTGATCGGACGACGAGAAGTCGCCTTACGTGGACCGTTTCGCCTGCGACTGGCATCGGCTTGCCTAGGAGACCCGCTGGCCGCCAGAGCGGCTAGGCGGGCCTGCCCGGCGCAACCACGGACCCGGGCGAGTGCCATGCATGAACGCTAGCTCTTACGACGCCAATTGTCAGTGGGGACATTGGGTAACAAACTACACATAACGCCCACATAGGGGGCGATCTACCTGCGGCTTCTCAGAAACACCTATGACACTTCTCACCCTGGGTAGGTCGGTGCGATGCCGTCGGTCGGCGTGCCATCGACGTCGTCGATGGCTGTCCAAGAGCCAGTGGGGTTGACGTCGCTCGCCATCTGCCCGTTCGAGAGGCCAGCGATCAAAGGCTGCTTGTAGCTGACCGTGATCGACTCCATGCCGGAGTCGGTCGGGATGGGGGTAGAGTTCCCGCCGCTCACTGGGTACTCGGTGACGGCGGGGCTGCCAGGACCGCTCAGGGTGATGACGTTATCGGCGTCGTACCAGGCGAGCGCCGTAAAGCTTGCGACGGCGATGGATGGGGTCAGCGTTTGGGCGGTGTTCTGGACCGTCGAGAGCGAGATTCGCGGGTTATCCCCCTGCTGCCCGGAGATGGCGCCGAAGGTCAGCGTGGTGCCGCCACCCTGGACGATCGCCACCCGGACTCCATCGGGTGCGACCTTGAGCAGCGTGTACGGCGGGGTGGGCACATAAGAGGTACTCGTCACCGTGACGGGCACCCGCTGCCCGAGCGGCTGCCCTCCCGAGCCACGGAACATGACGATCCCGTTGCCGACCGACGCCCACAGGTCGTCGTTCTTGTCCCAGCTCATCGCCATGTATCCGGTGCCCAGCTTGGTCAGCTTACGGCCGATTGGGCCCGCGTACAGCGTGTACGGAGAGTTGCTGCTGCCCTGCAGGGCGGCCACGTACTTCCCGTCCGCGGAGACAGCAAGCTGGGTGTACCCGGTGCCTATCCGCGCCAGCTTGGTCGGCGGCTTGTCGAGTGTGCCCGCGCGGCTGTACAAGTACCCCGCCTTGTCCACGTAGTAGAACTCGGCACTCCCGCCGTTCGCCGGGTGGTAATTGGGCTGCGCCGGGTTGCCCTGGCTCTCCGGGGGCACCCAGGCCTTGCCGTTCCGCAAGATCTCCACTGACTGCACCGCCTGCCCGTTCGGCCCGCCTTGCAGGGTCGACGACAGCTGCGCCCAGATCTGCCCCATGACCAGGTTACTGGCTTTGGTGATCGTGCCCGTGAGGTTGACGACGGCGCTTACTCCGTCAAGGGTGACGCTGCTGACCTTTGTGTCACTGGGGAACGCGGTCTTCGTCGCCTTCCCCGTAGACAGCCAGTCGGTCGGCGGTGTGATCAGGTCACGGACTAGGCCGTTCACCAGTTCCTCGGCCGTTGCGCCCAGTGGCACGTAGATCGGGTCGGGGACGAGCTCCTTGCCCGCCGGGTCAAAGAAGTACAGGTTGCGGAGCTGGTAGTCATTCGCGAACGCATTGCTGGTCAGGAGCAGTACCTGTGGCGCCTGGGAGATTCGCCACTGGCCGTCCTTTGTCTTTTGCAGTTGGAACTCGTATGCCGGCGACACGGCGGCCGCACCGCCCTGGCCCGAGGGCAACGGCACGGAATAGCTCCCGCTCCCCTTCAGGCTTGCCTGTTGGGTGCCGTTGACTTGCACCGTCGCCCCGGTCGAGTTCTTCGCGGTGGACGCATAGGTCGGTGGCGAGACCTTCGGGCCACTCTTATACACAACCGCAGTCCAGTTGGTCTCCTTCTTCCAGGTCTTCTGCTCCTGGGGCGTCAGGTACTGATTGACGACCTGGTCGTAGGTGCCAAAGCTAGCCGAGGCGAGAAGGAACCCCTGCACGATCTGCGTTGGGTTCCAGCCAGGGCGCGGCGACGGGGGCTGCACCTGAATGAAAGGCTGGGACTGCGCGTCCGCCCCTTGCTGCGACACCGGGTAGGACTGCACGGGGCCGCCGGACGGCATCGATACGCAGCCCGCCGCCGACAACGCGGCGATGATGAGCGCACCCAAAGCGGCAAGCGTCGGCCGCAATGTCATCCGGCTAGCCACGGGAACCGCCTGGGAGGTACGGGGGGTCGTCTACCCGTGAAACGACCGCGAGGTCCGTCTCTATCGTCGTAACGGAGCTCGTGGTGATGACCTCCACCTCGTCGGGGCCCAGCGGCAGGGGCGAGCCGACGATCGGGTACCCGGACCTTCTCGGGAGCGTGAGCCGGAAGACCGAGCCGCGCCCCTTCTCCCCCCACGCCTGCAGCCACCCGCCGTGCAGCCGGGCATCCTCCAGGGAGATGGCCAAGCCGAGCCCGGTGCCGCCGACCGTCCGCGCGCGGGACGGGTCCGCGCGCCAGAACCGCTCGAAGACCAGTTGCTCTTCGCCGGGGGCAAGCCCGACCCCGTGGTCGCGGACGGCGACGGCGGCCGCGCCCTTATCCGCCGCCACGGTCACGACAACATCGCGTCCCTCGCCGTGTTCCACGGCGTTGACGAGCAGGTTGCGCAGGATCCGCTCCACCCGGCGACGGTCCATCTCGACCATGGTGGGCTCGACGGGCAGCCGGAACTCGATGCGGCAGCCTCGTCGCTCCGCGAGCTGCTGCGCGTCGTCGGCGCTCCTGCGCACCAGGTCGCACAGGTCACCAAGCTCGGCGTCGAGCGTGGCGACGTTCGAGTCATGCCTGCTGATTTCAAGCAGGTCGGTGAGCAAGGTCTCGAACCGCTCAATCTGGCTCTGCAGCAGTTCGGTGCTGCGCGCGGCCGCCGGGTCGAGGTCCTCCCGCGACTCGAAAAGGATCTCTGCCGCCATCCTGATCGTCGTCATCGGGGTGCGCAGCTCGTGCGAGACATCGGAGACGAACTGGCGCTGCACCTTGGACAGTTCCTCAAGCTCGTGCAGCTTTTCCTGCAGGCTGGCGGCCATCTCGTTGAACGAGGTGGCGAGCATGGCGAGGTCGTCCGCCCCGCCGACGACCATCCGCTCCTCTAGCTTGCCCGCGGACAGCCGCTGGGCGGCCGCCGCCGCATGCCGCACCGGCAGCACCACCCACCGGGTCACCAGCGACGCGATCGCGGCGAGCAGCGCCACGAGCGCGATCCCCACGCCGATAAGCGTGGTCTGGACAAGCTGCAGGGTCTGCTGCTCGTCGTTCAGCGGGAACACGAGGTAGAGCTGGTAGTAGTTGCCGAGCGGCGCCCCGAACGCGATCGCCGGCGTCTGCTGCGTGCCGGAACTAGCGATCAGCATGGTGGGTGCGTAGTACAGCTGGTCCTTCCCCTTGCCCGCCCCCTGAGCCTGCTGTCCCTGCTGGACGCTGGTGAGCAGAGTAGGCGGCAGCGTCGCGTCGGCGTTGAAGCCGGTCGCCCACGGCGGGAACGGCTCGTTCAGCAGGTCCGTGTTCAGCCCGACGGCCACACTGTAGGTGGCCGTGCCGCGCGTCGGCTGGAGCGATGCCGCAATCGTCTGCATTTCCTGCCTGGCGGTCTGCCCGTCCCTCGGCTGCGCGATCAGCCCGGACTGCGGCACGGTACTCAGGGCCGTCAGTGCCTGCGCTCGCGCCGAGGTCGCCGCGTTCTGCCACAGGCCGTCGGCGATCTGCTCGGTGAGGAAGAAGCCAAGGACTGCGATCATCGTGGCGGAGATCACCAGCGTGGTGCCGACAACCCGCAGTTGCAGGGACCGGTGCCAGCGATGCCTGATCTTCGCGATGATCAGGTGCTCCCAGCGCAGCAGGGAGCGGATGGCGATGGTCAGCCCATGCGGAAGCCAGCTGACGATCCAGCGCACCCATTTCTTGCGCCGAAGCGCCATCTCCCACGCTTCGCGCACATCCTGCTGGTCGCGCTGCGCGCGTTCCGCAGACCGCTGCTCCATTCGCCGATCAGCCAGGTCCCGCCTTGTAGCCCACGCCGCGCACCGTGACGACGATCTCGGGGTGCTCCGGGTCCTGCTCGATCTTGGCGCGCAGCCGCTGCACGTGGACGTTCACCAAGCGGGTGTCCGCCGCGTGCCGGTAGCCCCAGACCTGCTCAAGCAGCACCTCACGGGTGAACACCTGCCGAGGCTTGCGGGCGAGCGCGACGAGCAGGTCGAACTCGAGCGGCGTGAGGCTCAGCGTCTCGCCGTTCCGCTTTACCGAATGGCCCGCCACGTCAATTGCCACGTCGCCGATCTGCAGCATCTCCGGAGCGGGCTCGTCTGTGCGCCGCAGCCGCGCCCTGATCCTGGCGACGAGTTCCTTGGATTTGAACGGCTTGAGGATGTAGTCGTCCGCGCCCGACTCGAGCCCGAGAACGATATCCACCGTGTCGGTCTTCGCCGTCAGCATGACGATCGGCACACCGGATTCGCCCCGGATCTGGCGGCATACGTCGATGCCGTCGGAACCGGGCAGCATCAAGTCAAGCAGCACCAGGTCCGGCCTAGTGTCACGGAAGGCGTCAAGCGCCTTGTCTCCGTCGGCGACAAACGTCGGCTCAAACCCTTCACCGCGGAGCACGATGCCAAGCATCTCCGCGAGCGCCGCGTCGTCGTCGACGACCAGCACACGTCCTTTCATGGGCCCCATCGTTCCAGTGTCTGGCTCTAAGCAGAGCACCTCACGGCGACGGACGGTAACGTCCGTCGCTGATAACCCGCGCTCGCATGCGCAGGTTACCCCTTTTTACCAGGTCCGCACCACCTACGTGCCCGTTTACCAGGCACAGGGCGCAGTCAAGCGGCGCGGAACGTGGCTCTCATCCGGGCGACTCGGCCATAAACCGCAAATCGCGACATATGTCCATTTCTCAGGCTATGCCAGCAATAGCCGTCTCAAGTCAATTTGAAAGCGACAAAAAAGAGTGCCGATAAATAGGTCAGTAAGACTACCGAGAAAGCACGTCAATGCAATCAAAGAGTTGCAGTGATATATCAAGAAGCCGCGTAAGAATCAATCGCGACCGCAAGCAAACCTATCGATCGCCAGGGTGCCCGTGTGGGTAGGCGCAGGTGACAGGGGAAAAATACGGGCGTGGCGACTACCGTCGAACGAAGGCGGAATTCCGGCAAATCGCCGGAATTCACGAAAAGTGACGGGAGAGAATAATGGGAATTTTCGACAGGCTCAAGAGGGATTCCGGGGACAAGGACACGATGCAGAACGACCAGACCCAGCAGGAAAACCAGCAGGGTGGCCAGTTCGACACCGACCAGTCCGGCCAAGGCATGCAAACCGCCCAGAACGTGATCGGCCAGCAGGGCGGCTATCAGGATCAGGGCCAGAGCGGGTATGACCCCAACCAGCAAGGCGGCTATCAAGACCCGAACCAGGGTGGCGGCTACCAGGACCAGAACCAGGGTGGCTATCAGGACCCGAACCAGGGCGGCTACCAGGACCCGAACCAGCAGGGCGGCTACCAGGACCCGAACCAGCAGGGCGGCAACCAGGGCGGGTACGACCCGAACCAGGGCGGTGGCTACCAGGACCCCAACCAGCAGGGCAGCTACCAGGACCCCAACCAGCAAGGCGGGTACGACCCTAACCAGCAAGACGGTAACGACCAGGACCCGAACCAGAGCTTCTGAGAGCGGCCAAGGCTTTCAGGCGCCCGGCAGTGTCGCTGCCGGGCGCCTGAGTTGTTTTCCAAGCGGTGTGCGCGCGCTTGGGGATTTTGTCGGACCCGTGCGCTAGTTTCTGGACATGACCGAGCCGTTGACGAAAATTATGGATGCCGGGTGGGCGGAGGCCCTAGCGCCCGTCGAGGACCAGATCACCCAGATGGGAACGTTCCTGCGCGAGCAGGTCGCCGCCGGCAAGAAGTACCTGCCTGCGGGAGACAACGTGCTCCGCGCCTTCAAGCAGCCGTTCAACGGCGTGCGGGTCCTCATCGTCGGGCAGGATCCCTATCCCACGCCCGGCCACCCGGTCGGCCTCAGCTTCTCGGTCGACCCGAGTGTCAGGCGCCTGCCCGGTTCGCTCAACAACATCTTCCGCGAGTACTGCGAGGACCTCGGCTACCCGAAGCCGTCCAACGGTGACCTGACCCCGTGGACCGAGCGCGGCGTGCTGCTACTTAACCGGGTGCTCACTGTCGAGCCCGGCAACATCGGAAGCCACCGGGGGAAGGGCTGGGAGGCGATCACCGAGCAGGCGATTGTCGCGCTCGCCAAGCGAGACGCCCCGCTGGTTGCCATTCTCTGGGGTCGCGATGCCCGGAGCCTCGCCCCGATGCTGGGCAGCGTCCCGCGCATCGAGTCCGCCCACCCGAGCCCTAATTCAGCGCACTACGGATTCATCGGCAGCCGCCCGTTCAGCCGCGCGAACCAGCTCCTAGCGGACCAAGGCGCAGCCCCCGTCGACTGGAGGCTTCCCTAGCACCCCCTGGCCTGGTCAGCACTAGCCAGCCGACAAGGGCCAGCGGGTAGGCGTAGTACCCGTACCTGGTGGACGGCGCCAGCGTGAACAAGACCGCATACAGGACGATAAGGCGGACTGTCGCATCCCGCGCGTCCCGCGGTGGCCGGGCGAGCAGCCAGGTTGCGAACGCGATGACCGCGATCAGGAGGAGCGCGTCCACCGTCAGGTGCCCGGCGTGGCCAAGCTGGGAGATGAGATGCCCGGGCAGCGGGCTCGCCGCGACCGTCTTGAACTCGCTCGTCCCCAGCGGGTAGTCGATGAGGTTCTGCTTGATGGCGTCCGGGGTTGCGAGCGCGTTCGGTGCCGCCGCTAGCGCGAGCAAGACGGCGGCACCGGCGACTGCGCCAGTGAACTTGACGGCG
>Ga0310811_10004145_pt1 | contig 18242 bp, 19 predicted proteins | sample YCmetagenome_FD_207642 | JGI IMG/M metagenome (GOLD analysis project Ga0310811, IMG submission 207642) | Soil microbial communities from experimental microcosm in Duke University, North Carolina, United States - YC | ecosystem: Engineered > Artificial ecosystem > Soil microcosm > Unclassified ...
GATGTCCTGGCCGTCCACCACGACGCGGCCACCCGTCACCGGCATGAAGCCGGCGACGGCCTTGAGCACGTCGGTCTTGCCGGAGTGCGGCGGACCCAGGAACGTGAAGAACTCGCCGTAGCGCACGTGCACGTTGATCGCGTCGAGGCCAGGCGGTCGGCCCCCGCGCGTGGACAGCGCCTCCAGCCGGATGTCGACGAGCGGGCGGCTCATCGCGCCACGGCCGGCACGTGGGCGCGCATCGCCGACACCGGCAGGCACGCCAGCCCGACCAGGGCCAGCACGCTATAGAGGATGGCCGGCGAGCCGGTCGCCAGCAGCGACGTCGCGATCACGGGGCCGATGAACGAGGCGCCGATGCGCGCGGCGTTGATCACGCCGATCGCCTCGCCGCCGTGGCTGTGGGCGATGCGCGCGACCACGATCGGAAACACCGGCGCGATGCACAGCACCTGCAGGAAGCGCAGCGCCCCATAGGTCCACACGCCGGGCGCCACGGCCAGCGCGGCGATGGAGAGCGACGAGCCGACCAGCAGCGCCGCGACGAGTCGGCGCTCGGGGAACAGCTCGGCCAGGCGCGGCGCCACCAGCGAGCCCACCGCCGCCGCCGCACCCGAGGCGAAGATGATCAGCCCGCCAACCTCCAGCGTGCGCTCGGCGGCGATGCCGAGCGCGCTCATCACCTGGGGCAGTATCGACGTCAGGAAGAAGATCTGCGTCGAGCCGCCCAGCACGATGAGCGACACGAGCGCGGTCTCGCGCCAGTGACGGCCGCGCTGAGCGGAGGGCGCGGCCGCCGGCGCCTCGCTGCTCGGCACGCCCCAGTGCACCAGCGCGCCGCAGCCGAACAGCACGAAGCCGCCCAGCACGAACGACGGCGCGAAGCCCAGGCGGGCGGCCGCGATCGCGCCGCACAGCGGACCGATCACCTGCCCCACCGTCATCGCCGACTGCATCGCGGCGACCTGGCGCCGCACCTCGCCGGGATCGTCGGCGTGGCCCGCGCTGATGAACGCAAAGGTCGAGGCCGCGCCCGTCACGCCCAGGATCAGCCGGCTCACGAAGAGCTCGGGCAGCGTGTGGCAGGCCGCCATGGCGAAGAAGCCGAGCCCCTGGAGCAGCTGGACGAGGACGAAGTACGCCTTGGGGTTGCCGCGCCCGGCCAGCTTGCCCCACAGCGGGGCGACGGCCACCGTGGCCAGCGGTGAGATGCCGAGGATCCAGCCCGTCCATCGCAGGGTGGAGACGGGATCCCACGTCGAGATCCGCTGGATGTGGAACGGCAGGCTCACGATCACGAACGACCACGAGAAGGTGCCGAAGAACATCGCGAGCGGCATCATGTGCGGCCCGCGCAGGAGGCGGGCGAGCGTCAACGCGGTGGAGCCGGACCGAGACGGGTGGAGCGCGCGACCCTGGTGGGGTGCCTGGCCTCGCTCAGAGGACGGCGACGCGGTTGCCGCCGCGGCGCTTGGCCTCGGCGACCGATTGGTAGGCGCCCCCCAGCAGCTCGTCGGGCGCGGTCACGCTGTCGGGCAGCGAGGCGACGCCCAGGCTGGCGGTGACCGAGCCGAACTCGAAGTGGTGCTGCTCGATCGCGGCCTTGATCCGCTCGGCGTACGTGACCGCGCCGGAGCGCGCTGTGTCGGGCAGGATCACCCCGAAGTCGTCGCCGTGATCGCGGGCCACCACCGTGAAGCGGCGGGAGTTGCGGCGCAGGACCATGCCGACCTCGCGCAGCACCGCGTCGCCGCCCGGATGGCCGGCCTTGCGGTTGACCCGATCGAAGTTGTCGAGATCGACCGAGACGACGGACACCGGATGGCCGAAGCGCTTGAAGCGGCTGGCCTCCTCGTCCACGCGCATCGCCAGGTAGCGACGATTGTACAGATCGGTCAGCGTGTCCTTGAAGTTGGACTCGTCGAGCATCGTGCGGTGCACGGCGACGGCCGCCAGCGAGGCGTAAGAGCGGGCCACGCGCTCGGACTCGTCGGCGAAGGGCACGATGACGTCGGGCGTCCGGCTGGCGTTGACCAGCTCCAGCACGCCCAGGATCGCGCCGGACGTCGACATCAGCGGCAGTGCCAGCAGCGAGCGCGTGCGATAGCCGGTCGACTCGTCGAGGGCCCGGCTGAAGACGGGCCCGACCGTGTGGCTGGCGTAGGCGTCCTCGAGGTTCAGGGTGGCGCCCGTGAGAGCCACGTGAGTGGCGAGGCTCGGCTCGCTCAGGGGCAGCGGCAGGACCTGGAAGCGGCGGCGCAGCTCGCTGGTGCCGAAGCGCGTCGCCAGCGGATCGTTCTGGACGACGGCCACCTTGAGATGGTCGTCCTCGATCAAGAGGATCGTCCCCGCCTCGGCGCGCGTGAACACGCGCGCTTCCTCGAGGATGCGGTCGAGCAGGATCTCGACGTTGGACTCGGTGCTCATCGCCGCCGTGACGTCGAGGAGCGAGTCCTCGAGCGGAGTGCGATACACCGGCGTCTCGACGGCCGGCGTCACGTCGTCGAGATCACTCATGCCTCGCCCCTCCCGCGCTGCGCATGCTCGACATGATGACGAAAAAGCGCGGGCGACACAACGGGCAAGCTGGCGCGGACCGCCAGCCGGCCAGGGTGGCACGTCGGGCCGCGAACCTCAGCCTTCGCCGCCGCCAGGTGTAACGCGCGCCGACAGTAGTGAGGCCGCCGCGGCGCAGAGTGCGTCGGGATCCGGCGGCTTCTGCATGACACGGTCGAAGCCGGCCCGCAGCACCCCCTCGACCGGGAACGGGTGCCCGGTGACGGCGATGACGGGCACGTGGCGGCGGGGGAAGAGCTGCCGGATCTTGGCGATCAGCCAGAAGCCGCTCTGCTCGGGCATGGCCAGGTCGCTCACGACCAGGTCACAGGGCTTGGCGGCGAGCGCGGCCAGCGCCTCACCGGCGGTGGCGGCGGTGGCCACGGTCGCCCCCGAGGCCTCCAGGGTCAGCCGGATCGCCTCGCGTGCATCGGGATCGTCCTCCACCACGAGGACCTGACGGCCGGACAGCGATGCTGTGTCGTGGGGCATATGGGCGGCCCTGCACACCTCTTGCCGCCGATGCGACATCGGCGGGGTCCGGGTTTGGGACGTCGGCGGGCCGCCGCAGTGGTAGCGGCGTACCCGCCGTGGGCAAAAGATTCGCGAGCTAGCGCATCGGCCCATCGACCTCGATGCGGTCGTACGAGAAGACCCGCACGCGATAGGACGGCGCCGGTGCGGCCGGGACCTGGAAGAAGAGACGGCCGCCGCCGAGCAGGTCACCCGCCAGCCACTCCACCCGCTGATTGGTCACGTTGCCGGCCGCATCCAGGCTGTCGACGAGCAGCCGGATCGATCGCGTCGAGTACGGGGACACGTTGTTGACGTACCCCTCGACGACCGGCTTGCCGCGGTACGTCCCGGGCTCCCAGGTGACCGTGAAGTTCCGCTCCCATCCCGCCATCTGCGGCTGGATCTCGGCGGCCGACGTGGGCAGGACCGGGACGAGCGCGATCGCGCTCAGCACCAGGATGATCAAGACGCGCCTCATGGAGATGCCCTCCCCACCGCTCATCGTACCTCCGATCCTCCCTCGATCGATCACGCGCGCCGTACGGTCTCGCCCACGATCGTGTTGCTCGTCCCCTCGCCGATCCGGGAGACCGGCTGCAGGTTGTTCTGTCTTCATGACTGACATCCCGGGCCGCAGCCGAGGCAAGTTGCGTTCCATCCCGCGTCGGCACGAGCCCGAGCGCCATCCGGCGCGTTCGGGCGAGCGAGTGCTACCGGATGATGCAGAACCCCTGGGCCTCGATCCCCAGCGCGGTGTTGAACTTGCTGCGGAAATTCTCCACCGCAACCGCCGCGGTGAGCTCGACGATCTGCGACTCGCTGAAGTGGGCGCGCACCCGGGCGAACAGCGGATCGCTCACCCGCTCGCCCGTGATCGTCATCGCCTCGGCGTAGGCCAGTGCCGCGCGCTCGGGCTCGTCGAAGAGCGGGCTCGACTCGGCCCGCTCGATCGCCCGGATCTTGTCTTCCGTCGCCCCGCTCTGCATCCCCCGGGATGCGTTGATGTCGATTCAGAACGGACAGCCGTTGATGACGGAGACACGGAGATAGACGAGCGCCAGCAGCTGGGGCGGCAGCAGCGCAGAGCGCTCGACGGCGGCCGACAGGAGCTTGGCGGCGCGGAGGATGCCGGGGGTGTGGGCCTGGACCTTCGTGGTGTTCAGCGGCGCGCCGAACGCCTGCCGCTCCTTCTCCCAGATGTCCTTGAGGATCGGATCGTCGCCCGGATCGTCGATCTCACGGACGCGCGGCATGGCCGGATTATACGCGGCTCACGGCCGGCCGGAGTTGCGCGAGAGGTAGTGCTCGATCGACGGTAACGCCTCCAGCAACGACTGGCCGACGATCGTGAGGCTCGCTGCCGACAGTGTGTCGAGCGTGTCCTCCGCCGTATGCCACGGGGGAAAGTCGAAGTCGATCAGCAACGTCGCCGGCACGCCGGCCCGGAGGAACGGCACGTGATCGTCCTCCACCGGCATGACGTCGCGCAGGAAGTGGGGGCCGTGACCGAGGCGCGCCGCCGCCTCCCAGATGATGTCGGTCAGCCACGCCACGGAGCCCGCCTCCCGGCGGATGGCCAGATTGCGATCGCCGATCATGTCCACGAGGATCATGGCCCGGGGCAGCCGCTTGTCCCGGGCCAGGTCCGCCGCCAGACGGCGCGAGCCGTAGAGGCTGTCGCGATCGGTCCACGTCTCGCGCGCCTCCTCGCCGTCGAACCACACCAGCCAGTAGGTGTAGTCGTGGGGGCGCGCCGCCAGCCGGCGGGCCAGCTCCAGCAGCAGGGCCGCACTGGAGCCGCCGTCGTTGGCGCCGACGAAGGTGAACTGCCGGAAGAGCTTGGTGTCGTAGTGGCCGGCCATCATGATCACATCCGGGCGCTTGCCCGGCAGCACCGCGATCACGTTGGCCATGGCCAGGCGACCGTGCGGCGTGTCGGCCTCGAAGGGCTTCACCTGCACCTGCACGCCGGGCACGCGCTTGAGCTCGGCCACGATGTACTCGCGCGCCTTCACGCCGCCGGGCGAGCCCGCGACCCGCGGCCCGATCGCCACCAGACGCTCGACGTGCCTGAGCGCGGCCGCACCGTCGAACGCCGGCGGCTGGGCGTCGGCCCAGCCCGCGAAGCTCAGGACCACGACGGCGATGATCGCGAGCACCGACGTCACGGCCGCGCCCCGACCGCGCCGTAGTAGTTCATGGTGAACACGAAGCTGCCCGCGGCGACCAGCGCCGTGAAGCCGTCCAGCCAGCGCTGGGCTGTCGCCGCGTCGACCAGCCCGAAGCTCACCGCGTACTCGGCGCGGCGCTCCAGGAACGTCTTCGTCCACGGCTCGAGCGTCGTGTCCTGGAAGACGTCGGTCAGCAGGCGCACGCTGGCGAGCCCGGCCTCGCGCAGCAGGCCCGGCAGTCGCCGGCCGCTGTAGGGCTCCTCGTAGAGGTGCTTCACCACCCCGTCGAGGATGTGATGCGTGAGGTCACGGTCGGGGTGAGTCGCCGCGACCATGCCGAAGTCCTGATCCTGCAGCCCGACCCGGCCGCCCGGCCGCGTCACCCGCGCCATCTCACGCACGACCGGCAGCGGGTCGGCGACGTGCAGGATCACGGTGATGCCGAGCGTGACATCGAAGCGGCCGGTCGCGAACGGCAGCCGGCCGCCCTCGCCGTGACGCAGGACGATGCGCCCGCATCCGGGTGCCGGGCGGCACAGCCGGCGCGCCGCCGCCAGGATCGTGCGGCTGTGGTCGAGACCGACCACCTCACCGCGTCGCCCGACGCGCGCGGCCAGGTCGCGCAGGACGACGCCGGAGCCGCAGCCGACCTCCAGCACGCGCTGGCCGGCGCGCACGGGGACGAAGCGGAGGAAGCGCGCGCGCAGCCGGGTCTGGGCCGGCGTGCTCCCGCGCTTCTCGAGCCCCGCGATGAGGGCGTGGACGTTGGGCTGGGCATCGAGCGCCCGCCAGGGATCGGGCGAGAGCACGATCCGGCGCTCAGCCGCCGAAGCGGTTGGCGCACTCGACACTGCAGAAGTGCCGGTCGCCGCCGGCCACCGCGCGGTTCACCGCCCGCGAGCGGACGATGTAGGTGCCGCACACGGGGTCTTTCACCAGCTCGTCGCTCGTGATCGGTCGGGCTGACGGCGGGGACGGGCTGCGGCGGCGCAGCAGCGGCAGGAGCGCGACGACGGCGACGGCGAGCCAGGCCGTCAGGATCGCGAGGCGCACGGGCTCAGCGCTCCGGCTTGATCGACACCGCCCGGAGGAATTCCTTGTCCTGGGCCGTGAGCTCGGCCGTGAAGGCGCCGCGACTCTTGGCGCCGGCGAAGAAGATGCCGGTGTCGGCGCCGCGCTTGAGGATCTCCTGCACGGCATCGCGGGCCGCCTCGGTCGCCGCCAGCGAGGCCTCGATCGTCTGCACGAGCTTCTTCATCAGCACGTCGACGTGTCGCTCCTTCGGCATGGGGGTCTACGATACCATACGGCTCCGATGGCCCCGTGGACACCCGGTCAGTCCGTCGTGCGCTACCGCCGGGGGACGCTCGCGCTGCGCGAGGACACGTGGCAGCTGCCCGACGGCAGCGAGCGCACCTATCCCGTGCTGGTCGTGGGGCCGGCGGTGGCGATCCTCGCGTTCGCCGACGACGACCGCGTGGTGCTCGTGCGCCAGTACCGCCACCTGCAGCGCGGCCCGTCGTGGGAGCTGCCGGGCGGTGGCGTGCAGCCGGGCGAGGACCCGGCGGCGGCGGCGCAGCGCGAGCTGCGCGAGGAGGCGGGGTTCCGCGCTGCGCACCTGGAGTTCCTCACGCGCTTCCATCCGGCCAACGCCTATCTGGACGAGGTCGGCCACTGCTACGTCGCGCGCGGGCTCACTGCCGACCCCCTGCCCGCCGACGACGACGAGTTCTTCGAGCGCGCGCTGGTGCCGTTCGGGGAAGCGCTGCGCATGGTGCTGGCCGACGAGATCACGGAATCGTACTCGAAGGTGGCGATCCTGCAACACGCCGCGCGCACGCCCGTCCGCTGACCCGCGGCGACACGGCAACGTCGTTCCCAGGCGGCTGGCACGCAACCCGCAGCGGGAGGAGGTCGACGTGACTTCCGGCGTGGGAGGAAACGGCCATGCTCTGGACGATCTTCGTGATCCTGCTGGTCCTGTGGCTTCTCGGCGTCGTCAGCTCGTACACGCTGGGCGGCTTCATCCACATCCTGCTCGTCATCGCGCTGGTGGTGGTGCTCCTGCGCGTGATCCAGGGTCGACGCCCGGTCTGACGGCGCCGCCGCTCGTCAGTAGGTGGCCCGGCCGCCCGAAAGGTCGTGCACCGCCCCGGTGGTGAACGTGCATTCCTCGGAGGCGAGCCAGGCCACCAGCGCCGCCACCTCGGCCGGCGTCCCCACCCGCCCCATCGGAATCTTGGCGACGAGCATGTCGACCGTCGCCTGCGTCATCTGCTGCAACAGCTCGGTGCCGATGACAGCGGGAGCCACGGCGTGTACCAGAATGCCCTGGGTGGCGACTTCTTTCGCCAGCGCCTTGGTGAGCCCGATGACGCCGGCCTTCGCAGAGGAGTAGGGCACCAGGGTGGGATTACCTTCCTTTCCGGCGATGGAGGCGATGTTGACGATGCGCCCATAGCCGCGCGGCCGCATCAGCTTCACGGCGGCCCGGCAGACGAGGAAGACGCTCGTGAGGTCGGCCGCCATCACCGAATGCCAGTCGGCATCGGTCAGCTCCCAGATCGGATAGGAGCGGCCGGTGATGCCGGCGTTGTTGACGACGATGTCGAGCCGATCCGCCCAGCCGTGGGCCGCCGCCACGGCGCGATCGACCTCGGCGGTGACGGTCACGTCGGCGAGGTGGGCGCGGGCCGAGGCACCCAGCCGCTTGGCGACGGCCTCCACCTCCGCGTCGCGATCGACCAGCACGACGCGCGCGCCCTCGGCGAGCAGCCGCTCGCTGATCGCCAGCCCGATGCCGCGCGCCGCTCCCGTGACCAGCGCGGTGCGTCCCCCGAATCGCATGGTGTCCTCGCTCACACCCGGACCCGCTCGATGCGGGCACCGAGTCCCAGCAGCTTGGTGTCCAGGTCCTCGTAGCCCCGATCGATCTGCTCGACGCTCCTGATGACCGTGCGCCCCTCGGCGGCGAGCGCGGCGATGACCAGCGCGATGCCGGCGCGGATGTCCGGGCTCGGGATGCCCTGCGGCTCACCGCGCAGGCGCGTGGGTCCGTGCACGAGCGCCCGGTGCGGATCGCAGAGCACGACGCGCGCGCCCATCCCGATCAGGCGATCGACGAAGAACATGCGGCTCTCGTACATCTTCTCGTGGAAGAGCACGGTGCCGTGGGCCTGGGTGGCCGTCACCAGAGCCACGCTCATGAGGTCGGCCGGGAAGGCCGGCCACGGGCCATCGTCGATGCGCGGAATGGCGTTGCCCAGATCGGCGCCCACCGTGAGCGTCTGGCCCCCCGGGACGACCAGGTCGTCGCCGCGCACCTGGATCTCGACCCCGAGCCGGCGGAAGACCAGCAGGGACATGCGCATCGCGTCCACGCCGGCCTGACGGATCTCGATCTCGCTGCCGGTGGCGGCGGCCAGCGCCAGGAAGCTGCCGACCTCCATGAAGTCCGCCCCCAGCGTGAAGTCCGCGCCGCCGAGCGAGGCCACCCCGTGGACGACGAGAAGGTTCGAGCCGATCCCCTCGATGCGCGCTCCCATCTGGACCAGGAGCCGGCAGTGGTCCTGCACGTGCGGCTCGGAGGCGGCGTTGCGGATGATCGTCGTGCCCTCGGCGAGCGCGGCAGCCGCCACCACGTTCTCGGTGGCCGTCACGCTGGCCTCGTCGAGCAGGATGTCGGCGCCGCGCAGCCGGCCGGCCGTGAGCGCGATGTCGGGCTCGCTCGCGAGCACGCCGCCCAGGGCCTGCAGTCCCAGCACGTGGCTGTCGATCCGGCGCCGGCCGATCTGATCGCCGCCGCTGCCGCCGAAGCGCACGCGCCCCTCGCGCGCCAGCAGCGGCCCCATGAGCACCAGCGCGCCGCGGATGCGCCGCACCAGCCCGGGATCGGGCTCGGTCGAGCGCACGGCGCACGCGTGCAGGGTGATGGTATGGCGATCGTGGCGCATGACCTCGACGCCCAGTCCCTCCACGGCCTGCAGCATCGTGCGCACGTCGGAGATGTCCGGCACGTTGCGCAGGGTCAGCGGCCGATCGGTGAGCAGCGCAGCGGCGATGAGGGGAAACGCCGCGTTCTTGTTCCCGCTCGGCGTGAGCGCACCGCGCAGCCGCGCCCCTCCCTCGATGACCAGCTCGTCCACGATCAGCCCAGGGCCTGGCCGAGGTCCTCGATGAGATCGTCGGGATGCTCGAGACCGATCGACAGCCGTAGCAGGTTGTCGGGCGAGCGCGTGGCCGCGCCCTCGACGGAGGCGCGGTGCTCCATCAGGCTCTCGGTGCCGCCGAAGCTGGTCGCCACGGTGAAGATGCGGACCTTGCGCTCCACGTCGTAGGCGGCGTCCCGGCCGCCGCGCACCTGCACCGACAGCATCCCGCCGAAGCCGGTCATCTGTCGCCGCGCGACCTCGTGCTGCGGGTGGGAGGGCAGCCCGGGATAGTGCACGGCCTCCACCCGCGGGTGTCCGGCCAGGAACGTCGCCACCCGCAGCGCGTTGTCGGAATGTGCGCGCATCCGCCAGGGCAAGGTGCGGATGCCGCGGCGGACCAGCCAGCAATCGAACGGTGAGGGCACGGCCCCGCCGGAGGCCTGGATCGCACGGATCCGCTCGAAGAGCCCGTCACGCTCGCGGGCGACGACGGCGCCGCCCATCACGTCGCCGTGGCCGCCGAGGTACTTGGTGGTCGCGTACACGACCAGGTCCGCGCCGTGCACGAAGGGGCGCTGCACGACCGAGGTCGCCGAGGTGTTGTCGACGACCGCGCGAGCGCCCACGCCGTGGGCCAGCGCGGAGATCGCGGCGATGTCCGTCACGCGCCACAGCGGATTGGACGGCGTCTCGATCCACACGACCTTCGTGCGCGCGGTCAGCGCCGCCTTCACGGCACCGGCGTCGGTCATGTCGACGAAGGCCACGGCCAGGCCCCACGGCGCGAAGGTGTCGCGCAGGAGCTTGCCGGTGCCGAAGTAGGCATCGAGCGGGGCGACGACGTGATCGCCAGGCGCCAGCGCCTGGAACACCGCCGCCGTCGCGGCCGAGGCCGAGGCGAACGCGGCGGCGGCCGCCCCGCCCTCCAGCCCGGCCAGGCACTCCTCCAGCGCGTCGCGGTTGGGATTGGCGTTGCGGCTGTAGAGAAAGCCGCGGGGCGCGCTGCTGTCGGGCTCGTGCTCGAAGGTCGTGGCCGTGTGCAGGGCCGGCGCAACGGCGCCGGTGGTCGGGTCGACGCGCAGGCCGGCGTGAACGGCGAGAGTCTCGATTCTCATGGTCTCCTCATGCGCGCAGTCGTGCGCCCGTCGGATCGTGCCACGCCCGCAGCGACGGGGTGGCCGGCACGCGCACGCCGGCGACGTCGATCGCATACCGTCCGGCCAGCAGCGCTTCCGCCGGCGCGTCCGGCTCGCACGCGACGTAACCCATCGCGACGATCCGGCCCACGGTGTGGCCGTGGGCGGCGGAGGTCAGCGTGCCGACGAGACGGCCGTCGCGATAGATCGGCTCGTCGCCCCACGCCATCGCCTCCGGGTCGTCGAGCGCGAGCAGCAGGAGCCGTCGATCGACGCCGCGGGCGCGCTGGGTCTGCAGCGCCGCTCGCCCGATGAAGTCGGCCTTGTCGAGCTTCACCGTGAAGCCGAGGCCAGCCTGCAGCGGCGTGTCGTCGACGGTCAGCTCGCGTCCCCACGCGCGGTAGCCCTTCTCGACGCGCAGCGCATCCAGGGCATAGTAGCCCGCCGGGGTCACCTCGTCCGCCTGCATCAGCGCGTCCCACACCTGGCGGGCCTGTGTCACCGGGACGTACAGCTCCCAGCCCAGCTCGCCGACGTAGCTCAGCCTGATCGCCCGCACGCCGGCGCCGGCCACGGTGATCTCGCGCAGGGCGCCATAGGGGAACGCCGTGCTGTCGAGCGCAGCCGAGGTGCAGCGCGCGAGCACCTCGCGGGAGCGCGGGCCCATCAGTCCGAGCGTCGCCCAGGACTCCGTCACGTCGGTCAGCGTGACGCGCTGGCCGGCGGCGTGACGACGGATCCAGTCGGCGTCGCGCACGCGCTGGGTGCTGCCCGTGATGAGCCACCACGTCTCGGCACCGATGCGGGAGATGGTCAGGTCGCTTTCGTAGCCGCCGCGCTGATTGAGCAACGGCGTGTACACCGTGCGTCCGACCGGGACGTCGACGTCGCCGGCGGCCAGGCGATCGAGCAGCGCGCCGGCGTCGGGCCCGGTGAGCTCGAGCTTGCCGAACGAGGTCTGGTCGAAGAGCGCGACACCCTCGCGGGCGGCCCGCTGCTCGCGTCCGACCGGCCCGAGCCAGGCCGGACGCCCGAAGGTGTACCCGGCGCGCGGCTCCGAAGGGGGCGTCGCGAGCCAGTTCACGCGCTCCCAGCCCATCCTCGTGCCGAAGACCGCGCCGCGGGCGGCCAGCCGTTCGTGCAGCGGCGAGCGCAGCAGTCCTCGCCCCGTCTCGGGCTCGCGATTCGGCCACGCCGTCGCATAGTGCACGCCCGGCACCTCGCGCATGCGCGCCGTCAGGAACGCGGGCTCGGCGTGGCGAGGCAGGAAGCGACGCGGGTCGTAGGCCGCGAGGTCCATCGTGGCCGCGCCCTCGACGATCCACTCGGCGAGCGCCCGGCCGGCGCCCCCGCCGGCGGCGATGCCGCCGGAGTTGAATCCCGAGGCGACGTAGTAACCGCGCAGGCCCGGCGCCTCGCCGAGGATGAAGTTGCCATCCGGCGTGAAGCTCTCGGGACCGTTCAGCACGAGATGGATGCCGGCCGTCTCCAGCACCGGCAGGCGCTCCAGCGCGCCGCGCATGAGCACCTCGAACTGCTCGTGATCCTCCTTCAGGAGCGAGAACGCGAAGTCGTCGGGGATCGGATCGGTCAGCCACGGCTTGGCCAGCGGCTCGAAGCCGCCGAACAGCAGGCCGCCCACCTCCTCGCGCACGTAGACGCAGCCGTCGGGATCGCGCAGCACGGCCAGGTCCGGAGTCACTCCGTCGATGGGGCGCGTCACCGCGTAGAAGTGCTCGACGGGCCAGAGCGGGACGTCGACGCCGCTACGCTGCCCGAACGGGCGCGCCCACATGCCGGCGGCGTTGACGACGGCCTCGCAGGCGATCACACCGTCGGCCGTCTCGACGCCCGTCACCGCGCCGTCCCGCCGGCGCACGCCCGTGACCTCGACATTCTCGCGGATGCGCACCCCGCGGGCCCGGGCGCCGGCGGCGAGCGCGCGCGTGACATCGGCGGGAATCACGCGCCCGTCGTCGGGGATGACCATTGCCCCGGCGAGATCGTCGGTGCGGCAGAGCGGCCAGCCCCGCGCGACCTCGTCGGGACCGATCGTCGCCGCCTCGATGCCCACGGCGCGGGCGAGCGCGACGCTGCGCCGCAGCTGGGTCAGTCGCTCCGTCGTCCGGGCCACGATGAGGCTGCCGCAGCGACGCCAGCCGGTCGCCTGCCCGGTCTCCTCGGGCAGCCGCGCATATAGCTCGGCGCTGTACTGCACCAGGCGGCTGGCGGTCTTCGTCCCCCGCAGGCGGCCCACCAGGCCGGCGGCATGCCAGGTGGTGCCACAGGTGAGCGAGCGGCGCTCGAGCAGCAGCACGTCGCGCCAGCCGAGCGCCGCCAGGTGATACGCGACGCTGCAGCCGGCGATCCCGCCGCCCACGATGACGACGCGCGCCGCCTCGGTCATGATCCGCCCGAGGGCGGCGTGGTCGCGCGCGTCCAGGCCTGCGTGCGTCGGGTCACGCCGCGGAGCAGCGCCCAGTACACCACGCGCACCAGCAGCCCCAGCCCGATGATCAGCACCGACATCGCCGTGGCCTGGGCGCTCTCTCCGGCGTCGTCGAGCAGCAGCACGGCGACGGCGGCCAGCTCCGTCCCGGGCGCGACCAGGAAGACGACCGCCGAGAGCGTCACCATCGCGTTGAGGAAGAAGTACATGCTGATGCCGACGATCGACGGCAGCGCGATGGGAATGGTCACCCGCCAGGCGGTGCGGTAGAACGGCACGCCCAGCGAGGCCGAGACGCTCTCGAATTCCGGGTCCATCTGCTTGAGCGTCGTCGTCGCCGTGAGGAACGGCACCGTGAAGTAGTGCACGAGGTTGGCCAGGACCAGGATCGCCAGGGTCCCGTAGATCCGGTTGAGCACGCTGCCCGGCGCGTTGAAGGCGAAGATGTAGGCCAGGCCCAGCACCATGCCCGGCACCGAGACCGGCAGCAGCGAGAGCATGGCGAGCACGCCGCTCAGCGGCGTGCGCGTCTTCTCCACGAGGTAGGCGCCGGCAAAGGTGACCACGGTGCCCACGATCGCCGTCAGCGTGGCCACCTCCAGGCTGTTCACCAGCGCCGTGTAGCCGCCGATGCTGTCGAAGGTGTAGTGGCGCAGGGTGAAGCCCAGGTTGTACGGCCAGCGCTGCACCAGCGAGCTGGCGACGATGACCGCGTAGATCCCCAGGATGGCCAGGGCCACGAGCGCGCAGTAGCCGAACAGCACGATCTGGGTCCCCACCGCCCGGCCCGGCGCCAGCGGGCGGGCCGCGGCGCTGACGAGCGCGTACTGGCGTCGCTGCACGATGCGATCGACGATGCAGGCCAGCAGGGCCGGCACCAGCAGCACGACCGACACGGTCGCGCCCATCGTGAAGTTCTGCTGGCCGATCACCTGGTTGTAGATCTCGGTGGCCATCACCGAGTACTTGCCGCCGACCACCTTGGGGACGCCGAAGTCGGTGATGACGAGCGTGAAGACGACGAAGCACGCGCTCATGAGCCCGTACTTCACCCCCGGCAGGGTGACGGTGCGGAAGGTCCTGAGCCGCGAGGCGCCCAGCGCCGCTGCCGCGTCGTAGAGCCGCGCGTCGGCGGCGGTGAGCGCGGCGACCAGGATCAGCAGCGCGTGGGGGAAGCAGTAGAAGACCTCGGCCAGCACGATGCCGCGGGGCCCGTAGAGGCCGAGGTTGACGCCGGTCTGGCGGGTGACAATGCCGTTGTTGCCGAAGGCGTAGACGAACGCGATGGCCGAGACCAGCGAGGGCGCGAAGAGCGGCAGGGTCGCGATCAGCCGGAAGGCGCCTCGCCCGGGCATCCGCGTGCGGGTGAGCGCGTAGGCGTAGACGAACGCCAGGCCGACCGTGAGGGCCATCGCGATCAGCGACACCGTGAGGCTGTTGGTGATCGAGGCCGCGATGGCCGGCGTGCGGAAGTAGCGCACGTAGTTGGCCAGGCCGATGAAGCGCCCGTCGTTGTCGAGCAGGCTCCGCCACAGCACCTGGGCCATCGGCCACACCAGCACGACGTACAGCCAGAGCGCGAAGAGGCCCAGCAGCGCCCAGCGCAGCGCCCGTTCCCCGTCGAGGCGCACGCCCTCCCGGCGCGCGGCGTGGACGGGGGGTCCGGTCGCCGGGACGGTGGCCACGCTCACGCCCCGTTGCGGGGCGTGACGAAGACCCGCAGAGCCTCGGGGGGCAGCGCGACCGCCAGCTCGGCCCCCTCGCGCACGTCGAGATCGGCCAGCGCGGTGGCGGCCAGATCGCACTCGAGCGCCGGGCCGCCATCGCCCGTCGGCTGCAGGCCCAGGCGCGTGAACGCGCCCTGGAACTGCACGCTCGTCACCCGGGCGGTCAGCCGGTTGTCGCTCTCGCGAGCGCCGGCGCCGACCCGCACCTCCTCGGGGCGGATGCCGAGCGTGACGGCGTCGTCGGGCTTCGTGGCCGGCGTCGGGCGGTGGCGCAGGGTCTGCGCGCCGACCCGCGCCCAGCCCGGCCGCGCCTCGGCGACGCCGCTGAGCAGGTTCATCGAGCCGACGAAGCGGGCGACGAACAGCGAGGACGGCTCGCTGTAGATCCGGGCCGGCGCGCCGATCTGCTCGACGCGTCCGTGGTTCATCACCACGATGCGATCGGCCATCGTCAGCGCCTCCTCCTGGTCGTGCGTGACCATGATCGTGGTGATCCCGAGCCGGCGCTGCAGCGCCTTCATCTCCTGGCGCAGGGCCAGCCGCACCCGCGCGTCGAGGGCGGAGAGCGGCTCGTCGAGCAGGAGCAGCGCCGGCGAGGGCGCCAGCGCCCGGGCCAGCGCCACCCGCTGCTGCTCGCCGCCCGAGAGCTGGGCGGGATAGCGCTGCTTGTGGCGCGGCAGGTCGACGAGCGCCAGCAGCTCGTCGACGCGCGCGTCGATGGCCGCCCGCGAGCGGCGGCGCGCCGCCAGGCCGTAGGCGATGTTGCGGGCCACGGTCAGGTTCGGGAACAGCGCGTAGGACTGGAAGACGATGCCGTAGTTGCGCCGGCTCGGCGGCAGCCGCGACACGTCGCGCCCGGCCATGCGCACGACGCCCGCGTCCTGCCGCTCGAGCCCGGCCACGATCCGCAGCAAGGTCGTCTTGCCGCAGCCGCTGGGGCCGAGGAAGCAGACGAACTCCCCCTCGCCCACCGTGAGCGACACCTCGCGCAGCGCGCTCACCGAGCCGAAGGTCTTGGTGATCTCCTCCAGCGCGACGGCCGGCGGCCGGGCGGTCCTTACTTCTGGTAGCGCTTGGCCCATTCGGCGAGGATGCGGTCGCGGTTCTTCGCCGACCAGTCGAAGTCGTTCGGATAGACGACCTTGGTCACGTCCTTGGGCAGCCCCTCGGGCACGGGGAAGCCGGGCACCGCCACCGCGGCGAAGTACTTCGAGTAGAGACCCATCGCCTCGTCGGTGATGGCCCAGTCCAGGAACTGCTTGGCGGCGGGGTTGCTCTTGCCCTTCTTCGTCAGCCCGTTGGCCTCGATCTCGTAGCCCGAGCCCTCCTTGGGCAGCACCATCTCGACCGGCGCGCCGTCCTTCTTCATCTTGGCCGCGACGTACTCGAAGGACACGCCGATGGCTCGCTCGCCGGCCGCCGCGTCCTTGCAGGGCTTGGAGCCGGACTTGGTGTACTCGGCCATGTTCTTGTCGAGCGCGTCCAGGTACTTCCACCCCTCGGGCTCCTTGAGCCGCTGCAGGATGGAGGCGACCGAGAGGTAGCCGGTCCCGGAGCTGGCCGGGTTCGGCATCACGATCTCACCCTTGTAGACCGGCTTGGTGAGGTCGGCCCACGACTCCGGCTTGGGCAGGTTCTTCTTCCTGGCGACCTCGGTGTTGAAGCAGAACGCCGACATGTAGATGTCGATCGCCACCCACGACGGCACGGCGTCCTTGTCGCGGAAGAGCGGCTGGATGCGCTCCAGCCCCTTCGGCGCGTAGGGCTCGAGCAGGCCGGCGTTCTTGAAGACCATCATGTTGGTGGCGGCCACGCCCCAGATGAGGTCGGCCTGCATGTTGTCCTTCTCGGCCATGAAGCGCGCGGCGATATCGCCGGTCGAGAGCCGCAGCATCTTGACGTCGAGGTTGGGCAGGCTCTTGTTGACCGCCTTCATGTAGTCGGTGATCTGCTCGGGCTCGAGCGCCGTGTAGATCACCACCGTGTCCTTGGCCTGAGCCGGCACCGCCACCAGCAGCACCGCGAGCACCAGGAGTCCGAATCGAGCCATGTCGTTGTCTCCTTTTCGGGCGAACCCGTGAACCTGCGTCAGCGGACCGCGGGCGTCCGGCCGAGCCACACCGCCCCGCCCGCCACGGCGAGCAGGACGGTCGCGACCGCGCAGGCGGCACCGGTGGCGCCAGCGGCAGCGAGGGTGAGCAGCGCGATGGCGCCGAGGCCGGGCCCCGGGCCGGTGAGCACGATGACCGCGCCGACGGCGACGACGCCGGCCGCGAAGGTGTGAGCGAAGATCCCGGCCGCCGCGGGTGCCAGGGTGGGCAGCACGATCCGGGTGAGCGTGGTCCCGCCGCTGGCACCCAGGCCGAGCGCGGCCTCCTCGATCGAGTGATCGACTCTGGCGAGTCGCTGGCGCGCCAGCCGCGACGTCACCGGCAGCTCCCAGCACGCCACGAGCAGCATGGCGGCGAGCAGCGCGCCGCCCTCGAGCGAGCCCGGCCCCCGGCGCACGACGAGCAGATAGCCGACGCCGGCCACCACGCCGGGCACCGCGACCGGCAGGTGCAGCATGAGCGCGACGGCGCCCGCCGCCGCACTGCGCCGGCGCTCGACGATCCAGCCGGTGACGAGCGCGAGCATCGTGCCCGCCCCCGCGGCGCCGAGCCCGAGCAGGACGCTGCGGCCGAGCGTGTGCTGGATCGCGCGATCCCCCAGGACGCTCACGTGGGCGAGCGCCATCACGGGCACCAGCAGCCACGACGCCGCGAGCACGATCGCCACCGCCCACGCCAGCGCGCCGAGCACCGCTCCCGTCGCGTCCGGGGCGAGGCGATCCGGCCGGCGCTGGCCGGGCCAGTCGTCGATTGCCGGCACCACCTCGCGCCACGTCCGGGCCCACAGCGCAATCGTCGTGGCGATGAGCCCCAGCAGGAGCGCCGGCGCGGCCGCCCCCTCCGAAGCGGCCACTGCCGTCGCCAGCACGCCGCGCGGCCCCGCTAGCAGCAGCGGCGTCGCAACGTCGGCCAGGCAGAGCCCGAGCACGACCAGCGCCGCCCGGAGCACGCCGGGACCGACGAGCGCCAGGGTCACGCGCCGGGCCACGGTCCACCGCCGCGCCCCCAGGATCTCCGCGGCCTGCTCGAGCTCGACCGGCACCTCGCGCAGCGCGCGCACCAGCAGGGCGACGGCGATGGGCAGGAACGCGAGCGCCTGGCCGAAGACGAGCGCCGTCGTCCCACGGCGTACGCCGAGCGTTACCAGCGCCAGCGGGACGATGAAGGGCGGGATGAAGACACCGAGGCCAAAGACCCGCTGGAGTGTGCGTCGTCCGATCACGGCCCCGCGCCCCAGCGCCAGCGCAATGCTCGTCGCCGGCACGAGGGCGGCGAGCGTTGCGGCCAGCGCGATCAGCAGCGAGTCGAGCGCCAGCGTAAGCGGCCAGGCTCCGCGCTCGGTGAGCCCGTGGACGAGGACGACGATCAGTGGCCAGGCCATCAGGGCCGCGGGGACGAGCAGGGCGACGACGCTCGCCACGGTGC